>ERZ887942.1171-NODE-1171-length-18822-cov-7.457185_pt1 | contig 18822 bp, 15 predicted proteins | sample MGYA00521099_ERZ887942 | MGnify/ENA primary metagenome ERZ887942 (study PRJEB32303, sample SAMEA104408605) | aquatic metagenome | biome: Brackish water; feature: Pelagic; material: water | place: Baltic Sea | collected 2014-06-07T06:48:00 | depth 16,251 m ...
ACGGGATGTTTTCATCAGCTTATTTCCGCAGGAACAATGGACTTTGAATAATTTTGTGAATGAGCGTGCGAACGCCAAATTCCGACGCCCGGCTCTTTTCGAGAATGGCCGAAACGTCATCGCGATCCGCGAATCCCACAGGAGCCCCCGTTGCATACACCAGAAGCTGCTCGGTCAAATTTCGTGCAATGGCTTCCTCATCCTGCAGCAGGAGCTTCTTGAACGCGACAATGTCGCCGAAGTCCTCGCCCTTGGACGTCACACCCGAGGCATCGACTTGCTTGCCGATGTAGTGGACAAATTCGTTGCCACTCCGGCCCACTCCTTCAATGCGCTTCGATCCCTCGCCGAGCGAGCGGTAGTTATCCCTCCAGCGCCCCATGACATCGAAGCTCTCCAGCGCGAAGCCCGGCGGATCGATCTTCTCATGACAGCTCGCACAGGACGGATCCGCGCGATGCTTCTTCAGCAACTCACGAATCGTCGCCGCTCCGCGGATATCCGGCTCCACGGCGGGAACGGATGGGGGTGGAGGAGATGGTGGATCGCCAAGGAAACGCTCCATCACGTAGACCCCGCGCAGAACCGGAGATGTGACGGTTCCGTTTGCCGTCACCTTGAGCACGGCCGCCTGGGTGAGAATTCCCCCATAAGGGCTCTGCTCAGGAAGCGATGTGCGCTGGAACGATGGGCCAACAATTCCGGGCACGCGGTAATGCCGCGCAAGGCGTTCGTCGAGAAAAGTATAATCGGCGTCGATGACATTCCGGGCTGGGCGATTGCTCGCGACAAGGTCAGCGAAATAGAGGCGTGACTCTTCGACCATCGAGTTTACCAGCCACCAGTCTCCGGCGTACTCCGGATAGAGCTCCCGGTCGGGATCGGTATCGTTGATCTCGTCCAGCTTGAGCCAGGAATTGAGGAACTCCTTCACGAAACGGCTCGCTTCGGGTTTGTCCAGCAAGCGATCAACTTCCGCTCGAAGAGCTTCAGGCTCGCGAAGCTTTCCCCATCGGGCCAAGGCGCGGAGTGACTCGTCCGGCATGGATTCGCCGAGAAAAAACGAGAGGCGCTCGGCCAGAGCAAAGTCATCCAGTTCGCCCGGTTGCCCGCAGTGGAAGAGAAACTCGGGCGAGGCCAACACCGCCGAATACGTCGCGATCATCGCCTCCGTAAACGGCTGGTCATCCTCCAGCAACTGCTTCGCATACTGGTGAAATCGATCGAACTCCGCCTTCACAACCGGCCGCCGGTAAGCCCGCTCCATGAACCCGGCCAGCAGCTTCTTTGCATCGCTCAACGGTTGTTCCGATACGGCTACGACATGGCGGCCCATCTGTTTGAAGGGGACGTCCCCGAAGAGCGTGCGATAGGACGCGGGCGGCCAATCCTCGATGATCGGACCTTCGACTTCCAGCCAGTGGAAGGCGACTCCGGGATAGCCATCCGGATCACTTTTCTGGATGGTATGCGGCATGGCCGGAACCATCGGGCTCGGAAGGCGCATGCAATCGAGTTTCACCATGGCGCCCTTCTCCAGGAAGGCGGCCAGTTCAAAGACCTCGGGCACCTCGGGCGGCGCTTCGAAGGTCCCGATCGGGAGCATGTTCTGAGTGTTCGGTTCGTCCAGGGTGGACGAATACACCTTGACCGGCTCACTCCGCTTTCCCGGCAACACACGATCATTGACGGGAGTCGGATAGCGTCGAGAGGCATCAAGCACCAGGTTCGGATAGAAGCGCGGTTTCTTTTCCCCTTCCCAATCGACGTAGTCGGTTTGGCGAAGGACGGATCGAGCCTTCAGGCGAACCTTGTAGTCGCCACGAACTGGGGCTTTATACTTTTCAAACCCATAATAGAAAGGCGTGTAAGCTCCTCTAAAAATGGCGGTGGACGCCTCCTCAGAGGGTTCTGTCTTCTTGCCCTCCTTTTCCAGGTCATCGAGGTGCACGAACTGGACGGCATCCGCGATGACGTAGCCCTTGGCGTTCTTGTCGGTGAGCGATACCTCCGCCATGACAGTATCGGTTTTGGGATCACCCGCGGTTGACTCGAAGGTGAAACGTCCAATGGGAAACCAGAGGCCTTGAATGGTCGGCGTTTGGCTTTGGTCGATGGTCACGCGGGTTTCGCCCTCGGCGTGGCGAACCAGGTATGAGGCTGCCTTGGCCAGACTCTTCCCCCCTCCGAAGCTTACCCGCACGTCGTAGATCCCGGGTTTCGGCAAAGTGGCCTCCCACTTAATCGAGTAGGGACCCTTGTCCTTGTCGGTGGCCAGATAGTGTGCCCCGACGTGGTTAGGGCGACGGGTGGACTTGCGCCAGGGCCCGGTGCGTTCCGCCTCGGCGTCGTCGACGGTGATCCCCACGGGTTGGGACTTCTCGACGGGGTCAAAACCTTTCTTGCTGAATGAATACTTCTCATTGATATCCAAGCCCTCCAGGGCAAGAGAAAATCGTGTCCAACCGGCATTCCCTGAACCGCTCCACAGCCTCCCCTGTTCGCGCGCGTAATGACGGTGCGTGGTGGTCTTCGGCTTTTCAGCTGGAAACTCGAGGGCCCGGCGAAGCGCAAGCTCGGCAACATCGAGGTAGGCATCGACCTGCACGTGGGAAACATCGAGGGCGCCTCCAACTTTGGCAAATCCATGAACCTCCCCGTCGAGGGGCAACTGATCCGCGATCTTGAGGTAGGGATCGTGCAACAAGTCGCGAAGAACATTCTCGTATTCGAAACGATTCACTCGCCGCGAAACTGAGCGCCCATGCTGAACGTAATCTGCCTCCTGCACTTCGACGATCCGATTCGCCAGGTCCACCACCGCTGCCCCGCGTTGCGCATCGCCCAATTTGCTCTTTTTCTTCGGCGGCATTTCACCCGCAGAAAGAACATCGTGAACCTTCACCCAGATCCCGGTGGTGTGGGGATCCTCGAGATCCCACTTCAGAGAAAAAAGATCCAAACCGCCCTTCGCCTCCACATCATCGTGACAATCCGCGCAGTGGTTCTCGATGACGCGATTCAGCGACTCCGGGATTGGTTCACCGAAAGCAAAGGATGCCATCAGAACCAGGGAGAGCCCGACGAAGGCCTGGTAAAGGCCGAAGTTAGTTGGACGACTCATGGTTGTTTACGCTATGAGAGTAAGACAGCCAAGAATCGGACAAAGACCCACGAAGAGTGGAATATGAAATTCATTATACCCAATCCTACGACCGTTCTTTAATTAAGTCCCTCACACGTTTCCGCATGCCTGATGGTCGTTGCTCAGACCATCAGCTCCGACACGATCCCGTCCCATTCGGTCAGCATCTTCCCATGCGCGAAGCTCTTACCGTCAGTTTCCTCCCTCAAGTCGTTCAAACTAGCGAGCGTTTTGGCTGACATTTGCCGCCGTTCAGCGATCCATTGAAGGCTCAGATTAAACAGATAGGGTGCGTTCGATGATTCGCCGAACAAACCCTATTGCTTCGAAAAATGGGTGACTGCTGGATTCGCAATCAAACCTGCTTCGCAATTTCCGCGAACGCTGCGCTGATCGCATTTTCGGCTGGATCGAGCAGGGCTACCGGCGTGCCTTCGTCGGCGCGTTTGCCGGTGAGGGGGTCGATCGGAATTTGTCCTAAAAGGGGAACGCCAATTTTTTTGGCCTCGGCTTTTCCGCCACCTTCTCCGAAAATGGGGTATCTGGTGCCGTGATCGCATTCGAACCACGCCATGTTTTCGATCATTCCTGAGATTCCAACGTTCACTTTTTTGAACATCGAAATCGCTTTCCGCGCATCAATCAGGGCCACTTCTTGCGGAGTCGTCACGATGATCGCGCCGTCGAGGGCGACGGTTTGAACGATGGTCAGTTGAATGTCGCCCGTTCCCGGTGGGAGATCGAGAATGAGGTAATCGAGCTCGCCATCATCAGCCCAGCGGCATTGGCGAAGGAATTGCTGGATGTAGCGCGTCGCGAGCGGTCCACGCACGATTACGGCGGAGTCGTCGCTGATTAAATTCCCCATCGAGATGGCTTTGATTCCGTGCGCGTCGATTGGAATAATCTCGTTTTGCTCGGTCGCCATCGGATTTTCGTCGCCAATTCCGAGCATCATCGCAACGCTGGGGCCGTACAAATCGCAATCGCAGAGGCCGACTTTGGCGCCGCCTTTTTGCAACGCGATGGCGAGGTTGGTCGCCACGGTTGATTTTCCGACGCCGCCTTTTCCGGAAGCAACGGCGATGATTTTTTTCACGCCGGGGATGGCAGATTGCCCGGACGAAGTTGATGCACCGCCTTCTGGCTGAGCGGGTTCCTTGATGTCGAAGTCGATCGTGACCTTGCCGATTCCATCGATTGAACTTAGCGCCGCCATGGTCTCTTCGTGAATGGTTTTTGGCACTTTCGGATCGCGTGTCGCGAGGCTGAGTTTCACGACGACGTCACCGGAATCGGCGATTTCGATGCCTTTGACGAGGCCGAATGAAATGATATCGCGGCTGAAGCCGGGATAGTTCACCTTGCCAAGTTGTTCGCGGATTTGGTCTTCTTGAATCATGGAGGTGTCTTATATGCCCGAATTTTTGTTAATCGCAATACGTCCTTCGCTAATCTCGTTTTCGCCCAACTCGCCGAGGCGGGCGCGTTTTTGGCCCAGTCGGGGAACGGCGTCGAGTAACGCGCGGGTGTAATCATTTTTCGGTTGTCGGATAATACGATCAGCGGACCCGATTTCGACGATGCCGCCTTCAAAAAGTATGATGACCCGATCGGCGATTTTTTCGATGTTGAAGAGATTGTCGGTCGTCATCAAAATCGCGAGATTTCGCTCGCTGCGAAGTTGTCGCAGGAGTTCGTGAATGTGAAGGGCGGTAGCCGGTTCAATCTCTGCCGTTGCTTGATCACAAACGAGTAACCCGGCTTCGGTAAAAAGCGCGGTCGCCAGCATGATTCGCATGGCGAGCTCAGTGGAGAGATCATCGGGACGGTGATCGAGAATTTTCTCGGGTTCAATGATGCCGACTTCATAAAAAATCGGGGCCCAATCGGCTTCGTTTCCAAACTTCGATTTTTGGCGGGCAAGCTCGATTGTTTCCCGCAAATGTTCGCGAATCGTGATGAACGGATTCAGCTGGGAATGTGGATCTCGCAGGATAAAGGCGACGTTTTTTCGCTGAAAATCGCGAAGCTGAGTGACAGTTAATTTACTGAGGTCTTTGCCGTTAAATCGGATTTCGCCGCTGGTTTGTTTGGAGCCTGGAAATTGAACGCCCGCCATTGCTTGAGTGATCGCAGACTTTCCCGCGCCGCGCTCGCCGACAAGCGTGAGGATTTCGCCACGGTTCACCCACAAACTGACATTGCGCGGAGCGAGCACGGTGTCGCCCCGCGGAGTGCGATGCTCGACCGTGAGATTTTCGATCTCGAGAAGCAGGCTGCGTTTTTCGATGGGAGCGGTTTCAGGCATGAGTCAGGGAAATCAAAACATGCGCGGCGGGATGTCGCCGTTCATGGATTTTCGGGCCATCCAGCCCAGCAGACTGAGAGTGAGAAGCGTTGCCGTGATGATGAAGCCGGGATAAATGGTAAGCCACGGGGCTTCGAAAAGGACCCGCATGCCCTCAGCTAGAAGTCCGCCCCAACTGGTTGGGCCGAGGCCGAATCCGACAAATGATAGGGCAATTTCACCAAGGATGAGTCCGGGAATGAGGGTGCAGGCGAGAGCGATTCCCCGTTTGGCGACGAAGGAAATGTAGTTTGCCCGAATGGTTTGAGATCGAGTTAGACCGAGGATTTCGGCGGCGATGGTGCCGCCACGGTCTTCGAGCTCTTCAAACCAATCGCTGATTCGGGAGAGCGTGAAGACGAGAACAACAAGGCTAAAGAGAAATACAAGCTTCCAAAATCCGGCGCCCCAACCCGCGGAAATAATGAGGACGAATATCAGCGCGGGGCAAAAACCGCCGTATCGGGAGATGCGTCGAAGCCATACAAAACTCGGGGCGCTCCTTCGAGATAAAGCGATGCCCCAACCGCTCAATATGGAGAGGCCAACGCCAAAAAATGCTGCAAGGAGAGCTGCTGAAATGGATTTTGTCCCCGCTGCAAGCGAAGCATGAAAGACATCTTGCCCGCGTGCATTGATTCCGAAAAGGTGACCGTCTCCTGGCGGGTACCAAACAGACGTCGCCGACCCGGAATCGAGAAACGCCGCTGTCATCCAGAAAAAGATGAGCAGAAATAGGTAGCCGATCGCGGTCAGGTAAACATTTCGACCATACCAAAAGCGGGCGGCGATTCGCGCCAAGGCCTCGCGCCATTTGGGGCGGCGCTTATTTTTTTCCGGAGGACCGGTGGCGACGGCGGTGGGCGAGCTCATGATGTGCGAACGCGTCTGTCGAGCCCTCCGTAAATCCATTCGGCAATCATCGACATGAGGATTGCGATGGTTGAGAAAATTGCCGCGCCAATGAAAATTTGATCGGGGAGGGCATTTCGAGCGCTCTCTATCATGAATTGGCCGAGTCCTGGATAGCGAAACGCCCATTCAGAAACGGCAAGCATCCCCAGCGTTGCCGGCAATCCGCGATCAACAATTCCGGTGAGTGCATCCATCGAATTTTTCAAAACATGGTCGTAAAAAATGATTGAGCGTCGATGCCCACGCATGTAAGACGCGCGGACAAATCCCTGTTTGGCACTGTCGCGAATCCCAGTGGTACAGGTGCGAAATTGCCAGCCAATCGCTCCCGCCGCGAGAATAATTCCGAGAATCATGGCATGCCACCACTGATTTACGGCTTGGGTTTCTGCTCCGCCAATCGGTGCCTGGCCGTCGGCAAAACCAGGATGCCCCCATCGTTCCATCAGCCAAAGTGCCACCAATCCGATCAGCCAAAACGCGGGCGCCCAGGTCAGCGCCACAAATGGCAACCAGACGATTTCGAGGGACTTTGCCTGACGTAGTCGTGCCCGAAAAATGCCGATGCCGAGCCCAAGAATCATCACAACCGTCCAACAGATCAATAACACGCGAAGACTCGCCATGAGCCGTGGGACAAAATCAGGCGGGAAAGATTTTGCCGAAAACCATTGCCAAACGTGGCGCATCGGTTCATCGCCTCCCTTCAGGCCAATCGCGATTTCAGTCACCAATCCGAGAATGCCCAAAACGACTGCGAGTCGAATCAGGGCAATCAAAAAACGCTGGACGAGAAAGCGGATCATTCAGGAGCGCCCTCATTTTTAGCGAGGTTGAGGCGTTGCGCTAGGGAAAATGTGATTTTAGGAAATCACCTCATGCACGACATTTCCATGCACATCGGTCAGTCGAAAATCGCGTCCGGCGTATTGATAGGTTAGCTGCTCGTGATTTAACCCAAGCTGATGCAAAATCGTGGCGTGCAAATCATGCATGTGAACTTTCCCAGCGATCGCTTCGTTTCCAAATTCGTCGGTCGCACCGTGTCGCATTCCCGGTTTGAAACCACCGCCAGCAAGCCAAACGGTGAAACCTCGCGGATTGTGATCACGGCCGTCTTTCCCTTGCGAAAACGGGGTTCGGCCAAATTCTCCGCCCCACCAAACGATCGTATCTTCGAGCAAACCGCGTGCTTTCAAATCGGCAAGAAGACCGGCGACTGGTTTGTCGGTGGCGGCTGCGTGATGAGCGTGTTTCGGCAAATTACTGTGTTGATCCCACCTCGGATTTGACCCGTTGTCCGAGTAGTTGACCTGAATATAACGGACGCCAGACTCGGCGAGGCGACGTGCCGTGAGGCATTGGCGGCCGAAATCTTCCGTATGTTTTTCGTCGATTCCGTAAAGCTCCTGCGTGGCTTTAGATTCGCTTTCGAGATCCATCACGTCCGGCGCAGCCGACTGCATCCGATGGGCTAGTTCAAATGAATTGATGACTGCTTCTAAATTCGTGTCCGCTTCCGCTTGGTTTTGCGTGATTTGAGTGCGGTTCAGCTTCTGCAAAAACTCCAATTGTTTCCGTTGTTCAGCATACGAGAGATTCGAATTCGTAAGGTGTTCGATGGTGGCTTTTTTCGCAGGCAACCCCGCGCGTCCGATCGCAGTTCCCTGGAAATCGGCTGGCAAAAAAGCGTTCCCGAAATTTCGCGGCCCACCATTTGCTGATGACGGCCCGATCGAAATAAAGCCGGGCAAATTCGCGTTTTCCGTGCCCAGCCCATACATCACCCAGGAACCCATCGAAGGCCGGATCAAATTTGTCGCGCCGGTGTGCATGAAAAGCGTGCTCGGCCCGTGGGCAACGCCTTCTGTCTGCATTCCATGAAGAAAACAAAGATCATCGACGTGTTTGCCAATGTGAGGAAACAGATCGGAAATGGCGTGGCCCGTCTCGCCGTAACGCTTGTGTTCCCACGGTGAACCGTAGAGCGTCATTTCTTCATGAAGCCCTGTTCGCGGATAGAAAAACTTCATTTTCTCGCCGCTGCGTTTCTGCAATTCCGGCTTCAAATCGAACGTGTCGACTTGGCTCGGTCCACCTTGCATAAAGAGAAATATGACCCGTTTGGCTCGCGGAATCATCGGCGGATCTTTTGCGGCCAGCGGATTGCTGAGGACCGTTGCATTTGCCGATCCAGCCATTCCAGATAACGCCAATGAACCGAACCCGCAGGCGGACTGCTTCAGTAAAGTTCGGCGAGATGGTTGAAATCGAGGACTCATTTTTAGATAGAAGAGAATAGCTGCTCGGTGAACTAAAATAAAGTTTGAACCACGGCGTGTCTGCGTGTGTCCAAAAATCGAGTTTTACGAACCAACCTTTTAGGTAAGGGCTGTTCCGGTTCTGCTATCGCAAAATCCTCAGACCGCTGTCGAGCCAGCTTACCGCCCTGTTGATTCATGAATACATAGAGTAAGATTGGCGAATTGATATTTCGGCTGAAAGTACGATTAGCCCAAGGTTAGTCCCCATCCCACCAAAATCAGAGAAAACCACAATTTTTTCGGCAAATGCGCGGCTCTCGGGGAAATAGTGGGTAGAACGCCTTTATGTCATCTCCTCAAGAGTCTCCGAAACAAAACGAATTCCTCCGCCTGCTCGCCGAGCACGAGGCGGCGATTCGTGCGTTTCTGAGGGCGATTCTTTCCTTGAAGTCAGATGCGGACGAAGCGTTTCAGCTCACCACGATTACCCTGTGGGAGAAGTTCGAGGAATACGACCGCTCACGCGACTTCAAGCCCTGGGCCTTCGGTATTGCCAAATACAAAGCACTCGGCCTGATGCGGGATCGCAAACGCGAACGGCTGGTGTTTGGTGATGAGTTAGTCGCCCGGCTTGCCGACGAAGCGGTTGCGTCTGAAGACCGATTTCTCACCCAGCAGGAGGCGCTGGACGGCTGCCTGCGGAAACTTCCCGAACCTCTTCGGGATCTCGTCCTGACGGCCTACACGAACGGAAACCGGATCGATGAGCTGGCCAAAGATCTCGGGCAGACCCCGATGGCACTTTACAAAAAACTGCACCGCATCCGCCGCACCTTGCTGGAATGCGTGAACCAAACTCTCGACCAGGAAGAAGCGACATGAAGAACGAAAACATCGACGAGTGGCACGACCTGATTCAGAAGCACTTTGCCGGGATCGCGACGCCGGAGGAATCCGCCGAGCTTGAGCAGGCGCTGGAGTGCGATGGAGAACTGCGAACGCTCTATCTTGACTACGCGAATCTCGACATGGCACTGGAGTCGAGCGCAAAAGCGGCGAGCGCATTACAGGAGGCTCAGTTGTTTTCTGACCGGCCCACGATTCACAAGTCCAACGGGTTTTCCTGGCGTCCTCTGACCACGGCGGCGGCGGGAATCATGATCGGCATCCTGACCTCTTCAGTTGTCTGGGCGTATGCGGTTCCAAAAATCCCTGATGTGACACGAATCAAGGTGTCTCTAGTGGATCCGGGATTTGAGGAAACAAGCACGTCTGTTCCTGCCGTGATTCCAAGAACTTTGAATCGTTGGAACGGCGATGCTTCACATACCATCTCGTCCGGAGACTCCGCTGTGGAACCGAAGCAGGGCCGCTTCATGATGAAAATGCAGCCGGTGGAAGATCGACCCTATTCCCGGATCGAACAGATCGTGGACGTCAGTCATCTGGTCTCGGCCGAGGACGCTGCGGTGGAGTTTTCTGCCTCCTTCTTTTGCGACGGAGCTGTGAATCAAAGTCGGATGCTCCTGGTGCTGCGGGCGTTCACGGCGGGCGCCGACGAGATCAGCGGCAGCACGGAGAAGCTGGACGATCAAGTCACCAGCGCAGCTCGCAAGCCGGTGCTCATACCTGCAGGCTCGACCGACTGGCATATAGGAAAGCTGAGAATGGATCTACCGGCCAACACGAAGACCATTGTCTTCTCGGTCGCGGCGGTTGATCTGCCTAAGGCGTCTGCCGGCTCGTCTCGGTATATTGATGATATGAAAGCGACAATTGTGACGGTTCACCCTGCCCAACGACAAAACTCCACAGTAGAGAAAAGATGATGATGAAACCTTTATTCATGGCACCCCTGTTGGGAGCTTTGGGCACGGTCGGTGTGTCAGCAGATCAACCTAACGTCATCTTCATGCTGGCCGATGACCTCGGCTACGGAGACCTGAGCAGCTACAATCCCGAGGCACATGGTGAAGCGCCGAACAACACGCCGATCACGACACCGAATCTGGATCGCATGGCAAAGAATGGTGTGCGCTACACTGACTTCCATTCCGCTGCTCCGATCTGCTCGCCGTCGCGCCGCGCTCTCCTGACGGCCCGTTATCCGAATCGTCTCGGCGAGTGGGCTGAGGCCTATGCCAGTTCACCTGATGGCGTCGTTGCGTCGAAAGATCCGACGATTGGCATGTGGCTAAAACAGGCTGGCTACGCCACTGCGGTCTATGGCAAATGGAATGTGGGCGAAACGCTGGGCGTCTCCTGGCCGGGCGCGCACGGGTTCGATGATTGGTTAATCATCGACCACAACACCGGATACTTTCAGCACCAGAATAAGAACAACGACTGCAATGGTCGTCCCATGCTTTTCGAAACCGGCGGCAATCGCGTCACCAATTTGGAAGGCCAATACCTGACCGATCTCTGGACCGATAAGGCGATCGAGTTTATTGCAGAAAATCAGAACGATCCGTTCTTCCTCTACCTGCCTTGGTCGATTCCGCATGCGCCGTTGCAGGACCCTGCTGCAGCCCCAACCACTGCATTTGATGCCAGTCCCAAGTCCAATACTCCAGAGGGTCGAAAAGCATACGTTAGTATGGTCGAACATCTTGATTTGCACATTGGCAGGATTTTTCAAACCCTGGAAGAACAGGGCCAGCTGGAGAACACGCTGATCATCTTTACCAGCGACAACGGCGGCATGCTTTCGGGCAACTGTTGGCCGCTGAAAAAATCGAAGCAGCACCTTGAGGAGGGCGGCATCCGCGTTCCCTGCCTGATGCAGTGGACCGGCAAAATTCCGGCCGGCACCGTCAGCGACCAACCCTCAATTATGATGGATGCCTCGGTTACTGCGCTCGCGGCTGCCGATGCATTAAAACACGTGCCGGACGGTCGTGTCCTGGACGGCATCAACCTGCTGGAGAAAAACGACCTGCCGCGTGACTTTGGTTGGCGTCGCCGTGACTGGGGCGGGCGTGGAAACTATCTGCGCCAGGAAGCCTTCCGCTCCGGCGACTGGAAACTGCTGCGCTCGTTCAAGTATGTAGGTGAAAAGAAATGGTCCACCGAGCACAAAGACGAGCTATTTAATCTGAAGGATGATTTGGACGAAACCGAAAACCTCGCGGAGCAGATGCCGGAAAAATACGCAGCGATGAACACGGCGTTTGATGATTGGAAATCCGAAGTGGTGAATCAGAATCCGGATTATTTCATTCCGCTACGAGATCAACTCGGTTCGCCCGCCAACTTGCCTGACGATATTGTCCTGGATTTTGAATCTAAGAAATTTGACGGAAGGCTTCATAAGGCGAAGACCAAAGACCTGGTTTCAGACCCCGTGATCGAAAACGGAATCTGCAAAGTGACAGTGAAAGCCGGCGCCACACCGCCTCTTCTTTACCGGGGCATGGACGTGGATCCGGAGAAATACTCCAAGCTCCGATTTGAGATGAAAATTTCCGGCGGCACCTCGGTGGGCGCGGGCCGGGCGGTGCTGCGCGATACCGCCTGGAAAGGCGATGATCTACCTTTCAAGCCGACTGCTGATGGGCAGTGGCATCAGTATGTGATCGACTGCACAAAGTCGGATGCGTGGCAGAAGTGGACTCCCGAGGGGCGAATCGGCATTGCGCTTCCCGTTCCGACCGAGGGCGAAATTGTTGTCGAGCTGAAAACGGTTCGATTGGAGAAATGATTCAAATTTTAAACCACTGATGGACACAGATGAACGCGGATACGGACCGAGCAGCACGCAATTCAAATCCGTGTCCATTCGTGTTTATCCGTGGTCAAAACCAAATCAATTTATGAAACATCTCAAAACAATCATCCTTCCCTTCTTGTTTCTCACAACGCTGAGTGTTGGCTCCGCTCAAGAAATCAAACCGACCGAGGAACAGATCACCATCAAATGGGGCAATGTGAGTGAGGAGGACGGCGTGCGAAAAGTCGCGAGCACCGAAGAGGAATACCACGAGCACAACACGCATGGTCCGATCACGTATTACCACGTGCCTTTCACCGACGGCACCTTTTCGTTCTCATGGAAACGTGACCTGCCTCAAAAAATCAACCTTGTTTTTGAGACGGAAGAAAATGGCAAGCGCACCCACCTCTTCAAAGTGTTTATCAATGGCAGGCCGACCAAAGACCATACGACAACCGATGTGATCAGTTTCGTGACCTACGAGAGCATTCCTGACTCCAAGAAAAAGAAAGCTACGGTCACGGCGGAAAAGCACCACGCGGAAGCTGGAGAGTGGCATACAACGAGCGTGAACTTCGACGGCAGTGTGGCGACCATTCGCGTTGATGATAAGACATTCAAGATCGAGGACGACCGCCTCCGGAACAAAGTCATCCAGTGCGGAGTTGGCCACATCTGGGGAACCCTCGAAACGAAAGACGTGACCGTCACGAAGAACTGAAATTTCCGCCGCGCAAAATCCAATTTAACGAAAGAACCCCATGAAAAGACCCCTTGGAATCCTAAGCCTCTTCTCACTCGCCCTGCTCGTATCGGCACCCTTTGTCGATGCCGCGGAGACTGCCTCTGCGCGTGAGCGCTCCAATACTGGCGAAGCCATTTGATACATTTTACAAATCTTTACCTGTCGTCGGTCAGTCAGGGACTGTTAGTAGCATCGGGCGCGGTTCGGCTGCTGAAGGTGCGATTCGTGCAAAAAGCGGCACGCTCGATCGAATTCGAAATTATTCGGGACACGTCAATGCACGCTCCGGTAAGCGCTACGCCTTCACGATTTTCGTGAACAATTACACGGATGATCTTTACAGCGTGAAACCGAAGATTGTTCGTATTTGGAATAAAATGGTGGCGTTGTAAAATCGCGATGACGGACTGGTCATGAGCCGAGTATTTCGATGGAATAGGGGGATGAAAATCCTCGCCCTCAGTTTGCTTTTCGTTGCCGGAATTTGCTCGGCTCAGGATTCTAAATTTAAAATCGAGCGCTGCGAAATTATACCGCTGGCGAATCACGAGACGTTGTTTCAAATCGACGGCGTTGAAAAAACACGCTGGCATTTTGATGAAAAATATCCCCGTCCGTTTTTCTTTCCGTTCAATGGTCCGTCCGGCGTTTCTCTGACGCGCATGGGACATCCCGGCGCTTCGAATCACGATCATCACCGCTCCATCTGGTTTGCCCATCACGACCTGAACGGCGAGTCATTTTGGGCTGATGGAAAAGAGACTGCTGTAAAACAAAAGCAGTGGATCGCCTACGAAGATGGTGATGACGAATCTATCATGGCGGCGACGACGGGATGGTTTGGTAAAGATGGAACCGAATTCATGGAGCAGGAAATTGTCGCTGCGTTGTTTCCGATGGAAGGCGGCGAGCATGGTTTGGAAATCCAAATCACGATGCGACCCTCTGCAGATCGCGAAACGGTTGAGTTGGCGAAAACGAATTTCGGGATTCTTGCCGTTCGCGTTTCGAAAACTCTTTCAAATCATTTTGGTGGCGGAGAAATCTCAAACAGTGAAGGAGCCGCGGGTGAGAAAGAAATTTTCGGAAAATCCGCACGCTGGATGGATTATTCCGGGCCGGTGGTCGTGGGGAAAGGAAGGGGCCGGAAGCTCGTTGCTGAAGGCATCACTTATTTTGATCATCCAGAAAATCCGCGCTACCCGACTCATTGGCATGTGCGTTCGGATGGTTGGATGGGGGCTTCATTTTGTTTTAACGAAGCCTTTACGATCACTAAAGAGAAACCGCTGGTCCTCCGTTATCTGCTTCAGGCTCATTCAGGAAAATATGATCAAGCCAAGGCTGCAACTGTCGCTGAGTCATTTGGAGCGCGGCCGGGATTCGAAGTCGGTCAGCAGAAATCTCCGCATCGGCAGTGGGAAGTCTGGCGGAAGGAGAAATAAAAATTTACGAACCAACCCTGTTGATTCGTCGAACGTACCCTGTTGGATCGTGAAGGCGTTTCGATCGGATAGGGTTGATTCATCGAACAGAGCCTGTTGGATCGTGAAATGGAATCACCTTCAATGGTTCGGTAGGCGGAAGGATTTCATCTGCGATTTTTTCGTGTTCTTTTTCCGCGTCCGTTCCGATTGCCGCGTAGGCGTGCCAGCCTAGTTTGCGATTGCCGTTCTCGTCCATAACCCCAAGACGCAGGCCCCCTTCGCGATCGGGCATGTCCTGATATCGGTGAAGGTGATAGGCCTCGACGGTTGGCATGTGACGAAGCTTTCGAAACATGTAAATCAATCCGGCGACTTGCCGTTTTTGATCTGCTTGGCTTAACGTTGGCGTGTTAAAACCCTGTTCGGAAAATAGAATGGGACGGTCCGGCCCCAGATAGGCAGGCAGGACTGCGACGTTTTTTGGCGTGATGTATTTTGTGTCAAAATCGTAGGAGACGTCTGTATCATTCCACGTGTCTGGATTTCGAAGGCCACGCGGGTAGGGGTGGTAGGCGACGCCCCAGTCGAAAGCTCCCTCAGCAGTCGCGATTTCAGAAAATAGATCAACGATGTCGCGGACAACATAGGTTCCAGTTCCAGAGCTTTGCTGCGTCCAATGATGTGTTAGCGAAACAAAAACGCGTGCGTGCGGATCGTAGTGCCGGGCTGTGTGATAGGTGATTCGGGTTGAACGGGCATAGGTTTCGAGATAACGAGCCAATGGTTGATCACCCATATTTGTCCACGTTCCGGCCTGATCGATTTCATTGTGAATAACCCAGTTGGCAACTCGCGTTTCGGGTTTGGAAAATCGACGGGTAATAAGATCGATCGCAGCGCGATAGAGATGGGTGCCTTCGGCAGTGGCGAGATTGGGCATGGCGTACGTTCCTCGAGACTCCGCCGCAGGATGGCGCATCAGGGAGTCTGGCTGATTCCCGACGAGTAAAATGCAGGTAACGATGATTCCCTGATCGTTGAGTTGTCGAAGGGTGTTGTTTTTTATCGACAGGAATCGCGGATTGATGAAATACGTCTTTCCTTCAAAAACGTGGGGCTTCAGACCGGGTTTTTTCTTTTCCGAAATGGCTCCGTTGAGAACCACATTGATGGTGGCATGGCTGACGCCAAGCTCAAAAATTGGATGATCCGGACTATTGATAGAGGGAACGCCGCCAATTCCCTTTTGGCTTGGAGAGGTCAATTTTGGAAGTGTTTTTGCCGATTCTACGGGTTCAATCTGAGATGGCCATTTTGCGTGAGATACAATTTCACCTGTGGGCGATTCAAGGCGCCACCGCGAGCTTGCCCGGTCTCTTTTTCCGACGGAATCGATTCGGGGCAACTCGATCGTGAAGTCAGCGGGAGTTTCAATCGGGATCGGTTCCCTTGGCGATTTCAGGTGAGATGGAAGTTGTGGTGGAATTTCGACGAGTTGAATTGGTTGGGAAGATTTCCCCGTGATTTGTATTTTCCCGGCACTGACATCGATAGAAGTGATTTCGGCAGCGTATTCGGTGCGAAGATATTTCAAAAACGCATCGCCATCGGACTGTCGAGCTGCAGTGATTTTTGCCAGGTTTTCGCGCTTCGCAATTTCTTCTGTGGTGGGTTCGCGGATCGTTAAATTTCGGATTAGAAGCCCGGCATTCAGTTTAGATTGCAATGAGAAGTGAAACCGCGTTTCGGTGGTCGGCACTTCAGAGAGTTCAATTGAAAACGGCTGCCAGGTTTCAGAAAGCGGCACCGGAGCTGATCCAACGAAGGCCATCGATTCGTCGGCATCGCGAAATCGGACGGACAGAGAATTGATTCCGGTGGTCGAAAAATATTCGAATGCGAGAACGGTTCTTTTCGGCCCTGAAGTGACAGGCTGAGACCAGAAGTGTGCGGAAGGGCCGGTAATTTTCACTTGTGAGATGCCGTCCTTTTTCGCCACAATTTCGACGTTGTGCCGTGGACCAAATTTCAGCGGTAAATCACCGGCGAAACAAAGTTGAACGACGAAAAATAGTAGAATCCCAATTCGAAACATGAGCGATTTTACCCTCAATAATCGAATCCGCAGTTCCCGCATTTAGGCGGTTGCGTAGAGCGGGATTTTTGAACTGAATCTGTTGCTGGGTTGACTCGATGGAGCTCTTTCGTTTTGGTAAGCGAAGTGAGTGTTTTTAAATCAACGGGTTGGAAGCTTTGCGTTGCTGAACTGACAAAAAAAATACGGCGAACCGGGGAGGTTTTACCACGGCTTGCCTCATATTGAGGATTGTCTTGAGCAATTGAAAAACGTTCCTGATTCAATCTGTAAAGATCGCGAGTTAGTTGAATTGGCTCTGTGGTTTCATGATGTCATTTACGATCCAAAGCGCGGCGATAATGAATCTGCGAGTGCTTATTTGGCGGCGGAATGGCTGGCGGAAATAAATGTCGCACCCTCAAAAATCGAGCGTGTGAAGCAGTTGATTCAAATTACGAATCATCGCGGCGAGCCACAAAATCCGGGCGAGGAGCTGATTGTAGACATCGATTTGTCGATTCTTGGAAGAAATGCCGATTATTACGAGAGATACGCGGCGGCGATCCGGCAGGAATACGCGCACGTGCCCGATGCGGAGTATCGGGAAAGTTGGGCATCGATCTTGCGCGGTTTTTTGGATCGGGAGTGGATTTTTCGAACTGAGCTTTTCAGAGTAAAATACGAAGCTACCGCCCGAAAAAACATAGAGTCAGAAATTCGTAGCCCCGTGTGATTTCTACTCTGGTGATTGGTTTTATAGGAAATGGGAGATTACGGCCGAAAACGGCTCATAGGAGGACGCTTTCCGCTAATATTCGAAAGGCAAGGTCGTATCAACTGCGACCTTGCACGCTCTCATCCTGACCCTAATCTTTCGCCGATGCCCTCCCCCTCTAGATTTCCTTTTCTTCGATTTCCGCTCGTCCCTTTTTCGGAATCGGTGACTCGGACTCCCGAAGATCCGCTGCTTGAAGAACATCTTTTAAGAACGCGGTTTTCCGTTCGGATGCTTCGGTATTGGTGGGTGGCCCAAGCTATTCGGAAAGAAGCTAAAAATCGTGATACTCCGCTCACGATTATTGATTTAGGATCAGGTCGAGGCTGGCTGAAGCGATTTGTCGGCGAAGACATTGATGCGAAGTGGATTGCGATTGATTGGAACCCGGAAACAAAGCTTCTCGAGAGAGCCGGATACGACGAAATTATTCAGGCGAATTTTGATCACCCGCTTCCAGTCGAGGCAAATTCTGCGGATGTGGTTTCATCGCTTCATGTATTCGAGCATTTGCCACGGCCGGCATTTTCACTGGTTCAAATCGAGGAGATTCTCGCCCCGGGTGGTTGTCTTTTGGCTGGCACTCCGACGATGCCGCATATACTTGCAAACTGGCGTCAGGAAATTTTCAGAAAGCGTCTTGCTGAAGGAAAAATCCTGCGCGGTGGTCACATCAACAGCTTATCGACTAGGCGTTGGTATTCCCTGCTTCACGATTGCGGATTGAGGCCGGAATTCATCACTGGCTCGCACATGATACGTCACACGGGAAATCCACTCGAAAATCTGCGCCCATGGATTCGGTTCAATCAGATTTGGGCGGGCTTGTTTCCGTCGCTCGGTTCAGAAGCGTGTCTGCTCGCTCGGAAGCCAGTTGCGGAAGACGATTCGGATGGTTGGAGCCGGGAGACATTGGTGAAGACGAAACGTCGCCCCGGATTTGCTATTGCGATTGTTCTGAGCGTGATCGCTTTGGCTGTCGCCGCATTTTTATTCCTGACGAATACTTCAGAGGCTGAAGCTCGGGTCGACAAGATCCTCACAACGCAGCTTGCGACAGACGAAGATCATTTATTAATCATCCATCATCCACTTCTCTCGGCCTACGAAAAGCACGTTCAAGCAACGATCATTCATTCGATCGATGAAATTCCCAAAGCACTGGCCGACCTTCCCGAAGGCACTCACGTCGTCTTTCACGAAGATCATCTAACCGCGTTGATTCCCACGGCTGGCGATTATGTCGTGGATTCCAGAATCGATGTTGATGATGACGATTTTTATCTAATTAGGAAAGGGACAGATGGAACGCCGTTGAAGGAGTTTCTTTCGAAGTAAATCCTGACTTTAAAGCAGAGTTACTCTGCCTTTTCAATTTCCAGAATCGAGTTCCACATCACTTGGGGATT
>ERZ887942.1173-NODE-1173-length-18812-cov-5.803487_pt1 | contig 18812 bp, 17 predicted proteins | sample MGYA00521099_ERZ887942 | MGnify/ENA primary metagenome ERZ887942 (study PRJEB32303, sample SAMEA104408605) | aquatic metagenome | biome: Brackish water; feature: Pelagic; material: water | place: Baltic Sea | collected 2014-06-07T06:48:00 | depth 16,251 m ...
TGCCTTTTGGCGGAATAGCAATAAAAGCCCGCCCGAAACGGAAAGCCCAATCAAAATGACATAAATGATCCTGTCCTGGTCGCCAATATCGTTCCAGTTGAACGCTATATGAACAGGCCAGACTATCACAAGCGCAGCACAAATGGTTAACCGGACGTATGCAATTTCAAACTGTTCGTTAACTTCCGGTCGAGAATCACTGTCAAGCTCGGCCTTAATCTCTCGATACTGTTCAACGGAAATTTCGCCCCGCGCTAGGCGGTCTGCCAACGCTCGCATTGGATCATCGCTTTCTTCGGGTTTCGGATCCATTTCTTTCAGCTAACAGTATTAGATCACCCATTGTGATATCAATATCACCTTCAGATATCGGGCAATTCCACTGAAGTTGTTAGCCCGTTTTCTAGGTCCCGTCAAGGGCTGTCGCTGCAGTTTCACGGTATCTAGAATAGCTTATCTTCCTAAGTAATTTAGAAAACCTTGGTTTCTCAATATTGTTTATTTGGGATTTTAAATACTCAACGGTTCTTAACTATCTTTTTCCTTCCCTCATAATTTAGGACTGGACAAATGAACACTTATCGCCATTGAGTATGTTTTTATGAACACTTATCAAGGGCATCCCTCAATCGCTAACTGGCACGATGATTTGTTGGCGTCCCGCGACTTATCTCGTCAGGAGAAATCTGGATTCGAAATCCTTCTGAATTGGCTGGAAGGGTGGCGGGTTTCAAAAGACCTTCCTGCAGGACGCGATTCAGCGGCTGCGTTTTGGCGGGCGCAGGTCAAATCCACACCCCGGGAAGCGTGGCAAATTGATCAGTGGTCTCAGGCCATCAGTTGGTATTTGAAGTGGTTAGCGCTGATTTCACGTGAAGGCCGCGAGCCACGCAGTCTTCAGGAACGAGTCCGAAATGCGGTCTTCGACGCAGGAGCGCGGCGCGGACTGGCCCTTACCACCCGGCGTACCTATGCGGGATGGATTGTCCGATTTGCAACTCGGGTCGGGTCCGACCGGGCAATGCTGGATGAGGGCCGCGCTCGTGAGTGGCTGGCGCATTTGGTCAATCGGGACAAGGTGAGCTTTTCCACTCAAAAACAAGCGCTCAATGCTCTGGCATTTTTCTACAAAGATGTCTGCGGCCGAGAAGAAGTGGATCTCCAGATCACTTTTCGGAAAACGACTCGCCGAATTCCGGTGGTTCTGAGTTTAAAAGAAATCGCAGCCGTTCTTGAAAAGCTGCCACCGGAAACACGACTGGCAGCTGAAATCCAATACGGCGCAGGTCTCCGTTTGCGGGAGTTGCTCAATCTTCGAATCAAAGATATTGATGTTGAGCGCGGGCAGCTCACCGTGCGCAGCGGCAAAGGCAATCGTGATCGGGTCACGGTGCTTCCGAAGTCATTAAGCGAAAAAATAAAACAGTGGAAAACAACGATTCGAGAATGGCACGAGGAAGACCGGGCCACCGGGACTCCCGGAGTGGCGTTACCTTCCGCTTTCGAACGAAAATCTCCCCGTGCCGGCACCAAATGGGAATGGTTTTGGTTGTTCCCGGGGGCGGACTTATCCGTTGATCCTGATTCGGGAATCCGCAGGCGACATCACATCCACCCGGGCAGTTACGGTAACCGAATTCGGCAGGCGGTGGAAGAAGCCGGGATTGAGAAACGGGTAACCACCCATGTGTTACGCCATAGTTTTGCCACTCATCTTTTGGAGAGCGGCGCAGACATTCGAACGATACAGGAATTGCTGGGTCACAGCGATGTTTCGACCACGATGATCTATACTCACGTCGCCAAAAATTTGAGCGCGACTGGTGTGACTAGCCCGCTTGATTCACATCCTCGATCGAAGGAGGAGGAGCAATTTCGATTTTCCCTATAAATCCCGTTGGGATTTTTGCCATTGCGGGAGGTCGCACGGAGCCACAGAGAACACAGAGGTTTGCGGGATTGGGTGGATTTTGCGGGAAGCCCATCGAGAATGTATTCAACCAGAGTGGGAGATGCGTCATTTTGTCTGAATTTCGGATAATTTCCTGAACATCAACATTTAGCAGAGGTCTGTGACGCCTTTGCAGACACCTGCGTGGCCTTTGCAGCAACCTGCGTGCCCTTTGCAGCCCCGTAACGCGCCCGCAACGACCCGAATTGACGATAATCGCAAGGTCAGGCGGGATTGCCCAGTCAGGCTGCGGCCTGCCTTCGAACCACCGCGGTTTCACGAACCAACTGCAATCGTTGACTGGTGACACCGCTTTTTACCCCCCTATGGATTTGTAAAACCGAAATGCTTACTTCATTCCCTCAAACCGCTGGGCGATGAGATCTTTTGGCGTGGCGTCGCCGACTTTTTCCATACTGGAATCAATCCAACGCTGCTCGAGCTGGTTCTTGGTCGGGCGATCGTGCTCGAGGAACACTCCGAAACGGCCAGGAAACTCTTCGCAAGCAATCGCGTAGGCGTCGGACTTGTTGGTCACATCATGACGAGCTTCGTCTTCAGGAGTGTCGTCCCACTGTTTCTCTTCAATGAGATTGAACTCGCCCCCTTTACGCGGATTTCCCTCATCGAATGCGCCTGGATAGAAAATGATACACTCGGAAAGGACTTCGACGACGCTGAAACCAGGATGCTCAATCGCGCGCTGGAACACTTCCATCATGTGCTTCACTTGAGTCGCATGGGTCCGCGCCACGAAGGTCGCGCCGCCATTTACCAACTTCGTCATCGGATTGATCGGCTGATCAACGGCTCCCATCGGGTCGGTCTTCGACTTGTAACCCACGGGGCTGGTCGGCGACGTCTGCTTTTTGGTGAGACCGTAAACAAAGTTATCCATCACCACGTAAGTGAGATTCACGTTCTTCCGCGCGGCATGATCGAGGTGGTTTCCGCCGATGGAGTATCCGTCTCCGTCGCCGCCAAAAGCAAACACGTGCAGATCAGGACGGCTCAAGCTAACACCGGAAGCGAGTGGCAAGGCCCGACCGTGGATGTAGTGGATTCCGTGACCGTTCACGAAATACGGGAAACGAGACGAGCAACCGATACCAGCGATGGTGCAGATTTTCTCGTGGGGAATCTGAAGCTTTTCGAGCACTTTGAAAAACGCGGCAAGCACGGCGAAATCGCCGCAACCGGGACACCACGTCGGGTGATCGGCAGTAAGCATTTTTTTGGTGAGCTTTTTAGGTTCAGGGGCTTCGACAATGGCTGACATAGCAGGGTTTTACTTAAAGGGGTTTAAAACAGGAAGGATTCCGGTAGGTGATTAACTCGTTGCCGTTGCGCCGGCATCAATGCCTGCAAGGATCTCTTTGATCTTGAAGTTTAGACCATCGGTTTTGCAGACCGAACGGATATTTGGATTGCAATAACGAGCCCGGAGCAAGGTTGCAAGCTGTCCGTTTCCGTAGAGACCTTCGTCGTTCATTTCGACCACGACGATGTCCTTGAAGTTATCAAAAATCGTCTCCAATCCATTCGCCAACGGGTGAACGTGGCGGATGTGAATCGAGGAAACGCTCAGGCCTTTTTCCTGAGCACGAAGGGTTGCCTCTCGAATAGGACCCCAGGTGGATCCCCAACCAATGATCAGCGTGTCGCCGCTTTCTTCGCCACAAACTTTCGGCAAGGGAATGTTATCGGCGACTTTCTTAATCTTCTCGCGACGACGCGCGTTCATTTTCGAGTGAACTTCAGGACTACCACTCGGGTGGCCCCACTCGTCGTGTTCCAAACCGGTTACGACAGGGTATTTCCCGCCGGCCATGGGCGATCCCGGAGGCGCATGAACGGTGGCTCCGTCGATTGGATACGGCGACCAGTCTGCAGGCCGCTCGGAAAGATCCGGCTTAACTTCAACAACAATACTGTCGAGATCAGGCTCCTTGAAAGCCTCGATTCGAGTCGCCAACGCCTGGTCGGTCAGAATAATCACCGGGCAGCTGTATTTCTTAGCAAGCTCACAGGCTTCAACGGCAACGTAAAAACAATCTTCAACATTACGCGGTGCAATGACGATGCGCGGGGAATCGCCATGACTGCCGTAAATCGCCTGCATAAGGTCGGACTGCTCAACACTGGTCGGAAGACCGGTCGAAGGTCCACCACGCTGAACGTTCACGATAATGAGCGGAAGCTCGGCCATCGTTGCATAAGAAAGTGCTTCCATTTTCAGCGACAAACCGGGGCCGGAGCTACCAGTGATCGCCAAATGACCCGCAAATGACATTCCCATCGCCAGCGAAACCGCCGCGAGTTCGTCTTCTGCCTGAACAAAAAGTCCGCCATACTTAGGAAGCTCGCTTCGGAGCAATTCCATGATCGATGACCACGGCGTAATCGGGTAACCCGCGCCATAACGAACGCCACCGGCAAGCAAACCATAGGTCAGCGCGGTGTTTCCGTCGGTGGTCATTTTCCCCTCTTTCGCTCCGGTTCCTTCTTTCAGATCAAAATCTCCGCTGAGCAAATCGCCAACCGCATACGCATAACCGGCATCAAAAGCCAGCATCGCATTCCGGAAGACACCCTCGCCTTTTCGTCCAAACTGCTTCTCAATAAGCGTCGAGAGTTTTTCACGACTCAACTGGAAAATCTGTGCAACCAAACCAAGAACCATGATGTTCTTACCCCGATCGCGAGCGCTACCACCGATCGCTTCAACCGTGATACTCGTGATGGGCAAACCAACGTGAAGAATCCCACGCTCGTCTTTTTTCACTTCTTCGACGTGGTCGGTATCATAAATGCAGATACCGCCGTCTTTCAGAGAATTCAGGTGGTCGTCGTAACTGTGCTGGTAAAAAGCGAAGAGGAAATCCGCTTCATCACCCGGCGAAAGCACCTCACCTGAACCGAGGTGGACTTGGAAAATGGAAGGCCCACCTGCGATAGTGGATGGAATCGTCATGTATGTCATGACTTCGCGAGCACTGCGGCCTGCGAGCTTGGCGAGGAATGCGCCAATGGACTGAATACCGTCCTGGGAATTTCCAGCAAATCGAATCACTGCATTTTGCAGTTCGCGATCGGATGAATCGTCGGAACCGGATGCGGAGGCATCGGTATTTTCAGGGGAAGCCGGAGTGGCTGTTGAGCTCATTTTGTAGAGGTATTTTAGAAAAGAAGCGCAAATATGTTCCACAGATCGAAACGAGCAAGGGGCTTTTGTAAGGAATGTGACGATTTTTTTGCATTCATAGCATGAGCGAATTGAATAATCGGTTATTCGCCCTCAGTTTGAGGTCCTTTTTGACACCCATTCGACAGCTCAACTCCCTCACACTTTCGACCAACATTTGCGCATGAACATTTTTCGCGAATTCCTCATCCTGGGCCTGACGGCATTTGGCGGACCGACCGCCCACATCGGATTCTTCCGCGATCGTTTTGTCGAGAAGCTAAAGTGGCTGAAGGAATCCGAATTCGTCGACACCATGGCCCTTTGCCAATTCCTTCCCGGGCCCGCGAGCAGCCAGCTCGGGTTTGCCATCGGTTGGAAAAAAGGCGGCTGGCTGGGAGCGTTCGCCGCGTGGCTCGGCTTCACCCTGCCCTCTGCGATCGTCATGACACTCGTCGGGATCGGCATTGCGAAGTTCTCCACCGTGGAATCAAAAGGCTGGCTCGCGGGACTTCAGATCGCCGTCATCGTAGTTGTTTTTAAAGCCGTTCTCGGAATGGCAAAATCGCTCTGCCCCAATCGAACCACCACCTTGATCGCGATTGGCGGCGCTGCGTTGATGTTGTGGAATCCGGTTTCGTTTTCACAAATTCTCGTCATCCTCGCCGGTGCGTTGCTAGGTTTAGTGTTTTTACGAACAGACCGTATACGTTCGACGAACCAAAAGATTACGTTCGAAAACCGATCAGAAGATCGACTCTCCAGTGAAGAAACCACCAAGGGCAAATGCGAGCTTGGCTCGCGGCCTGAGACGGATCGGAACGACGGTCGTAAGGAGCCTCTTTTGAATACAGGTACGTTCGTTGGCGCGACTTGCCTGATCCTGTTCTTCGTTTTGCTGTTTGGATTGCCTTTCATCACCGGAGAAAAAGGCGCAGGTCGATTGTTCTCCGATTTCTACAGTAGCGGTTCACTCGTCTTCGGCGGTGGCCATGTCGTGTTGCCGCTGCTGAGTGAACAGTTTGTTACGACCGATCTCCTTTCTGACGCCGAATTCATGGCCGGCTACGGAGCCGCCCAAGCCGTTCCCGGTCCGCTCTTCACCTTCTCCAGTTTCGTTGGAGCCGCCGTCGATTCTGAATTCAATCCATGGACCATGAGCCTGATCGCTCTCGTCGGCGTTTTCCTTCCTAGCTGGCTTCTCGTCCTCGGCGTCATGCCATTTTGGGATCGATTACGGACCATCCCCACGATGCGCGCCGCACTCGCCGGAACCAACGCTGCTGTTGTCGGACTTCTGGGCGCCGCGCTTTACACTCCGGTTTGGACCGGAGCCATTCGCGGAACCGGCGACGTGATTTTCATGCTCGGCATCGCAGCACTGTTACTCGTGTGGAAATTCCCGCCGTGGTTGGTTGTGATTATTGCTGCTCTTGGGGGCTGGTTGGTGTTGGGGTAACTTTACTAACCGAAAGCGGCCCTCATTCCCCCGACTGCCTACGCTACGCAATGTAATTCCATTAGACCGACTTTGTGAATGCGTTAACGTCAAAGATGGACTTTGCAGCAAGCCTTTTCTCACCTAGGACATTATGAAAATTGGGTGGGCGACCGATATCCACCTCGACTTTGTTGAGCCTAAACGATTCAATACGTTCACCAATCAGGTCAACGATGCAGGGATCGATCATCTGCTTATTTCTGGCGACCTCGCGGTTGCCGACATCTTGCGCGATCGCTTTCAGAAACTCGCGTCAACTCTGAATTCAGATATTACGTTTGTTCTCGGAAATTTTAGCAATCAGATAGGAATCCTGTCAATCATGAACTCATCCTATTATTGCGATAAATTGAGTCTTATATCAAAATGTGAGATTCAGAGAAATGAAGACAATCATTGCAGGCGGGCGAAATATCACTGATACGGGGATTATCGAATCAGCTTTGGGCGAATTGCCGTGGCAGATTTCAGAAGTCGTTAGCGGAGGCGCAAAAGGCGTTGATCAGATGGGTGAAGAATGGGCCGAACGAAACGGTGTCCCGGTTAAGTAATTCAAAGCCGATTGGAAAACCTACGGCAGAGCAGCAGGGCCGAAAAGAAACGAGCAGATGGCAGAATACGGGGAAGCATTGCTGGCAATCTGGGACGGTCAAAGCAAAGGGACCGCAAACATGATCAGGAATGCTGAGAAGTGCGGATTAGTTGTTCACGTCTTCCAATTTGAGGAATGAGCAATTTGAAAAGAGGATTTGCCCCTCAATCCCCGCAGGACCGATGCGCCGATAAAAATCCTTGAATAAGCAAATTCCTATCAGTGATTTGAGAAAGCGACGACCCAGTCTGCGGTATCGTTGTTCCCGAAAGTTCCACGACCGCGTTTCTCTTCGCTTCCAATCCCATCCGTAAGCGTGAGCGAGCTACCGCTCTGCATCGGTAGACTCGAAACAAAAGCAGCTCCAGCGAGAAGGTCATCGTCAGCCACCTGCACACTAAGGTTCGCGTCGCCCAATGGAGCTTCCGTGTCGGATTCGACGGTAACCGAGTGATCCTGAGCCCAGGCAGATGCGAAAAATAAGGTGCCAAATAGAATCCATTTCATACGGAATTTTGATTGTTTTTCTTCAACGAATATTTGATCTGAGTCAACTCACGTGAATCTAACCTGCCAAAGTGAGATGCCTGATTCTCAGGGCAAAAGTCCTAACTCATTTATTGAGAATTTCTGACATGGCTTGTTGCAGTACACAATAGAGATGGCGTACTTGGAATAGTAATTTTCTCTCATCTGTTCTCCATGGATTAAAACTCGACGCTCATTTCAATGGGATTCATAACGGTGCCCTCACTGCCTGACCAATTTTGTATGCTCTGACTACAATATACCGTACTATCTGTTTCACTCTTCAGCCAGGAGCCGTCTTGAAGCTGCACGTAAAACGTTAGGTTCCGCAGCTTATAGGCATCACCGCGCCCACCGAAAAATGTAATCCGATTCGTCGTCTCAAGGGACCCCAGCATATCTTTTTGAATGCTGATATAGCTAAGTTCAAATTTGTTCTCCTTACTCTCTGGAACCGGCGCGACCTCTTTGCCATTGATTTGAAGATGCTTCTGATAGGAGCCAACATCAGAATCGTATAGTTCAACCCCAAGGAAAGCAGCCTTGACACCCGCCACATCTTCCTCCGTTAGGCTCTTCTTAACTGCAGAGTCGACGACTATGTCTCCAATGCTGAGGGCCACAGGGTTATATTCGCTTGCGTCCAACCCGCAGCCGAAGGCTTTTGCCCTGAGTACGACATCCGAATCAATGGCAATCGGCTCTCGATACAATGGGTGCTTGTCGGAAGGAATAGATCCATCAACTGAATAACGGATTTCCGCAGCGCCGTATCCCTGCACATCAATCTTCACTTTGGATCCAATAATCGTGACCTCAGGTTTTGGCAATTGGAGGGGCGTTCCATAAAAGCGCACTTGCCCCAGGCCAATCGTGAATTTCCGATTATCAAAGGCGCTGCCTCCCATCCCGGTTGCCGAGTCGACCGTGTTTTTCTCCCGGTTCTCGCCGCCTGGTGAGGAGGCGACTTTGATCACCTCGGCCCAATTGGCTATACCTTCCGCACCCAGTGTGTGTATATAGATATAGCGGATATGCTTCCCCCCAAATTCGATCACCGAATCAGCACCATCTTTGCCCTCCTTCAACGCTTGATTCAGAGTTTGATTGGGCAACTTCGTCCAGTTCTGCTCAAACAGATCATGAGGCGTCGCGGCGTAGGCGATTTCGATATCGCGCATTCCGTGCCGGGTATTGCCTTCCGCATCGTTGTAGTTCCAAATATTCATTTCATCCAGTTCATATTGGGCTCCCAAATCGAAGAGAATCCAGGCACCCGTTTTTCGGATCACACTGTTCCACCTGAACGCCCCTTTGGAGGGAGTCAGGCGGGCATTTTTCGTTCCCTGTTGCCCATCCGTCGCTTCCTTCATGTTCACGCCATCAACCAGACCCGCAGGCTTGCGTCCTGAGTACCAATGCCATGCCGGAAAGGCCGTGACGCCTGAAATATAGTTCGGGGTCACTTTATCGTAGGCGGCTGCTGCTTTTCTCTCTGCAGCAGCCTTTTCTGCGAAATGCTTAGGCAGTTCGGCCTCATAACGACTGACCACGGTCGCTTCCCAGGCTTGGAGACGACTCGCGTATGGCTTATTGGGAGCCAGCGCCTTCGCTTCGTTCATCAGTTTCCTGAGCCCGGTGAGATGTTCATCAGTTAAGAAATACTCGTAGAGCGAGATCCAATCGTGGAGATAGCCGCCCTGGAGTGCTAACGGACGATGCTTTGGATTGGTCGTATAGTCCTCCAAGAGGACCTGCAACTCTTTCATGGGCTTACTGGCGGGCCCAAAGTATTTGTCGAAGAAATCATCAACCAACTCATTGATATCCAACTCTGGATTTTCGTAAAGGCGGTTCGTCACATACATCTCAAGCATAGGCGGGGCACCGCAATGGAAGATGTGCCGGACGCCATCCTGAAGGAACATTTTTACATATTCACCACGGGCATGCGCGTAATAGGCAGTGGCACAGCGGGGAACATCAAAATCATAGTTCCACATACCCATGGGGCCCATCTTGCCATCTTTCGCAAGTTTGACCCAGTTTTTATAGTGTGTGAACTCGTTCTTGAAGTAGGTCTCCGGGCAGTTGCCCCAAAACTTGGGATGCACGCAGGGCGTCATGGTTACGTTCCTCTCCATCTCGAAGCTTTTCGGTGCCCAGTAGTAGCCTTCATAGGCAAGGGTTCCGATGTGCTTATCGGGATGGGTCTTGGCGACTTCCCGGGCAACGGCATTCACGAAGCTGAATACATAGTCCGATGACTCTCCCGTGTTGAAATCCACTGCCGCGCGCCCGCGCCCAATATCCTGGAGCGGTTTACACTTTTCACATTGGCAATAGCCGCCGACGTCAAAGGGAACCAGAAAGAAGGTATTACCACGCCCCTGGAGGTTATGGACCGTTTCGTCAACATTATCGCCCATCTTACCATCGAAGAAATTACGGGCATCCTGGGCGATCTGCTTGATGAGTCCTTCGGTTGAATAGCAGAACTGATGGGAATTGCCTGTCGGATGCAGGCCAGGGATGACGCGTTCAAACGCCTTTGTGTTCTTTTCGAACTTTTTTAATTGGCTCTCGAAATTGGCCGCACTTTTGTCTGCTGGTCGCACCGGAGGGATGAAGCGATTCTTGTAATTGAAGTGCTCGAAGGTGTGATTCACATACCAAGGCTCTCCTCCCCAGCGCATTCGTCGTGAATAAAGGGCGTGCTGTTGGGATGTCGGTCGAGGCCCATACTCGCTCGCTCCCGATCTTCTGCCATTGATTCCAAGTGCCCCGATTTTTGTGTCAAGCCCGCTTCGATGGTGATGCACATCACCGGATATTGTGAGGGTTCCTTCTTGAGGCATATGGATATTTATTGGACTCGGCCCAAAAAAACGGACATCGCACCAGTCTTGCAGGAATCGGTAGGTCGCTCGCAAACTGCCCTGATAGTCGAACATTCCCGGGATAAACACCTTTTGAGTTTTGCCTTCCACCCCATTCACCTTGGCATAGTCTATGGTGGACGCTGTATCAATGACGATGTGACCGGGTGCGCCCTCGAAAGCGCGACAGTCCTTCTTAAGATCATCGCGCCCCAGGAGCACCACCGTATCGGGAAGGAATTTGATCAATGATTCCATCTGGTGATACCCGCTGGCATCCAACCCGAGTTCCTGGGTAAAACGACTTTCGCCGATCAATATTCTATTCCCGGTTACTACCTTGGTGTCGTCAACAATCGGAAGCTTCGCCCCGGATATTTTCTCAATGAAATACTGAAATTCGATGGCCGCAAGATTTGCTGCCGGTGTCGGATCTGCGGCAATGGCAATTGACGCATTTCCTTCTCCATTATTTACAAGAGAAACGCTTACGTCTTCTGCAAAAAGTCTATTCGTTACGGCTCCGGTAATGATGATGGTGCAAAAGAGGCACCCCAGTAGTGTATGTGAATTTTTCATAGGAATTTTTCGTTATGGATTTGGCGACCACAGCTTGGTCCGTTTGCCTCTTTCGACTTTGATTGGAAGATTGAAACAATCGGAACGGTTTAAACAAAATGACGAAAGTAACTATTCCGCTAACGACTGCCGCGACAAGTGGAAGATCCTTCATCCAAATTTGGTTTCTGCAATCAATCACAGTCACAACGAAATCGAAACGGCCGCACTCGCATTTCGGGCTTTTTCACGCGCCTCGTCAATCGTGGCACCCCGCGCCACAGCAACGCCCATGCGGCGCTTGCCTTTCACGGCTGGTTTTCCGAACAACCGAACCTGGGTGTCAGGCTCTTTCAGCGCGTTTTCGATATTTCCGAACGAAACGTTAGTTGAATCACCTTCGACCAAAATCACGCAACTCGCGGACGGACCGTGCTGAACAATGTTCGGAATCGGCAAGCCAAGGATCGCCCGGGCATGAAGCGCGAATTGCGGCAGATCCTGGGAAATCATCGTTACCATTCCGGTGTCATGCGGACGAGGTGAGACTTCACTGAAAATGATCTGATCGCCTTTCACAAAAAGCTCAACTCCGAAAATCCCAAACCCTCCAAGGCTGTCAGTCACATTTTTTGCGTATTGCTGCGCCTCAGCTTTGGCCGCGTCTGACATCACCTGCGGCTGCCAGCTTTCCCGATAATCGCCATATTCCTGAATGTGACCAATTGGCTCGCAAAACGACGTTCCCCCGGCATGACGAACGGTCAGCAATGTGATTTCGTAATCAAAATCGACAAATCCTTCAACAATCACCTTCCCTTTTCCCGCCCGGCCGCCTTCCTGAGCATATTCCCAGGCGGCAGCGACTTCTGACTCCTCTCGAACAGTCGATTGCCCTTTGCCGGACGAACTCATGATCGGCTTTATCACGAAAGGCAGTCCGATCTCAGCAACCGCAGCCTGATATTCTTCGTCCGTTCCTGCAAATCGATAAGGCGAAGTCCTCAGTCCCAGTTTCTCTGCGGCGAGGCAACGAATCCCTTCGCGATTCATTGTCAGTTGGGTGGCTCGAGCCGTTGGGATGATGGTCACTTTTCCTTCCGCCTCAATTTCAGCCAGCGTATCCGTTGCAATCGCTTCGACTTCGGGAACAACAAAATGGGGCTTTTCCTCCTCGATCACCTTTCGCAACGCATCGCCATCCAACATCGAAACCACTCGCGAACGATCCGCCACCTGCATAGCCGGAGCATTCTCATACGCATCAACCGCAATCACCTCAACACCATAGCGCTGAAGTTCGATGATAACTTCTTTGCCAAGCTCGCCCGAACCGCAAAGCATGACCCGCGTCGCGGTATCGGTGAATGGAGTGCCTATGGATGCCATAAAATATCCGTAGGACGAGCCGCCGACTTTGCAAGTCGGATGACGCCCACCCCCTTAAAAATCGGCACAAAAAAAACGCCGCAAGCGAAAGGGAAAATCGCAGGCGGCGTCTGAGCTGAAGTTTTTAAAAAAAACATCAACTATCTACTCAAAATATAAAACACCACCCTCAATGCTCCGGGCAGTTCGCTCCTGACCAGCAGGATCAACAATGGAAGCCTGCCCTTTCATTTTCAGTTTAGCCCAGGTAAGACGGGTGTAATTGCGAACGACTTTAGCGATCGATGGCATTTGCAGCAAGAGAATGCATCCGAGAACAAAAAACGCCACAACGGACAATCCGAGGGCGACGAGGAGAAATTGGGGAACGGAAGCAGTCATTTCGAGGGATAGACGACTCAATTTATCAGAATAGTCACAGAAGCTTGATAAACTGGAAATAATTTTCCTTAAGTTATTTTAACTTTCAATTAAAATAAAGCTTTATTTTATAAATGTTTTAAAATTTTATTAATGATTTGAATTCTAAAATCCCCGTTTGCGTCCCGATTTGTGGCTTGCGGGAGATATGGTGGCGAGGCATCATCAACCTGTGAAAACGTCAGCCTTTCTTACCATTGCCCTCTTTTCGTCGCTTACTTGCCAGTTCGTGGTTCACGGTCAACAAGCGGAATCTGAACACTGGACTGAGTTCCGGGGACCCGGAAGCCAGGGACACGCTCCCAATGCTGACGTTCCGCTTCGCTGGGGTGGATCCCAAAACATTGCCTGGCGCACTCCCGTTGCTGGAAAAGCCTGGTCTTCACCGGTGGTTGTTGGTTCGCGTGTGTTTGTCACCACCGCCGTTACCGATTCAGACGACGGCAAGTCACCGCTTACCTTGTTGGCGCTGGCTTTCGAATTAGAGACGGGTAAGCCAATCTGGGATACCGAGATCTTTTCTGCAGATGAAGCCGGGAAACAACACAAAAAGAACAGCCACGCTTCGCCAACTCCCGTTTACGAAGACGGGAAGATTTACGCTCACTTTGGACATCACGGCACGGCTTGTCTCAATGCTAAATCGGGAGCCATCGTCTGGAAACAGCAATCACTTACCTACCCTCCGGTCCACGGCACCGGCGGTTCTCCAATCATCGTAGACGAAAACCTGATCTTTTCCTGCGATGGCGGCAAAGCTCCGTTTGTTGTCGCCCTAGACAAATCAAATGGCAACGTTGCATGGAAAGTGGATCGCGGTGTCGAGACGAAACGTCCGTTCTCATTCAGCACACCCTTGGCGATTGAGGTCGATGGAAAAACTCAAGTGATCAGCCCCGGATCTGGCGCCGTGGTTGCTTATGATCCCGACAATGGCAACGAAATCTGGCGGTGCGACTACGGCGAAGGCTATTCAGTGGTTCCCCGCCCACTTTTCGCTCACGGATTGGTGATCGTTTGTTCCGGATTTAACAAAGCGAACATGCTTGCGATCGATCCGACCGGAAAAGGCAATGTTACCGATACCCATGTAAAATGGGAAGTCACCAAGCAGATCCCGAAAGAAAGCTCTCCGATTGTTGTCGGCGGCCTGCTGTTCGTGAACGACGACAAGGGTATCCTCAGCTGCATCGATGTGAAAACGGGCGCGATCAACTATCAGGAACGACTCGACGGAAAAGGCGGGTATTCTTCTTCGCCGGTTTTTGCCAGCGGACACTTGTTTTTCCACAACGGCGAAGGAACCACCACCGTGGTGAAGCCAGCCAAAACCTTTGAAAAAGTGGCGGAGAACTCGATCGGAGAATTTGGATTGTCCTCCTTCGGTGTCGCAAAAGACGGATTTTTGATTCGCACCGAGGAATCCTTGATTCGCGTGGCGAAAAAGTAAACCAGGAACCTACCAACGCCGGGTTGTTGTTGGCGCGTGCCCCAAATCAGTCACGTGCCGGCATTTCACCAGCGGAACTCCCGGAAGTGGGATCCGACTCTGCCAGGTGTAGCTTTCACCGCCCGCAGGGCAACAAGGCTCTAATTCGAAAACCTTCCCGCCCCCAATCAGGTCTTCTTTCTTAACTTCAGCCCCGGGCTTCAATTGATTCGTCGTCTGATACACACGAACCGCCTGCTGAATCGACGCGATGTTTTTGACGCATTTGTCCCGCGTTGTGCCGGAACGGTAAGATGAAACGGCGGCGAAAATCGTTCCGCCGAGACCGACCAGAACAGAAACGACCAGAATGATCTCAAGCGAGACCTTGCCGGATTGTGAAGAGTTGTTGGATGAAGAGGAATCCATGGATATTTATGAAAAATACGGTTATTACAACTCATGTCAAATTAGTTCCTCTACAATTTTGACCTTTCCGAAATATTCAGCGGCGTTTATTTACCCATTGTAACTTACTACTCATCAATCGCTTATCCCAATGTTTAGGGTAACTGTTTTATGTTGCATCTTTACAGCAAATGCCATCCTGATACCTTCACGAGCTTGGCTGAATTTACGCGTCTAAATATATAATTTTCATAATAAGGTAAGCCTCAACCCATAACCTGATACCTGTCATGCGGAACCAAACTCACGTCGACCTGAAGAATCCATGAGTACCATTACAGAATTTATTGACCGCCACTACCAGCACTTCAATGCCGCGACCCTAAAGGACGCATCCCAAGCTTATTGTGACGTTCTTGATGAAGGCGGAAAAATGCTCATTACCCTTGCTGGTGCGATGAGCACGGCGGAGCTTGGCAAATCCCTCGCGGAGATGATTCGTCAGGACAAAGTCCACGCTATTTGTTGCACCGGTGCCAATCTCGAGGAGGACGTCTACAATCTCGTCGCCCACAATCACTACGTCCGCCTGCCAAACTACCGCTATCTCACTGGCGAACAGGAGGAAGACCTTCTAGAAAAAGGCCTCTGCCGAGTCACTGATACCTGCATTCCCGAAGAACAGGCCATGAAACACATCGGCGGTCCTATGATTGAGTTGTGGAAAACAGCCGATGCCGCCGGCGAATCAAAACTGCCATACGAGTTCTTTTACGAATTCCTTCGCACCACTGAATTGGACTACCAGATTCCTGCTGAAGATTCCTGGATGCTCGCCGCAATGGAAAAAAATCTACCTATTTTTGTCCCCGGTTGGGAAGACAGCACGCTCGGGAACGGTTTTGCGGCCCAATGTATTAAAGGTGTCATCAAAAAATCAACCACCGTTCGCGGTGGAATTGAAACCATGCGCGAATTGGTTTCGTGGTATCGCGACACCTCCGCTGAAGGAAAACTCGGCTTTTATCAAATCGGCGGCGGCATTGCCGGCGATTTCCCGATCTGTGTCGTTCCATTGTTGCACATCGATTTGGAAGAAGAAGACATCCCCGTGTGGTCCTATTTTTGTCAGATCAGCGATTCGACCACCAGTTACGGCTCTTATTCCGGAGCTGTTCCGAACGAAAAAATCACGTGGGACAAACTGACCAAAGACACTCCGCAATTCGTCATCGAATCCGACGCCACGATCTGTGCACCGTTGATGTTTGCTTATATCCTTGGATGGTAAAAACTTACGCAATCAATTGATTTTAAGTGAACATTATGACTCAAGAAGGTTGGTTCGTCGAACCTACCCTGTTCGATCGCCAAAATGCGTTTTATCGCTCGGTCATTGAATCATCCGGGCGATTAACTGCTGGCGGAGCTCATAGCCAATCTCGTTGTGACCATAGGTCGGGTATTCCGCATAAAAGGTCTGCTTGGGAGCAATCTTCGAAAGCGCGCGTCCCATTTCCACAGGAACAATGCGATCTTTCGCACCATGAAAAATAAAGATTTTGGCATCGTCTCGTTGTTCCGTGATTTTTCGAATCGCATCTTCGTTATCCCATCGATGCCGAGCCAAATTTGAAAGCGGCCCGCCGACCATTCGTTTTGCCATAGCTTTGATGGAAGTAAAAGGCGAAATCACAATGACTTCTGACCGATTCCATTTCGCAGCAACTTCCAGAGCGACCGCGCCGCCGAGCGAATGCCCGAGGAAACTGGATCGGGATTTTAGCCCCTCCGTATCGATTTCCAAGTGAGCAGCCAATGCGGTCATCGAACCTTCCATGACTTCTTGAATCCCCTTGCGGCTTGGTTTCCCGGCGTTCACGCCATAGCCCGGATATTCCACCAAAAGACATCCCATTTTGGGATTCTGTTTACAAACCGGAGTCGCCAGAAAATCCATGTGAAGGGCGAGTGACCCGTTTCCACCGGTCAAAATCCACAGTTTTTCAAGACCAGCCTCGTTCTCCGGTCCAAGGTAATAGGCCATTTGCGGACCGTCTTTCGCGGTTTCAAACGTGATTTTTTGATAACGCTCCAGCTGAAGCGCACTGTTTTGCCCGTATTCCCGAGGGTAAAAGAACATGCGATCCTGCCCAAAATAAATCGCAGCGGAAACGCACGCGATGATGATGACGAAAAATAAGGTCATGCGGAGAAGTCCTCGCAATACGGCTGTGAAACGGCTTTTATTCACGATTCAGAATCGGGGTCTGGTTTGGGTGGAGTCTCTCCCTTTAATCCCGCTTCGCGTGCTTCACAAGCAATCCGGAACGCTTCTTCGTCGCCAAATTTCAAAACGGAATAGCGAAATGATTCCCGCCTCTCGACTTCAGGCAACCAGGCGGCTTGCCAGAAATGGTATTCACTCCCGTTCGAGCTGGTTTGCGAAATTCGCGAAACGCCAATGACGCCGTTACTGTTTCGATCAGTGATCATTGTCTGCGTCCGAACCGTGGTGCGGCGATAAACCATTCGCTCGGCATGGGCCAACAGCAGATCTCGAAATTGTTGGGCCGTGGCAAACGCCTTTGATTCCCCTCCCCATTCGGAGTCCGAGAAAAACCGGCTGTGTTTCACCCCATTCCGCTGAAGCCGAACCTGCCAGCCGCGCGTGCCCGTCGAATCCTGATCGATCCGGCTGATAGCGTAGTCTGCGGCGTCGCGGCGAGCGCTCATGCATCGGCACGATAGCCGCTGAGGGATTTCTTTACAAATCGAACGCAAAACCAATCAAAACGATCCTGTCATCAGCTGGATATACCGTGAACCGCTGCCAGTGAGCGTCGCTTTGGCGCCGGATCCACTGATGCGTTTTTGGGTGTGATACGAGTGATTGGTTGGTGAATCTTTCACCCAGGTGACAGCGGGATAAGTCACAGCCTTTGATGAGGCTTTCACTTCCAACGGCAGCCCTGATTTTTCGAACGTGATTTCCCAGCTAGGCCCCTTGCCGTTAGTTTTCTTGAGCCACGGATAGCGTTTTACCAAAGCCAGCTCGCCGCGATTTTGAACCGTCACTTTATAATACGGGGCGGCGGTCGCGATGAATTCAGGAATAGTGATAACCGGATTGGCTCGATGAGCGTGGTAAAGCCCCGCGACATCCATCCCGGTGAGATTGAACCCGCTATAGATTCCGTGATTGTTTTTCGAGGTGAAATGTTTGCCGTACCACGTCTCAAAGCGATCATTCATCAGCAGCGCCAATTCGAGATGTAAATGAGCTCGCTCGTTGTTGATCCCCGCGCCGGTGTAGCCGAGTTTTCCGAGAAGATCCCCCGCTTTGACCACCTGCCCCTTTTTTGCTGCCGTTGCATTCAGGTGCGCGTAGAGCGAATAGAAATTCCCTTCGTGAACCACTACGATGTATTTGCCGTAACTACTGGCGGACGAATTGCTGTTCACGTAAACGACTGTGCCCGGCATGATGGCCCGGACGTTATCGCTCGGTTTTCCCGCAGCATCACGACTGACCGTGCGGATATCGAGTCCTTCGTGAAATTTTGTGAAAACAATCCCCGAGCTGGTGCGGTGCTGATTGCGAACAAACCCAAATCGTCCGCCACTCCATGGCTTGGAATCGACGCCCTCGAAATGGCGATAAGTGTACATGTAGAATTTCGATGGATCATTCGAGAAGATTGCATCGTTTTGCGTCGGCAACCGAAGCTCCAGTTGCGCTGTCGCCAACGGGGCGAGCGCGATAAGCAAGAGACTCGCGAGGATAGCAGGGAAAATCGCTCGGGCAGATGGTTGAGGCATAGCGATCGAAGATAGGCACCGTCGAGCGGGATCGCAATAGCGAACGAAACACGATGAACTGAATTTCTATTTTAACTTTCCCATGCGCGGCACAAGGCCTCGAATCGTTCTAAAATTCGAACTGAGCCTCAGAAAAACCACGGAGATTCCT
>ERZ887942.1174-NODE-1174-length-18798-cov-6.040335_pt1 | contig 18798 bp, 15 predicted proteins | sample MGYA00521099_ERZ887942 | MGnify/ENA primary metagenome ERZ887942 (study PRJEB32303, sample SAMEA104408605) | aquatic metagenome | biome: Brackish water; feature: Pelagic; material: water | place: Baltic Sea | collected 2014-06-07T06:48:00 | depth 16,251 m ...
CTAACCTCGATATCCACCTCCGTGAATCTCTGCGCATTCTTTCCGATTGGATACATGTGGAAGACCCAGAGATGAAAGATACTGCAGCCGCTCAAAACGTTGCCGACGTAAAATCGAAAAGCTAAGTCTTTTCTACTTCAGTCCGATAAGAAATCGATCCCGTTTTTCGAGATCCTTAACCGACTGCATCGAAACGTAACCCAGAGCATTTGCCCGTTCCATCAGGCCTCTATGATGATGGATTCCCGTCTCGAGAACCAGCATACCCCCTTCGACCAAATAAGTAAGGCCGTCGTCAACGATCCGGTTTAGATCATCCAAGCCATCATCTCCTCCGAACAATGCTTTAGAGGGCTCGTATTTCACGACTTCGGGTTCCGCTGTATCCATTTCCTCACGAGTGAGATAAGGGGGATTCGCCAGGATGAGCTCGAACGTACCTTCCACTCCTTCAAACCAGTCGGATTGCAAACACCGGATTCGATCCGAAACGCCTGTCGCTTGAGCATTCTCGGCGGTCAACTCAAGAGCAGAAGCGGATTGGTCAACCGCTACGGCTTCCGCCTCTGGGAAAACGGAAAGCAGCGCAATTGCAATCGCTCCCGATCCAGTACCCAAATCTAGAATACGGCTCGGTGCTTTGTTAAGATAGCGTGTATGCAACAGCTCAATCAAATACTCAGTTTCTGGGCGGGGAATAAGCGCCCGTTCATCCGTCTTTAAAGTAACGGTATAAAAGTCTGCGCTACCCAGAATGTATTGTAGCGGTTCTCGATTAGCCCGGCGTTTTATTCCGCTCCGGATACCGCCCAACTCCTGTTCCGTTAACGGTCGTTCAAACTGCAAATACAGATCCAGCCGCTTCAATCCGAGCGAATCAGCCATAATCCATTCCGCGCTTAGCTTAGCATCTGGTACCCCACGCTCGCTCAGGAAATGAGTACTTTTTTGAAGAACTTCGAGCAGGGTGATCATCGGGTAAAGGGAGCTCAACCACCGCCCTTAAGAGGCCGACATACCTTTCCCGTCTAAAAGGGCTTCCAATTTGTCTTGATACTCAGCTTCCTGAAGCGCTTCCACGACTGGGCTCAGCTCACCTTCCAATACTTGAGGCAACGTATGCAACGTCAGACCAATTCGATGATCCGTTATACGCCCTTGTGGAAAGTTATAGGTCCTGATTCGTTCGCTACGATCGCCCGTACCGACCTGCCCCTTTCGTTGGGCCGCATATTTCGCTTGTTCTTCGCGCTGTTTCTTTTCCAACAATCTTGAATAGAGTACTTTCAACGCCTTATCTCGATTCTTAAGCTGTGACCTCTCATCGGCACAATACACCATCTCCCCCGTGGGGATGTGCACGATCCTCACTGCAGAATCGGTAGTGTTAACATGTTGTCCTCCCGCTCCAGAAGCCCGCATCGTGGTAATTTCCAACTCACCTGGGTCGATATCTACATCGACGTCCTCCGCCTCTGGCATCATCGCTACCGTAACCGTAGACGTATGGATACGGCCTCCCGATTCAGTAACTGGTATACGTTGAACCCGGTGCACGCCTGATTCGTATCGGAGTTTTCGATAAACTTCCTCCCCGGTAATCAGAAAAATGTTCTCCTTAAATCCCCCAACTTCGGAAGGACTCGTGCTCATCGCTTCAATCTTCCACGAATTTAACTCCGCATATCGCTGGTACATCCGCGTAAGATCACCCACAAACAAACTCGCTTCATCTCCACCGGCTCCCGCACGAATTTCCACGATCGTATTTCTTGAATCCGTAGGATCCGGCGGAATCATCGAAATGAGAATCTTGTGCTTCAACGCGGCAAAGGATTCTTCCAATGCAGGTAACTCCGCTTCAGCCAATTCAGTCAATTCCTCGTCACCACCCTCTACGATCATCTCACGCATATCGGAGATTTCACTATCCAGTTTCGCCAGCTCGCTATGTTGTTCGATGAGCGCGTTTAATTTCTGGTGTTCACGCGAAAGAGCAGCAGCTCTTCTCTGGTCCTGAAAAAAATCAGGCGCAGCCATCTCCGCGTCGAGTTCTTTGAAGCGGCCAATGTAAGGGTCAATGAGTGGAATACCTTCCATGGGATTAATTGGCGTATGCCTATGATTAAATGGGTGGAGTTTTAGAAAGCAACCCGTATAAAGGGTCGTCTTTGTAATGGAAACAAGCCTATACACTCAAAACGTCATCGCATGTATCTGGGATTTTGATAAAACCCTCATCCCGGGCTATATGCAGCAACCACTTTTCGAACTGTTTAACATCAACGAGAAGCGGTTCTGGGAGGAGGTCAATGCATTGCCCACCGCCTACCAGGAACGAGGATTAACGGTCTCACCTGATACGATCTACCTGAACCACCTGCTCTCCTACGTACGAGCAGGTGTCATGAAGGGGCTCACAAACTCCACGCTGGAGTCTCTAGGGAAAGAATTAGTTTTCAACCCCGGGTTGCCGCAATTCTTTAAAACGCTCCAGAGCTTGGTCACGCTTAAAGAGACCTATAAAAAGCATGATATCCGTCTCGAACACTATGTAATCAGCACAGGGCTTGCCGCGATGATTCGGGGAAGCGAGATCGCACCGTTTGTAGAAGATGTCTATGGTTGCGAGTTCATAGAAGATCCGTTCCCACCGTATTATATGGACCAACAAGATCTGGGGATTCACCCAGACCGGGAGATATCCCAGATCGGAGTCGTAATCGACAATACCATCAAGACTCGCTACATTTTTGAAATCAACAAGGGGTGCAACAAGAACCCGGAGATCAACGTCAATTCGAACATCCGCCACACTGACCGACGAGTTCCATTTCGCAATATGATCTACATCGCCGACGGCCCCAGTGATATTCCGGTATTCTCGGTCGTTAAGAATAACGGAGGCAAAACGTTTGCCGTTTACGACCAGTCTTCAAAGGAGGAATTCGCGCAAAATGACCGATTACTTCAAAGCGGACGGATTCACGCCTACGGCCCAACCGACTTTCAGGAGACGAGTAACACAGGTATGTGGTTAAAAATGCACGTCTGCGATATCTGTGACCAGATTGTTGAAGAACGTGAAATGGCGCTGACGAAAAAAGTAGGCAGACCCCCGCGACATATTCATAAAGAAGAAATTACGCCGGTTAATCCCAAGCTCGAGCAGGATACCTTTTTTGAGGAAAAAGAGTAGGAGTTACTTGTAAAAATCAGCGGTCTATCAATCCTATAATTTTTACTTTTCAAGCTGGAACAAATTTCTAAATTTCTAAATTTACCCTCTCAAAACGTCTTTTAACCCCGATTAAGATACCATGATCGAAGTCCAATCCCTCCACAAGCAATACGGTTCCATAAACGCTGTTAACGGTGTCAATTTCGAGGTAAACCGAGGAGAAATCCTAGGATTTCTTGGGCCCAACGGGGCTGGAAAATCCACGACCATGAAGATGATCACTGGATTTATTCGCCCAACGTCCGGGACGGTCCTCGTAGACAATATTGATGTCCAAAAACATCCGGTATCAGTAAAGGAGCGCATCGGCTATATGCCAGAAAGCGGACCAGTATACGGCGAGATGACGGTGGAAGAATTTCTTACATTCATCGCCGAAGTTCGCGGCTTCGATGATGCGACCACCAAAGAGGATCAAATTGACCGGGTCTGCGATTTGTGCCGCCTAAACTCGGTGAGGCACCAATCCATAGAAACACTTAGTAAAGGGTATAAGCAACGGGTCGGATTTGCCCAAGCAGTTCTCCACGATCCGCCAGTGCTGATTCTTGATGAGCCCACAGACGGTCTCGACCCGAATCAGAAGAAGGAGGTTCGGAAAATTATCAAATCGATGGCCAAAGATAAAGTGGTCATACTTTCAACGCACATTCTGGAAGAAGTAAGTGCTCTTTGCACGAGAGTCATCATCATCGCCAAAGGTCAGGTGATTGCCGACGAATCACCAGAATCGCTCCTACAACGTAACAAATACTTCAACGCATTGAAGTTGGAGACTGAAGACGTCGATCTCGAAACCGTCAAACAGGGCCTGAAAGATCTTCCAGAAGTGGCTGCCGCTGAGATAAACGACGGTTCCCTCGAAGTATTTCCCAAAAATAAGCAATCCATCGAAACACTGGTTCTGAAAGTATGCCGGGAAAATAACTGGCATATCTCAAAGTTCGAAAAACGCCCGGTGAGTCTTGATGAGGTCTTTTGGGAATTGACCACCTAATTTGGTATAAAAAACCCCGAATTCAATCAATTGATATGAAACAGATTTTACCTGTATTTAGACGAGAATTCTACGGTTACTTCCGGTCACCGGTCGCCTACGTATTCTTGGTCGTTTTTCTGGTCGTAAGTTCCGGACTGACCTTTTACCTCGGCCGTTTTTTCGATTCGCGTGTCGCGTCACTGGATTCATTTTTCACGATGCAACCATGGATCTACACCTTCTTTATCTCGGCAGTTGGCATGCGCCTCTGGGCAGAAGAAAAGCGATCTGGTACCTGGGAACTCCTTTTCACACTTCCCATCCGCGTGAAAGAAGCGGTTATTGGAAAATACCTAGCTGGCTGGGCGTTCATCGCTTCCGGTATATTACTCACCTTTCCCCTGCTCTTCACTGTAGGCTACCTCGGTGATCCCGACTGGGGACCGATCTTCACCGGTTATCTTGGGAGCATTCTGATGGCGGGAAGTTTCCTGGCCGTTTGTTCCTTTACGTCGGCGCTCACCCAAAACCAGGTCATCAGCTTCGTAATTAGCGTAGTGATCAACCTCGGACTCGTGTTTCTCGGATGGTCTGTATTCACCAACTTGCTCGGCTTTCTGCCACTCGTCTGGGTCGATGCTCTGAGCAACTTCAGCTATACGACTCACTTCAACGGATTCACCCGGGGTCTGATCGTTTTTAAAGATCTGGTCTTCTTTCTTTCGCTGAGCGCGATTTCCCTCCTTTTAACCGTTCTCGTGCTGGAACGTTAATCCCATCGATTCACCCATATGAATACGTCACAAAAGTTTATCGCTGGATTCTTACTAATTCTGATCCTCATTTTCGCGAACATGTTCGCCAACCTGTTTAGCTGGAAACTGGATTTCACGGACAGCAAACTCTTCACTTTATCAAAGGGCAGTAAGCTCCTGATCGAGAAGCTGGAAGAACCTGTAGATTTTGATTTCTACTTCAGCCGAGGGGTCGAAGGACTTCCCATTTCATTTAAAAACTACGGGACTCGGGTTGAGGAAATGCTTCGCCAATTCGAATCGGCTTCGAATGGAATGATCCGCCTCAATGTCATCAATCCCGAACCGGATACCGAGGAAGAAGAAGAAGCCACCCAAAAAGGAATTAGTGGAAACCCCATTTCCAACGGTCAGCGCTTGTTTTTTGGCCTTACGATGACACAGGCTGACAATCAAGAAACCCTACCGGTATTCGACTACCGAAAAGAAGAGTTTCTCGAATACGATATCGCGAAAGCGCTCTATACTGTGCAGCTCTGGGATAAGCCTACGATCGGCATCATCTCCGGGCTACCATTGGTAGGAGCTCCACAAATGTTCCCAGGACAGCCTCCCCAAAACCCTGATTGGATATTTATCGAGCAACTCCGCCAAACCTTTGAAATCACTCAGATCAATACGCCGCAAGACTGGCCCGCTGTTATGGATGTCCTGATGGTTATTCACCCTCAGGCGCTAGACCCAGAGTTGTCGTACAACATCGATCAACACCTACTTGCCGGAAAGCCAACCTTCATCGCGCTAGACCCATCCAGCTACTTCATGAAGTCTCAACAGAATCAGCAGGCTATGATGATGGGGCAACCGCCGCAGGGTATCACCAGCGGTCTAAGGGAACTGTTCACAGCCTACGGTATAGAATACAACGAAATGGAACTGCTCGCAGATCCGAGTTACGCAGCCCTTGTTTCCAGTCAAGCCGGTCGCATTCAAATGCCTACTTGGTTGAACATGGATGAAACTGCATTGAACCTTAACGAGTTTATCATCTCACAACTGGATTCCATATTGATGGTGGAATCCGGTTCTTTCAGTAAAACCGAAGATTCCGAACTCGAGATCATTCCCCTCATTCAAACCTCCGAAGAATCAGGAACCATTTTTGCGATGCTGGCCAATCAGATGAGCCCTACCCAATTGGCTTCTCAGATTACTTCCGACGGAGAACGCAAAACAATTGCCGGGTTCGTTCGGGGGACTTTAAAAACAGCGTTTCCCAACGGGAGACCCATCCCGCCAACTGCTGAAGGAGAGGAAGCGCCACCTCCGCCGACCGTCGACGACGACGCACTGACGGAATCGAGCTCTCCGAGTAGCCTCTTTCTGATTACCGATACCGACTGGTTACAGGATCAGTTCTCAGTACAGCGGCTCAACTTTCTGGGTGTTAACGCCGTTCAACCACTCAATGATAATTTGAATCTATTAACCAATACCGTCGAGTTCATGTCCGGGAGTCAGGATCTGATCTCAATTCGTCCACGCGGTAACTCGATTCGCCCATTCAAAGTGGTGGATGAAATTGAACGCCAGGCCCAGGTGGAGTACCAACAAAAGTTAGATGAGTTGAATGGCGAAGTCCAAGAAGTGGAAGAGCGAATCCGCCAACTGCAATCCCAGCAAGGCGGAGGAAACTCACTAATAATCACCCCGGAGCTTCAAGCCGAAATCGAAGAATTAAACAATAACGCTGCTGCAAAACGAGGAGAGCGAAGAGAAGTACGTAAGAAACTTCGCGAAGACGTTGAAAGTCTTGGATTCAGTCTTGCCCTCATCAATCTGACCCTGATCCCTAGTCTGGTATTCATTGCAGGGATACTCTTTTTCTTCCGTAGACACAACCGAAAGTAGAACGACCGATTCAATCATGAAGTTAAGAACACTTATCATCGTCACCGTCGCCCTTGCTGTCGTCACCATCGTGGGGTACTACATTCGTAACGCTTCCCTGACGACACCGCAGGACGACCCACTCGTCGGAACCTCGCTGATCGATCAAGACGTTTTGAAAGACGTCAATCGAATCGAGATCACGAAACCAGATTCCGAGGTGATTCTCGAAATCGGTGACAACCAAGAATGGATTGTCAGATCGCTCTATGACCTCCCAGTAGATTTCAATAAGCTAAATACCATGGTCAGGGACATAACCTCGGCAACCATCCAAAGAAAGATCACTAGCCGGGAAGATCGTATGGAACGCCTGGATCTCAACCAGGGAACCATCAAACTGAAGACAGGGGAAGAGGACACCGTGTTTGAAGCTACTTACGGAAAATCACTTTCCAATGGCGGTAAAGCCTTCGTCTTTGCACGCGAAAAAACTGCCTACCAGTCATCGACTTCACCGATGATTGACGCAAATCCAAGTAACTGGGCGATTAAAACACTTTACGAATTTGAAGCCGATGAGGTCGCCGGAATTCAGTTTTCCCTGGTCGACGAAACCTGGGGTGTTCGACGGGATGATAAAGAGAAGGAATTCGTCAGCACCATCCCCGCAGATATCAGGACACCCAAGGATAGTGAGATCAAATCACTCCTCGCACGATTTACCAACCTCCGGTTTCTCGAGGTATCAGAACGCCCCGTTGAACAAGCCAAAAAGATCTGGCAAGACGCACAAAATAACCAACGCACCTTAAAGCTCACATTCTTCTCCGGCGAAACTATTACCATAAAGATGACTCAATGGTCACCACCGGAGCCCGAAGAAGGCGATGACACACCCCCCGCACCTACGGAGCCAGAAACGACTTACCTTCATATTTCAAGCAGTCAGACAGACCATCCAATCAATGGAATAATGGATCGGTTAGCATTCACCGCGTCCTCTTATACTTTTTCAGGCATCCCCGTTGATATAGGCGAGGTTGCAGATCTTCCTGAGCCAGAAACAGAGGAAGTGCAGGATGAGCCGGAAGACCCTCAAGCTATTTCCAACGACGACTCAAACCAGCCTCAAATCAAGCAGCACATCGACGGGAATTCCGTCATTTTCGAAGTTACTCCACCCAATCAAGAGGATCCCGAGGAAACCACCGAGCCAAACAACTAGAAACGGAATCCGTTACTAGTGGCTCAATTTCCAATCGAGCAGCTCGAGTTGGAGTGATTTTCGCCCATTAAAAACATTCCAGTTCAACTTAACAGCCAGATCTATAGCTTGATTTGCCGGCGGCAAATTATCCGCTTTTTTCCACGCTACCCCTGAAAGGTACTGGCTGTTTTTTACGCGTATACAAAAGCGGAAATGATCGGCTCCAAATGGCTCCGGACACTGAGCCAAGTAAATACCCTTCACTCCAAAGATGGGTTCAGGATTCCCCTGCCCAAAAGGAAGCAGCATTTCGACGGTATTCATAAGCTCCTGGCAGATTTCCTCCGAACTTATAAACGCTGCAATCTCAATGTCCGGTTCAAAGAGGTCACCCTCCAAAGCACGCTTAACCGCTTTATCGAAATCTATCTGAAATTGCCCTACATTGGATTCTTCCAGGGCCACTCCCGTCGCCATGGGATGCCCTCCCCAACTTTCCAGTAAACTGCTACATTCACCCAAAACCTCCACGAGATTGACTCCTGGAACGCTACGCCCTGAACCTTTGGCCAATCCGTTATCTTCTCCGAGAACAATCGTCGGAACGTTATGTTTTCGCGAAATTCGTCCAGCTACAATGCCTACCACACCCGAATGCCAAGAAGGATTGTGCAGCACGTAACCCGCCGCACCATCGAGGTGTTTTTCGATGTACTCGTCGGCTTCTGCCACAATCGCACGCTCTATATCCTGCCGCTCCCGGTTCATGGAATCCAGCTGCTTCGCCATATCCAAACACTGCGGTAAGTTGCGGCTCAATAACATCCGCACCGTCAACTCGGCATCCGCCAATCGCCCACTTGCATTAATTCGAGGGGCCAGTTTAAACGATATATCCGTAGTTGATACTGGATACCCACTTTCCATACCAGAGACCTGAAACAGTGCATGAAGACCTTCACGCCGTGTTGACTCCAACATCTTCAAGCCGCGATGCGCCAGAATACGGTTCTCCCCCAACAGCGGAACCAGATCCGCAATCGTGCCCATCGCCACCAAATCCAAATAATCCTTCAACTGAATTTTGAAAGCCGTGGGATCACCATCTTCACGGAGAGATTTCACAATCCCATGGACCAACTTAAAAACCAAACCAACAGAACACAAATTCTTCCAAGGCTCATGATCCCCATCATTGACATGCGGATTCACGAGAATCGCAGATATGGGCTCTTCGCATGTACAACGGTGATGGTCGATAATGATAACATCGGCACCCTTAGACTTGATATGCTTAATCTCCTCGACGGAATTCGTGCCACAATCTACGGCAATCACCAAACCAGCTGGTTTACCATCGAGAGCTCGATCAATAACCGCCCGTGAAAGTCCGTAACCTTCCTTCAATCGTCGAGGAATCGAGAATTCAGGAAATATACCAAAGGTGTTAAGTGAATGAACCAGCAGGGCAGTACTGGTGACACCGTCTACATCATAATCGCCGATGATAACAATCCGCTCATTCGACGCCATGGCCTTGCGAATACGCTTAACCGCCTCCTCCAATTGCGAAAGATTATAGGGATCATCCAGATGTTTAAGCCTGGGGTACAGAAATGCCTTCGCTTCTTCCGCTTCCTCCAGTTCCAGTCGCGCGAGCAACTGAGCTATGAGTCTCGGTACACCTAGAGTCTTTGCAAAATGAGAAACCGTCCGTTCAGAAACGGATGCATTTCGCCACTCCATATAAATTTACGCTTTGGACTTATTACCAGCTTCCCACTCGTAACTTGGAAGGCGATCCGCATGAGACTCAACTTTGCGGCGGTCCTCCTTATGCCACATGAAGAACACAGGGCTTGCGATAAAGATCGACGAAAACGTTCCAGTCAAAATACCCACTACAAACGTAAATGCAAAATCACGAATAATACCGGTTCCGAAAATCAGAAGTGATACCGTTACGAGGAGCGTTGTAACCGAAGTAAGAACCGTCCGGGAAAGCGTTCTATTGATGGCCAGATTAATGACCTGCTTCAAAGACAGCCCTGGATTCAAATCCAACTCCTCCCGTATCCTATCGAATACTACGATCGTATCATTCAAAGAATAACCGACGATCATCAACAGAGCCGCCACCATCGGAGCAGAGAACTGATTTCCAAACAATACGAAGATACCGATCGTCATTAATAAGTCGTGCACGGTCGCAACAACCGCACCGACGCCGAAACCCACTTCGAATCGAAGCGCAACGTAGAGCATGATGAAAACTAATGCGATTCCCATGGAGTAAAACGTATTTACCAGGATCTCTTTTCCAACCGTGGGTCCAATCTGATTCGTCCCAATCTCAACCAAGCCATTGTCCGGATAGGCCGTTTGGAGAGCCGAGAATAGCGCTTGTCCTTGCTCAAATGGAGTCGCGATTTTTAAAACTGGATCAGCATTGGCACCGAGAGGTTTTTGCAGCGTTATGTTTACTTCTCCAATATCCAGATCAGTCGCTACTCGCTCGATCTCTGATACCGTTAGTTCTTTGTCGAAATGCAGAGCAATTTCATCACCTCCGGTAAAGTCGATACCTCCAATGGAATCCCGTTTAACGACTGCCATTGTGATCCCAACCGCAACCAACACCCATGATGCCGCAAAGGCGAACTTTCGCATCGAAAGAAAATCAATAGAGGTCTCCTTCTTAAACAGAGAAACGGTCAACATCCGTTTTACGAACCCGGTATTGATCGTTAAGTCTAGAAGGACACGGCTCACAAGCAACGCGCCAAACATCGTTGACCCGATACCAACTGCCAGTGTAACGCCAAACCCTTTAACGGGCCCAGTCCCGAAGTAGATCAGAATAAAAGCAGTGATCAAAGTCGTCACGTTCGCATCCACAATCGTAGAAAACGCTTTCTCAAACCCACCAAGTAAGGAGTTCTTCAAGGTCTTGCCCGCACGGAGCTCCTCACGCATACGCTCGTAGATTAGAATGTTCGCATCCACAGCCATGCCCACCGTAAGTACCAAAGCGGCAACTCCCGGTAGCGTGATGGTGGCGCCGAAGCTTGAAAGCGTTCCCAACACTACCACCAAATTGAACACTACAGAAATCAATGCAATCAACCCCGCTATCATGTAATAAACGAGCATGAACAGGATTACTGCAGCAGCTCCAATGATAAACGCCTGTTTACCTGAATTAACCGAATCCTCAGCCATAGTCGGCCCAACTTCGTACATCTCTGCAATCTGCAAGGGGACATCGAGTGGATTATTAAGGCCATTGGAGATCTCCTCAGCTTCGCGTTGGGTGAAAGATCCGGTGATTCGGGCGGACCCACCTGCGATGGCAGTTTGTACACTCGGCGCCGTCAAAAGTTCTCCGTCGAGGGTGATCGCCAACCGCCCAACGCTGGATTGGTTGTTGCCGCTAGAGATCTCACGGGTCAACTCTTCAAACTGACGGCCTCCTTCAGCAGAAAAGTCCATCAGGATTTCAAACCCACCAAACTCAGCTATCGCTGCTCTGGCTTCATTGATCGCATCCCCCTTCATATCCGGAATACGCTTGATGAACAAATAACTGGTTTGAACCACGCCATTTTGATCTTCGTTTTCAAGAGCCTTCACTTCATAACCCACTGGGGCATTTGTGTCTTTAGGACCTGTGGGAAAAGCCGTGCGGTGTACCTGTTTGAATTCCAATCGAGCTGGCTTTGAAATAGTCTTTGTAAGCTCTGGATTATCTTTCGTCGATTGTCCTGGAAGCTGAACTTCGATACGGTTTTCACCGGTGGTCCTGATAACCGGCTCGGTGACACCCAGAGAGTTGATCCGTTTACCAATGATATCTATCGCTTTGGACAGATCCCCCTCTTTTTCGTAAACGGTTGCGTCCTCGGGAAGATCCAGCTCGAAAACGAACACCACTCCGCCTTTCAAATCGAGACCCGGCTGAAGCCTGGCTTTCGATCGCTTCAGCAGTTCCTCTAAGAGAACCTGGTTTCGCCGTTCAGTATTTCGCAAACTCGATTCCAAGATGAGACTTGGAAAATACTGGGTAAGATCGATATCGCGTTCGAGGGCTATATCGCGGAGCGCAACATAGGCACTGTGATATTCGTCGTTCTGATAGGCTGCTTCGGCTTCAGCCACGAGCGATGTAAACGCGTCGTCTTGATTGCTTTCCGCAAGAATATATTCTTCAAATTCCGTATCTTGATAGGGAATGAGATAAAGAACTGCGGTAAAAACAATTAGCGCAGACAGGATGAGTTTCCAAAGGGTACTACCATTCATGGAAGTTAGGAGAAAAAGGTTAGTTAGCGGTCTTATTTAGCAGCGACAGGGTCAATCTTGCCCTGAACAAAGCTTTTCTGTATTTCAACCTTCGTGTTTTCGGCAATACGCACTACAAAGCGATCATCCTTAACATTCGTTATGGTTCCATAGATTCCAGAAGCCGTGATGACTTCGTCACCGGTGGTCAGCTCTTCAATCAATTTCGCGTGTTCTTTCTGCTTTTTGCGTTGGGGAGCCACCAGGAAGAACCACATAGCGCCAAGGATAAGAAACCAGAATACGATCATCATCGTACTGTTGGGTCCTGCCGCCTGCGCAAACTGTGGAAGAAAAAGATTGTTAATTGCTGTCTCCATAATTGAATCCGTAAAATTGAAACGGACCACTCAAGGAAAGTGTTTTTAGAAAGGCAAGTCATTAACCCGTTCATTTAGGCTTCATCGACTCATTCTACATGCATAACTGGAATCACAAAAAAGCGGAAGAACTCTACGGGTTCAAGCGATGGGGAAATGGCTATTTTTCGGTCGATGAAACCGGTTCTGTCGCGGTAACACCAAAGGCTGGTGGATCCTCCATTCGAATAACAGAAGCCCTCGAAGAAGCGAAGAGTCGTGGGCTGAAGCCCCCGCTCCTACTGAGATTTCAGGACATCCTACGTGATCGCGTTGAAGCACTTAATGACGCCTTCTCAAAAGCAATCGCACAAGAAAAGTATCAAGGTCGATACAAGGGAGTATTTCCCGTAAAAGTGAACCAACTTCGCGAGGTTGTTGAGGAGATACTGGATGCAGGAAGACCCTATGATTATGGGTTAGAAGCCGGAAGTAAGCCTGAGTTGCTGCTCGCCATGGCCTTTGTTGAGGATTCTGAGCGACTTCTCATCTGTAATGGATACAAGGACGAAACTTATCTCCGCCTGGCACTTATGGCGCAAAAACTGGGTCGCAATGTCATCATCGTGATTGAGCAACTGGATGAGCTGCGGACTTTGATCAAGCTGTCAAAGGAACAAGGGATTGAGCCAAAGATAGGTATCCGTATCAAATTACACTCCCAGGGTGAGGGCAAATGGGCCACCTCCAGCGGCGAAAAAGCCAAATTTGGACTAACCACTCCAGAGATAGTTGCTGCAACCAGAAATCTAAAGGAATCGGGGTTTCAGAATTCCTTGAAACTCGTCCATTTTCATATCGGATCACAAGTACCCAATATTCTCACAATCAAAAATGCGGTTACTGAAGCTACCCGCTTCTATTGCGAACTGAAAAAGAGCGGTTTCCCCATGGGCTATATGGACGTAGGTGGAGGGCTCGGGATCGACTATGACGGAAGTCGCACCAACTTTGAAAGCTCCATGAATTACTCCATGGAGATTTACGCGCGAGACGTAGTCTTCAATATCCAGTCAGTCTGCCAACAAGCAGAGGTCTCCGTTCCTGATATCGTCTCCGAAAGTGGACGGGCAATCGTCGCGCCGCACTCGGTCCTCATACTTGAAGTATTTAATAGAATTACTCGGCATGATCATACTCCAAGCTCTGTGATGAAGCAGCCTCGCAAACATAAGATAATCGAAGATTTGGAATACAGCCTAAACAGCGAATCCAGCCAAACAGCTCTCGAACGCTATCATGACGCTTTGCAAAAACGAGAGGAAGCTTTCTCCCTATTTAACCTTGGTTACCTAGACCTTGAAACAAGAGCCGTTGCAGAGTCTCTTTATTGGAAAATCTGCAAGAAACTGGTCCGAGATATCCCGAAGAAAGGTTACCAGCACGAAGAACTTCTAGCCCTGAGGAGCTCTATGGTGGACCAATATGTCTGTAATTTCTCGGTCTTCCAATCGCTACTGGATCATTGGGCACTCGATCAACTATTTCCTATCGCTCCCATACATCGGCATTTGGAGAAGCCAACTGTTGATGGTATAATCGTAGATATTACCTGTGATAGTGACGGCAAAATCTCAAAATTCATTGATCTCGACGATGAGGTAAACGACATCCTGCCACTCCACCCACTGACTGAAGATCCTTACTACATAGGAATATTCCTCATTGGTGCCTACCAAGATATCATGGGAGACATGCATAATCTTTTCAGCAAAGTGGCCGAGGCGCACGTCTTCTTAGAAGAGGATGAGGATGATGGATTCTACATCGAAGAGATCATAAAGGGTGCTCAGAACAAAGAAGTACTCGAGTTAACTCAGTATCACTCGCGAGACCTCACCCGAATGATCAAGAAGCAAATCGAACTGGCAACCAAGTCTGACGCGATCGGACCGCGCGAAGGAATGCGCCTTTTAAATTTTTACACGCATGTTCTCGATAGTTCCATGTATCTGGAATTCGAGTGATGCCCCCTATTCTGCGGTCAGAGGCTCGTAGTCGGAGGCAGAAAGCAGGCCATCGAGCCCAGCAGGATCGTTGATCTTGAACTTGATAATCCAACCCTCTCCATAGGGGTCCTGGTTTATCAATTCAGGGGAATCTTCCAAAGGCTGATTAATTTCCAGAACTTCTCCATCGACCGGCAAGTAGATATCAGAAGCAGCTTTAACCGACTCTACCACACTGAAACTATCTCCTTTCGCAAAGCTATCTCCTTCACCAGGCAATTCCACGAACGTTACGTCACCAAGACTTGATTGCGCATAGTCGGTGATACCGATGAGGGCGGTGTTGTCGTCGAGGAGTTTTACCCATTCGTGGTCTTTGGAGTATTTCAGCTCTGCAGGTATATTGCTCATAGGATGGTATTATTTGCTTCGGGTTCAGAAATTATGCGTTTTTATGAATCGGAGTCTTAGCCTGTTTAATAGCGTAACGTTTCCCTCTTAAATCGACTTCCAAATTCTCTGACGAGAAAAAATCTGTTTTAATTAATGCGGACCCGATGGGCCTGTTCAGGATGGGTGACTGGGTACCCGAAACGACCTCGCCTACGACCTTCTCCTCACAGAAAACTTGGGTCCCGGCACGCGCTATTCTGCGATCATCCATCGTATAAAAAATCGTTCTCCTCGGAACTCCATTACGCTTTTGCTCCTGCAGTGCAGATTTCCCAATAAAGCCAGAGGCTTTCTTCAGTTTTACCGTCCAACCGATTCCACCCTCAAAGGGTGTTGTTTCATCAGAAATTTCATGGCCATACAACGGAAACCCAGCCTCAAGGCGCAGGCTATCCCGCGCACCGAGCCCCGCTAAAACCATCCCCTCAGATTGCCCCGCACCCCACAAGGCCTCTGCGATCGTGGACCCTCTTTCCCACGGCGCATATATTTCGAATCCCGACTCACCCGTATAACCCGTTCTACTCAAAATAGCCGAACAACCGCATATCTCACCTTCGGTGAAGTGATAGTAAGACACGTCAGCTAGAGGCACATCCACTAATTTTTGGAGTATCGTCTCTGCCTTGGGTCCTTGAATCGCCAGCTGACAATAAGCACTCGATACATTTTCAACTATACAATCAAATGGCTTCGACTGCTCAGTCATCCAAGCGATGTCCTTATCCGTATTTCCAGCATTGATACACAGGAAGAATTCATTTTCTGAAAGGCAGTAGATTAGAAGATCGTCCACAACGGTTCCTGACTCATAACACATAGGCGTATACAATACCCGCCCCGGCATCATCTTACTCACATCATTCGCAACGAGATAGTCGAGAAATGGACGAGCATCAGCCCCCGACACCATGGCCTCACCCATGTGACTCACATCAAATAGGCCAGCTGCAGATCGAACAGCAAGGTGTTCGGCGAGGATTCCTGAATACTGGACCGGCATGTCCCAACCACCAAAGGGCACCATGCGCGCACCGTTTGATGTATGAAACGAATGAAGAGATGTTTTTTTTAGAGCGTCGGTTGTCATATAATACCGGCACGTTAAGCAGGAATTTCCCAAGGCAAAAGCAAGAACTTAAAGGATCGCCCATAATTCACATCCGCGGGTTAAATTGCTAACTAAAGCAACACTTGAAAATTTTGATCCGATCTCTACTGTGATTCCTCTAATGATAAAAATGCACGCCCTTAATTGGCCAGTCATACCCCTGCGCAAAGCAGGGCGAAGCTAAGCAGCCCACATGGATACATCCATCCTTAGCTCTCTTCATATAGAACCAGAACTGGAAGATCCTTTCCCGCGAAGTATCACCGGTAGGACAACCTCCCACTACCGATAATGACTGCTCTAATCATTGCAGTATCACTGACAATCGGAGTCTCGGCGTTCTGTTCGGTCCTCGAAGCCATGGTCCTCAGCACCAGTTCCGCGGAGGTTGAGGCCATGATAAGGCGAATTCCGAAACGAGGCCATCTCTTCAAGAGAATGAATGATGAGATAGACGACACCATTTCAGCTATTCTCACCCTCAATACAGTCGCCAACACGGCTGGTGCCTCCGTTGTCGGTACGTTGGCAGCTGATATTTACGGGTCTGGTTCCGTTGGTTTCGTTGCCGGCATGATGACTTTTTTGATCCTGATCTTTTCAGAGATCATTCCAAAGAACCTCGGCGTAGCCTACCGTTCCTGGATTCAACCTCAGTCCGTTTATCCCCTCTGGCTCATTCGAGCGTCCATGAAACCGGTGACATTCTTCACCCGGAAATTTGTGCGTTTACTCGTTAAAGAACAGGAGACATCGAGTGAAGAGACTGAAGACGAAATCAAGTTTCTCGCCGAAAAAGGTGCCAAAGAAGGTAAGCTGATGCAGGCGGAGGCCAACGTTATCAACAACGCCTTAACCCTCGATGACGTAGCAATCAACGACATCATGACTCCCAGAACTGTCATGTTCGCGTTGGAAGATGATAAAACAGTCGGAGAAATTTCGAGCGAATTCAATAATCTGCCCTTCGCACGAATTCCCGTTTATCACGAAACGATCGATAACATCGTTGGATTCATACGACGTAGGGACCTACTTCAAATCATGGCGGATGACGGACACGACACTCCACTGACGGATCTTATCCAAACCGCTCTATTTGTTCCCGAAACAGCCAATGGAGCAGATACATTACAGAGCTTCCTCGCCAAACAACAACAGATGGGTATCGTCGTAGACGAGTTCGGCTCGGTAACCGGAGTTGTAACCATGGAAGATATCATCGAACACATTCTGGGGCGTGAAATATTTGAGAAAGACGATGTTGCCGTCGATATGCGAGAGCTCGCCCGGGCGAAAAATGCGCAAAAACGCGGCAAAGAAATGATGATCGCCAAGGAAGAAGAAGCCGCCGCAAGAGACTCCCAGAAACCCTGATTCAGGTTATGACGGTATCGTATCAAGGCTCCGACTACCATCTTCACGATTGGGATCCATTTATCATCCAATTCTCCGACACAATGGGCATCCGCTGGTATGGGTTTGCTTACGTTCTTGGATTCCTCACTGCGTCCTGGCTTCTCGGCTATTATTTCAAAAAAGGCAGATCACCTTTCAACAAGGAACAGCAGTTCAACGTGCTCCTCATCCTGATTGCAGGGACGATGATCGGAGGTCGCTTGGGCTACATGCTACTATACGACCTCGATACGTTGATTAGAGCGCCCTGGAAGGTAATTGAAGTGTGGAAAGGGGGCATGGCCAGTCACGGAGGGATTGTGGGCCTCATCGGAGCTGTCGCGTATGTGTCCTTTCATTACAAACAGGCATTCTGGAAAATTGCGGATATCACGGTAACACTGGGTCCCGCGGGCGTCCTATTTGGGCGAATTGCAAACTACATCAATGGGGAACTCTGGGGGAAATTTTCGACAGTCCCATGGGCCGTAGTCTTCCCCGGCGCATCACCCTACGGAGTTCCAAGACACCCCAGTCAGCTTTATGAAGCGGCGCTTGAAGGCTTGTTGGTACTCGCCTACCTGCAATATCGATTATGGCGGAGTAAGGTAACCACCATCGCCCCTGGACAGCTAAGTGGAGAGTTCTTCACACTCTATGCACTGGTTCGCATTCTTGGAGAACAATTTCGCGAGCCAGATGCTGACCTCATTCTTGGTATGAGTCGCGGCATCTTTTACTCGATCATTATGTTAGTCATCGGTATCGCCTTTATCCTGAGAGCAAGAAAGGCAGCTTCGCCGACTATCGGAAAAGCATAAGCGGAACGTGACAACGCCGGATCATCTCAGTCGTCGTGCTTCCGATCAGAAATTGCCGAATTCTGCTGTGGCCATACGCACCAAGGAGGAGCATTGAGATCTTCTCATCTTCAACGTATGATGAAATCACATCTTCCGGGATCCCAGGTAGCGATTTGCAGATGGGATTCAATCCCGCTCGTTTGAGCAAATCTTCCGCTTTTTTCAGATGAGTTAGGGCAAATGCTTCACCTTTATCATCAGGAACGGTCACCAAATGAATCTCTTTATCGTGAAATAAGTCCGAAGAGA
>ERZ887942.1175-NODE-1175-length-18795-cov-7.164514_pt1 | contig 18795 bp, 13 predicted proteins | sample MGYA00521099_ERZ887942 | MGnify/ENA primary metagenome ERZ887942 (study PRJEB32303, sample SAMEA104408605) | aquatic metagenome | biome: Brackish water; feature: Pelagic; material: water | place: Baltic Sea | collected 2014-06-07T06:48:00 | depth 16,251 m ...
GGTTGGCACCCTTGCTAATTGTGCAGTTGTTTGATGGTCAAAGAACCGCGCGGTTGCGGTGGATGATTCTGAAATTCTGACGAGCGCTTTGCTTTCTTTCATAAGTCGGTAGACGGGCTGAGTTTACTTGTAGCTGCGTTTTAGGGCCTCCCAGGCTTTTCGCTGGGTTTCGTTGGCGACTTCAGGAGCCTTGATGTGTATTTCGACGATAAGGTCTCCGGCAGTACGATTGATGGACGGCAGACCTTTCCCTGGGATACGAAAGCGTTTACCTGAAGGCGTGCCTTCCGGGATGTTCAACCTCACTTTGCCGTCTAGAGTGGGGACCTCTAACTTGTTTCCCAAAGCAGCGTCCCAAGGAGCTACTTCTAGATCGTGATAGAGATCACCCCCGCTAATTCGGAAATCCGGATCGGCAGCAAAGCGAGCTTTTAGAAAAAGGTCTCCCGATTCTCCGGAGCCCTGTCCAGCGTGTCCTTGACGGGCGACACGGATACGTTGTCCCTCGCGAATTCCTGCCGGAATCTTAACATTGTAAGTTTGTACGGCTTCTCGCCCTGTTTCGGAGTCCGTCTTACTCACTGAGACTTGGCGCGTTGCTCCTTTTGAAGCTTCTTGAAGAGTGATCATTATTTCGCCCTCTATATCTCGGCCCCGCATTGAAAAGTCTCTGGTTGCTGCGCCCCCATCCCGAAAACCACCGAAATCAGAGTGGCCGCCTCCAAAATACTGCTCGAAAAAGTCGCTGAATCCGGTCCCTGAAAAGTGGTATTCACCGCCCTGAGACGTAAATCCTCTGGAAAACCCTCCATCCGGTGAACTGCCATGCCCCTGAGGTCCGAAATCCTGATTCCAGTTAGATCCTAAGGTGTCGTATTTCTTCCGCTTTTCTGGATCTCCGAGCACATCATAGGCTTCTGCAATTTCTTTAAATTTCTCTTCCGCCGCCGCTTTGTCGTCAGCTTTTGACTGGTCAGGGTGATAGATACGAGCCAGTTTGCGGAAGGTTTTTTTGATGTCCTCCTGAGAAGCGTCTTTTGGCACGCCGAGAATTTTATAATAGTCTTTGTAGTCGATAGTTTGATTATGAAAATTATCCGTAGAGAAGCAACCGCTATCATCAAAATCAGAATGTGATATGTTTGAGTTTCATAAGAGATACAACCTGTCCTAATGAATACTATAGGGGAACGAAATATCGTTCGTAACAACGGGTCTTCTCGTTGCGGCTTCGGACGTATTCGACTAACATAGGTGAATTTCGAACTGGTGTTAGGAGACACCTCAATTATGAATCCATTCTCGCTGGCAGGCAAAAAGGGCCTAGTGGTTGGAATCGCAAATGACCGAAGCATTGCTTATGGGTGTGCTCGAAGTTTTGTTGAAGAAGGCGCCGAGCTCGCGATAACCTATTTGAATGAAAAAGCGGAACCGTATGTGCGACCGCTGGCGGAGAAGCTGAACGCAAAGATCATACTGCCCTGCGATGTGACCGAGTCTGGTGAGCTGGAGGCTGTTTTTGATGAGATTCGTGAAAGGTGGGGGGAGTTAGATTTTCTCGTCCATGCCATAGCTTATGCGGATAAAGATGATTTACATGGACGGGTCGTTGACTGCTCTGAAGAAGGCTTTGCCAAGGCGATGTCGGTGTCATGCCATTCGTTCTTACGTATGACCCGCCTCGCCGAGCCGTTGATGAAAAACGGAGGAAGCCTTCTGACCCTCACATTTTACGGGTCTGAAAAAGTGGTGGAAGGGTACGGTATTATGGGGCCGATAAAGGCCGCTTTAGAATCGTGCGTAAAATATGCGGCTGCTGAACTCAGCCCTCAGGCCATACGGGTCAACGCGCTCTCGCTGGGTCCCATCCAGACACGGGCAGCTTCCGGCATCCCGGGGTTCGAAGAGTTGATGAAATCGCTCGTAACTCGCAGCTTTTATGGCAAGGCCGTCACGATCGAGGAAGTTGGAAATGTGGCTGTGCACATGGTGAGCGATGCATCGGTTTCGACTACTGGCAGTATCTATTTTGTGGATGGTGGATTCCATAACTCCAGTTGGTAAAAGGGGTTGTAATCATGAAAACATCTGAGGAAAACAAGGCGCTGATTTGTAATCGAACATTCGACGAAATGGAGGTCGGAGAGTCAGCGACTTTGCACCGTGTTCTATCGAAAGATGATATTTTGTTGTTTGCTGCTGTTTCTGGGGATGTAAATCCTGCCCATGTGGATGAAGAATTCGCGCGCAGTGATTTGTTCCACAAAATCATAGCCCACGGTATGTGGGGTGCGGCGCTGATATCGACGGTATTGGGAACTGAGTTACCCGGACCGGGCACGATATACCTCGGGCAGACGCTGCGGTTTAAGAGACCTGTCAGTATAGGTGATTCGATTGCCACGACGGTTACTGTGAAAGAAAAGATACCTGGGAAATCGCGGGTAGTATTCACTTGCTGCTGCCTCAATCAATTGGGTGAGGAAGTCATTTCCGGCGAAGCGGAAGTATTGGCCCCACAGAAGAAGATCACCCGCCAGCGCAAATCGTTGCCTGAGGTGAAGTTGATTGAACGCTTTGCCCGTTTTCAAGAACTGATTCGGAAGGCGGAATCGTTGCCTGTCATCAAAACCGCAGTGGTGCATCCGGTCGACAAAGAGACGCTGTCGAGCTGTATAGAGGCTCATAAAGACTATTTGATCGAGCCGGTTTTGATCGGGCCGGAATTCAAGATTCGTGCGGTGGCTGAAGCTGAGGGTATGGACCTTCAAGACTTCAAGATCATCTCTGTTGAGCATAGTCATGCTGCTGCGGAGCGGGCCGCACAAATGGCTGCGACGGGGGAGGTTCAATTGATTATGAAAGGAACCTTATCCTCCGATGAACTGCTGTTGGTTTTGGGAAAACACCCACACCTTGCAACCAACCGAAGTGTTACTCACGTGCATGCGTTGGATATACCAACCTTTCCTCGAACCCTCTTCATGACGGACACTGAATTGAATGTAATGCAGGACCTGACGGCGAAGATCGGGATTGTTCAAAACGCGGTAGATCTCTTGCATGCAGTGGGCAGTGCACTCCCAAAAGTGGCCATACTTTCGGCCAGTGACTTAGTGGATTTGAAGATGCAATCCACGATTGATGCGGCTGCACTTTGCAAGATGGCTCAGCGCAATCAAATTACCGGTGCCATCGTGGACGGTCCAATGCCATTCGACATGGCTGTATCGAGCGAAAAGATGGACGAATATACCTACCATTCGGCGGTGGCAGGAAATGCAGAGATCCTGGTCGTGCCTGACATGGAAGCCGGTCGTATACTGGTGCAGCAGCTGGTTCGACTTATTGACGCAAGCGCTGCTGGAATCGTATTGGGTTATCGGGTTCCTGTGATCATGCCGGGGCCTCAAGATAATGTGCGGACCTGTGAAGCGTCCTGCGCTTTGGCCGCCATGTGGGTTGATTACTTCGAAAAGTCTAATGCAAAGACAAAGATGCCACCCCTGCGAACTGCCCCTTTGGCATGATATCAAATACTACACCCCCCCGGAACAATGAACCGTAATTTACACTATTTCTTTCACCCGGAATCGATTGCCGTAATCGGTGCTTCCGCGAATCCTGATAGCCTTGGTTACAAGGTAATGAAAAATATGATGTATGGAGGGTTTGCGGGGCCGGTTATGCCGGTGAATCCGAAGTATGAATCGGTATCGGGCGTGTTGACTTATGCCAAGGTAGAAGACCTGCCTCGGGTAGCAGATCTGGCGGTTATTTGCACGCCGCCAGCCATGATTCCCGGATTGATACAATCGCTGGGCCGAAGGGGTACGAAAGCGGCCGTGGTATTGACTGCGGGCTTAGAAGCGGAATCCACTCCCGGTGGCCCGTCATTTCAAGTCCTCATGCTGGATGCTGCACTAAAGCATGGGATACGGATCCTTGGACCGAACTGTCTCGGGTTGATGGTGCCGGGCTCTGGTATCAATGCCAGTTTTGCCCATACGGATTCTCTGACGGGGTCGCTTGCGTTCGTGAGCCAGTCCGGAGCCTTTTCAACCGGGGTGCTCGATTGGGCAAAATCGAGTGGTATCGGATTTTCCTGTTTCATTTCATTGGGTAACAGCGCGGACGTCAATTTCAGTGATGCGTTGGAGTACCTCTCCGAGGATGCGAACACCAGCGCCATACTTCTCTACATAGAATCGATCAAGGATGCACCGGCCTTCATGAGAGCCGCTACCAAGGCTGCTCAAAAGAAACCGGTAATCGCGATCAAATCCGGGCGCGTAGCAGATGCGCAAAAGGCAGCAGCCTCGCATACCGGAGCGCTAGCCGGGTCGGATGAGGTATATGAAGCGGCGTTTCGTCAATCGGGTATCCTGCGGGTTCCGTCGATTGAAGATTTGTTCGGGGCCGTTGAAACTCTCGGGAAGGCCAAACCACTCAAGGGAAACGGGCTTGCTATTTTTTCCAATGGAGGAGGGCCGGGAGTCATGGCGACCGATAGCCTTGTTATGAACCAAGGGCGTCTGGCTCGATTCTCAGACGCGACTATGGAGAGGCTCAATGGCGTGCTACCCGCGAAATGGTCGAAAGCAAATCCGGTCGATATTATTGGGGATGCGCCGCCGCAACGGTATGTCGATACGTTGAAAGTACTCGTAGATGACGCGGACACCGCGGCCATCTTATTCATCAATGCACCTTCTGCCATTGTACCGAGCGAGGTAATAGCAGAAGCGATGCTTGATACCGCTCGAAACGCTTCCAAAACCGTATTCACTTGTTGGCTGGGTCGGGATGGTGTTGCGCGGGCCAAGAACCTGTTTTCTGATGTCCGTATCCCTTGTTTCGATACACCTGAAGATGCTGTGCAAGCTTTCATTCACATGAGTCGTTACCGGAAGATTCAATGGTTCATCGCCGGTGAGGCGGAGAAAGATGATTGGGTTGAAAAACTGGACCGCTCCCGCATTCGCGAAATCTTTGCAGACGTATCGGGTGAGCATCGGGATCTACTCACTGAGCCGGAGGCTAAAGCGGTATTGGCAGCGGCTGGATTGCCAGTTACGAATACGCGAACTGCATCGGATCCAGAGACCTGTCTAGCCATGGCAGAGTCCATCGGCTACCCTGTGGTGCTTAAGATTATTTCACCGGATATCTCCCACAAATCCGATGTTGGGGGGGTTGCTCTTAACCTTGAAAATGATGAGGCGGTGAAGGCTGCTGCAGAAGCAATGTTAGCCAGAGTGAGGTCGATACGGCCGGATGCACAAATCACCGGATTCTCGATCCAACAGATGGTCAAGATGCCGAGTGCCCACGAGTTGATCATAGGGTCGACTCGCGATCCTGTGTTTGGCCCGATCATTATGTTTGGGCATGGTGGCACGGCAGTTGAGGTGATCCGCGACCATTCAGTGGCACTTCCTCCCATAACGCGAGCGATAGCTGAAGATATGGTGAATCAGACACGGGTGTCGCGGCTACTGGCCGGTTACCGCGATCGGCCAAAAGCGAAAATGGAAGCCATTTACGAGGCGATCATCCGAGTTTCACAGCTGGTGCTTGCATTTCCGGAAATCGCGGAGCTGGACGTCAATCCCCTGTTGGCCAACGACGAACGGGTGACTGCGATTGATGCGCGAATCCGATTAGCGGTAAATGACGGGTGAGGGATATTTGGGAACCTCTTGTATTACCAAGGCTAGCCCCAACTTTCGGGATCCGACTCGTTACCCGATGATTCGTAGGCATTTATTGTGAGAATCCAACGATTAATCCTTGATTTGCACTGTATCCGGATCATCGTGCAAAATTAAGAATGTCTGAACAAGAAGTGATAGGGTGGAAGGAATCGATAGATTTGCCCGATCTAGGCGTGAGAAACATGTTGGCTAAGGCCGATACAGGAGCTCGGAGCTCTGCGTTGGACGTGAAGAATATTAAGGAGTTGGAGGGGGGTCGAATTCGTTTCGATATCATTCTCGATCGGAAAGATCGTACCCGAACCAAAACAGTGGTTGCCAAGATCGCCCATCAAAAGCATGTTCGGTCCAGTAATGGACAGGTGCACGAGCGTTACTTTATTAAAACCAAAATACGTATCGGCACAAAAACCAAAGAAGTTGATTTTAGTCTCGTTTGCCGCAAGGCGATGGTGTGCCGTATTCTACTTGGCCGGAAGGCACTTGAAAATGATTTCCTGGTAGACTCATCCCGTAAATATCAATCGCGACCCAGACGGAAAGTCGTCGATTTTGACATCTAACTCAAGTAATTATGGAGCCATTAAAGATTGCAATTCTATCACGTGGACCACGCCTTTACAGTACGAAGCGGCTTAAAGAAGCCGTCGAGGCGCGAGGGCACAAAGCCACGATCTTAAACCCGTTAAAATTCGGCATGTATGTAGAATCTGGAAGCCCGGATCTCACTTACAATGGGAAGAATCTTTCTGACTATGATGCCGTGATCCCTCGTATCGGAACGTCCATCACGTTTTACGGAGCCGCCGTCGTAAGACAGTTCGAACAAATGGGGGTATTTTGCGTAAATACCGCCGACGCTATTACCGCTTCGCGAGATAAGTTATATTCGATGCAGGCGTTGAGTCGCCATAAAGTAGGTATCGCATCCACGGCCTTTGTGAAAAACCAGAAGGATACTCTTCGGGCTATTCAGGCTATGGGAGGAGCTCCTGTTGTGATAAAGCTGTTATCCGGAACTCAGGGCATCGGCGTGATTTTGGCGGAAACTGATAAGGTGGCTGAAGCGATCATTGAAACCCTTAGCAGTGCGCAGCAAAACGTGTTGATTCAAAAATTTGTGTCTGAAAGTAAAGGTCGCGATATTCGTGCGTTTGTTGTCGGAGATAAGGTGGTAGGAGCGATGCGTCGTGTGGCCGCCGGAACAGAATTTCGCAGCAACGTTCACCGTGGAGGTTCCACTGAAATTGTCGAACTTGACGAAGAGTATGAGAGAACTGCCGTTCAGGCAGCACAGATTCTGAACCTCAAAGTAGCAGGTGTGGACATGTTAGAGGGCAAAGATGGTCCGGTAATTATGGAGGTGAATTCTTCGCCGGGACTGGAGGGCATCGAAGGTGCAACAGGTATCGATATAGCTGGAGAGATCGTCAAATACATCGAACAGCAAATACAGTTTGGCAATTCGGACATCCACCAAAGGCTTCGATTGACCAAGGGATACTCAGTCGTCGAGTTCACGGTTGAAGCAAATTCAGAATTGGTGGGTAAGGCTATTTCTACTTCTGGACTTCGCGAACGAGATATCGTCATTCTACGTATCCGCAGAGGCGGTGAGCAAATACCGAATCCAAAAGGGTCCCGTGAATTGATGTCAGGTGACTTGTTGCTCTGTTATGGAAACCAGGGAGCCTTAAAGAGTTATCTGCCGACACTCGTTCGCAAAAAACGAAAGAAAAAAGTAGTCAAGAAAACTTCCAGTTCTGAAAAGTAATGGCGTCTACAGCGATGTTGTTCGACGGGATATCTGTCGAGCCGGGTGAATCCAAAAACATCCGTATCAAGATTTCTGAGACGTATACGGGTGATGAGATTCGCATGCCTATTCGGGTTATACGTTCAAAAGAACCGGGACCAACGGTTTTCATAACGGCCGCTATTCATGGCGACGAGATCAATGGAACCGGTATCATTCATGACTTTATGTTCGGGGACATGGTTGAGATCTTGAAGGGAACGCTGATTCTGGTCCCGGTGGTGAATGTGTTCGGTTTTGAAACGCATGAGCGGTATTTGCCTGATCGTCGAGACCTGAACCGATCGTTTCCTGGGAGCAGCCAGGGGAGTCTGGCAAGTCGTATGGCGAAGACCTTAATGAAGGAAGTCGTTTCGAAGTGCGACTATGGAATCGATCTACATTCAGCCGCTTTCCAACGAACCAACTTCCCCAACGTAAGAGCCGATCTTACCTCCAAGGTCACGCGCGAGCTCGCGCTGTCTTTTGGTGCAGCCTTGATCGTGGACGGCAAAGGACCCGTCGGAGCGTTTCGTCGCGAAGCTACTAAAGCGGGCTGTCCAACCATTATACTGGAAGCGGGAGAGCCCTGGAAGATCGAACCCAGCGTATTGCAAATTGGAGTACAGGGTATTCGTAATACATTGATCCATTTAGGAATGATGGAAGGCGAGCGAATTGAACCACCCTACCAGGCAGTAATTCGAAAATCCATCTGGCTTCGAGCTACCGTTGGCGGTATCCTCAAATTCCATGTGACAGCGGGTGATTTTGTAGAAAAGGACCAGCCGATTGCGACGAATTATAGTATACTTGGTAAGGAGCAAAACACACTGATATGTCCACAGGATGGTATCATACTTGGCATCGCCACCTTGCCAGCTGTGAAGCCGGGGGAACCCGTCGTTCATGTGGCGTTTCCGAACAAGCGGATAACCGATTTACGGCGAAAAATGAAAAATGCAGGGGGCAGCGATCCTCTGCAAAAAGCGACGCGTGACCTTGCAACTAATATCGACGTTGTGGACCATGGCTCCGCTTGAAACCTCAGAGAAGGTAGACAGGCTAATCAGATGGGTTGATTTTGGCCTAAAACCTGCACGTTGGCTAGAGATACAATTTTATGGAAATCAATTATGACCCCGGTAATTTCTTTGACGAAATGTTCGAAAGTGATGGTTCTGTTCGTCCGCACTATAAAAACCTTTTGGAGCGGTTCAACGAGCTGAGCGAAGATGAGTTTCACCAGAAGAAGTCAGCTGTAGACCTATCCTTTCTGCATCAAGGAATAACGTTTACAGTATATGGGGACAGCGAAAGTACGGAACGCATTTTTCCGTTCGATATGGTTCCGCGCGTGATTCCCAACACTGAGTGGAAGCACTTGGAGCGTGGGCTTGAGCAGCGCATCCGGGCATTGAACCTGTTTCTTCATGACGTCTATCATGAACAAAAGATTCTGAAGGATAAGATTATCCCTTCTGAACTGGTGCTTGGGGCCAAGCACTTCCGAAAAGCGTTTATGGGGATCGATGTCCCTCGGGACATCTATATCCACATTTGCGGGACCGATTTGATCCGCGACGACAAAGGGGATTACCTTGTCCTCGAAGACAATGGTCGATGCCCATCAGGGGTGTCCTACATGTTGGAAAACAGACAGGCGATGAAGCGGGCTTTTCCTCGGTTTTTTCCCAGTGCGGGTGTCAAGTCGGTGCTGGATTATCCACAGCGTTTGTTGTCTGCGCTTCGACATATCGCTCCTAATGGAAACCCAAATCCAACGGTCGCGGTCCTGACGCCGGGAGTTTATAATAGCGCTTATTTTGAACACTGCTTCCTCGCCCGTCAAATGGGCGTAGAGATCGTTGAGGGACGCGACCTCGTTGTCAGTAAAGATGATTGCATCTACATGCGGACGACCGAAGGCCTCAAGCAAGTGGACGTATTGTACCGAAGAATTGATGACGACTTTATCGACCCTGAAGTTTTTCGGAAAGATTCGTTGCTGGGTGTCCCTGGATTGGTGCGCGCCTATCAGAAAGGAAATCTGGGGCTGGCTAATTCGATTGGAACCGGTGTGGCCGATGATAAAGTGATCTACTGCTATGTCCCCGCTATGATCAAATACTACCTGGGTGAAGATGCGATTCTACCGAACGTGGAAACCTGGTTGCCCTTTAGAGATGTCGACTTGAAATACACGCTGGAAAATATGGAAAACCTCGTTGTTAAAGCGGCGAACGAAGCCGGCGGCTATGGCATGATCATTGGACCGACAGCTTCCAAAAAGGAGCTGGAGGAATTCCGCGCCAAGGTGAAAGCGGAACCGCGTAACTATATTTCCCAAACCCCGATCTCATTGTCTCGTCATCCGACCTATGGGGACGAGGGATTTGACGGGCGACACATCGACTTGCGTCCTTACATCATCTGTGGCGAAGACGTGAACATTATCCCGGGGGGCCTGACCCGTGTGGCTCTAAGAAAGGGATCGCTGGTCGTGAACTCCTCACAGGGTGGGGGTAGTAAAGATACCTGGGTCCTGAATGCTGACGAATAAACAGACTCTTTAACTTTTAACTATTTATATTATGTTGTGCCGCGTTGCCGATTCACTCTTTTGGATGAGCCGATACATTGAACGTGCTGAAAGCACGGTGCGTCTCTTGGACGTCACTCTTCAATCTTTGCTCGAGACTGAACATTCCACAGAAGATATCGATTATTCTCTGTGGCGTCCTTTACTGGCGAGTCTCGGAGATCAGGAGCTTTTTGAATCTCTCTACACCGAAAAGAGAAGTCATCATGTTACTGAGTTTCTGTTATTTAATAAGGAGAACCCGAGCTCGGTGTTCAGTACGGTGGCGGTTGCCCGTGAGAATTCTAGAATGATCCGAGACCAGATTTCCTCCGAAATGTGGGAGGTGATCAATCGCCTTTACCTGTTTTTGAAGAATTCGGACCCCGAGCTGATTACTCGAGAAATGAACTTCAGTTTTTTTCAGCAGATCAAGGAGTATTCGTTATTATTTCAGGGAATCACCGAAGCGACCTTTCTTCACAAATTGGGGTATGAGTTTATTATCTGTGGTCGCCAAATCGAACGCGCCGACAAGACATGCCGAATCCTGGATACCAAGCGCCTGATGATCTCTATGTCCGACGAAGTTGACGATGTTGTTGATACGGCACAATGGGCTGCGATTTTACGGGGCTGTAGCGCTTATGAAGCCTACCATCGGGTATTTGCGGACGAGATTGAAGGAGACTTGGTGAAGACGCTGTTAGTACTATCGCGGGATTTCCCTCGATCAGTGCTCTTTAGCATTACTCGTTTGCAAACCGCGCTCCACGCGATTTCCAAATGCCCTACTACTCATTTTGTCAATGAGGCGGAGCGGCTTGTAGGCTTACTTATTTCCAGACTGCAGTATTCAACCCCTAAAGACTTGGCTGGAGATAAAGTGTATCCGCTTCTTGGATTAATTGAAGACGAATTGGGAGAAATTGCGGTTGCACTGAGCGATACCTATATGTTTTCAGAGATTGTAGATCCGGCAGCAGAGGTTGCTGAAACGACGGCTTAGTCGGCCCACACAGAGGTTCTCTCTGACCAAACCCACGTCCCATTATGGCTGTTACAGTTTCCCTTAATCATACGACTCATTATAAGTATGAGCGTCCAGCAGAGCTTTCACCGCAAACCATTCGTTTGCGACCTGCACCCCATTGCCGTACGCCTATTTTGAGCTACGGACTAAAGGTTAGTCCATCGAAACACTTTCTGAATTGGATGCAGGATCCTCAAGGCAACTTCCAGGCCCGGGTGGTCTTTCCTGAAAAAGTAGCCGAATTCAAAGTGGAGGTTAATCTGGTTGCCGAGATGGTGACGATTAACCCGTTCGATTTTTTCGTTGAGAGTTATGCCGAGACATTTCCGTTCGCGTACGACGATCTCTTGAAGGATGAGCTGGAACCGTATTTGGATGCTCCTACCGATACCGGCTCGTTGTGGGAAACGCTTTATGAACGAATCGATGTAACGGAGATGCCGATAGTCGATTTTCTTGTGAAGCTAAACTCTCTGGTGATGGGGGAGGTCGATTACCTCATTCGTATGGAGCCAGGAATTCAAACACCTGAAGAAACGCTCGATAAAGGCTGCGGCTCTTGTCGCGATAGTGCCTGGCTCATGATTAGCCTATTGAGAAAGCTAGGGTTAGCAGCCCGATTTGCATCCGGATACCTGATACAGTTGACGGCAGACCAAAAAGCGATTGATGGACCGAGTGGTCCGGAAACTGATTTTACTGATCTCCATGCCTGGGCGGAAGTATATTTGCCCGGTGCGGGTTGGGTTGGGCTAGATCCTACCTCCGGATTGTTTGCGGGGGAAGGTCACATTCCGCTTGCCTGTTCGCCGAATCCGACCTCGGCCAGTCCGATCACTGGATCGCTGGAGGACGTGAAAACAGAATTTGAATTTAGTATGTCGGTAGAGCGGGTAGACGACAAACCGCGTGCGACGAAGCCTTACCAGGAGCCAACTTGGAAAGCGATTCAAGCTGCCGGCTACTTGGTAGATAAGAAACTCGTCAAGAGTGGAGTAACTCTAACCATGGGTGGAGAGCCGACGTTTATTTCTATTGATAATCCTGATGCTCCTGAGTGGAACGGCGCTGCGGTCGGTGAAGAAAAGCTTAAGCTTTCGGAAGGCCTGCTGCGACGCATGTGGAAACGTTTTGGTCCCGGAGGCTTTTTGCACCTGGGACAGGGAAAATGGTACCCAGGGGAAACGTTGCCCCGCTGGGCGCATAGTTGTTTTTGGCGTAAAGATGGTGTAGCTCTTTGGAAGAACCCAGACCTCCTGGCCGAAACGACTAAACCCGGTAAATCGACCGAAGAGGATGCGAAAACCTTCGGTCGTGCTCTGTCGGAATTACTGGGCGTTGATCCGGAATTCCTCATCCCTGCTTATGAGGATGCGGCTTTCTATTTACTAAAAGAACGAAAGATCCCTATCAATCTCGACACGATTGACAATCGTCTGACGGACCCTGAAGAAAGTGCCCGTTTAAAGAAGGTCTTTGAGCAAGGCCTCAAGAATCCTTGTGGCTGGGTACTTCCCCTTAAGTTTCATCGATTGCGTCGCAGCTGGATGTCCAGTACCTGGCCGTTGCGTAGTGAAAAGTTATTTTTAATCCCTGGTGATTCGCCGGTAGGTCTGCGCCTTCCGCTTAATGAGTTGCCGTGGCTGGATCCGGATGATGATGAGCCTTTGGTTCAGAAAGATCAGGCAGCGATCGATCCTCAAATACCGTTTCCTGAGCCGAGAATATTTCCGCTTCCGACCGACGAGAAGTATGCGGTCAAGAAGTTGAAGCACGGAGAATCTGCGCCCTGGGTGGTTAAGACTGCCTTGTGCGTGGAAGTGAAAAAAGGGCATTTACAGGTGTTTATGCCGCCTGTTCAGGATGCAGAAATATTTGTTGAGTTGCTGAACGCGATCGAAGCGACGGCTGAGAAGTTGAACGTTACGGTGGTGATCGAGGGTGAGCGTCCTCCGGCGGATCCGCGTATCCAGAATTTCAGTGTGACCCCTGACCCGGGTGTGGTTGAGGTTAACATTCATCCCGCGGAAAACTGGGACGAGTTAATGAAAATAACAACGGGTCTATTCGAAGATGCAGCAGAGGGGCGTATGAAGCCCGACAAGTTCATGCAGGACGGCCGGCACACCGGGTCGGGTGGGGGGTGTCACATTGTGATGGGTGGTTCTACAGCTGCCGAGAGTCCTTTCCTGAAGAACCCGGAATTATTGGCGAGTATGGTCTCCTACTGGCAGTATCATCCTTCCCTTTCATTTCTGTTTTCAGGTATGTTTCTCGGGCCGACGAGCCAGAGTCCGCGTATTGACGAGGCCCGGCATGATTCGCTTTACGAGTTGGAAATCGCACTGAATGAACTGGATAACCATAAAGATCCGACGCCGTGGGTGGTGGATCGTTTATTTAGACACTTACTGACAGATCTTACGGGGAATACTCACAGGGCTGAGTTTTGTATTGATAAGCTCTACAGTCCGGATCGTAGCAGCGGTCGTTTGGGCTTGGTTGAGTTGCGCTCTTTTGAAATGCCTCCTCATGTCGAGATGACAGTGGCCTTGCAGCTGCTCGTTCGCAGCCTGGTGGCGCACCTGGCGTCCAAGCCCTTCCGGCCGCGCAAACTGGTTCGATGGGGGGTTGAGCTGCACGACCGGTTCATGCTTCCATATTTCATCTGGGATGACTTTCTGGAGGTGATTCATGATCTCAAGGAAAACGGATTGGATATCGACGCGCGTTGGTATGCGCCGCACTTCGATTTTCGGTTTCCGCAAGTCGGTAAAATTGCGTACAAGGAAGTGGAGATTGAACTACGGCAGAGTATCGAGCCTTGGCATACCCTGGGTGAGGAGACGGCAGCGGGTGGAACTACCCGTTATGTGGACTCCTCGCTTGAACGTCTCCAAGTGAAAGTCACGTCGTTCAAGGCAGAGCGTTACGAGGTACGCTGTAACCAAGCCGTACTGCCTTTGAAACCAACAGGACAACCAGGCGAGTATGTATGCGGAGTACGTTTCCGGGCGTGGCAACCGCCTCATTGTTTGCACCCCACGATTCCGCCTAATACGCCGCTCAATATTGACCTGGTTGACACCTTGACTGGTCACGTGGTTGGCGGATGTCGCTACCATTCGTCACATCCGGGCGGCCGTAGTTTTGACGATAGCCCGGTAAACAGCCTTGAAGCAGATGGCCGTTGGCGTTCACGGTTCGACCCCTACGGGCAATCACCCGGGAAAGTGCCAGAACCCGTGCCGTATCGAAGCGCAAATGAACACCCGTTGACTCTCGACATGCGTCGCTTGCGCTAGTTGCTCGTTTGAGAAAATATATTACCTACAGTTTCGGTGGGAGTAAGAATTCCATTGATTCACATAGCCGCTTTCGGCAATTAGCTACCTATGAATTCGTCCACTGAAACTCCGATGTCATCCACTAATTGGATGCAGGGCTATGCGCCTTCGGAAGGATACTATGACGAATTTCTGGGAGCGGATAAGAAACCTCGTCCTCACTGGTCCCGGATTGCTCAGCAATTTGGACAGATCGGACCGGATCAATTGAATGGTAAGGTTCACCAACTGTCCCGATTGATCCAGGACAACGGGATTACTTACAATGTGTATCAAGATTCTGAGACCGATAATCGTCCCTGGAATATGGATATGCTACCGTTGGTGCTATCAGGGAACGAGTTCGGGAAATTGGAGTCGGCGTTGTCCCAACGAGCCCATCTGTTGAATCTGGTACTTCAAGATGTGTATGGCCGTCAAACGATGCTGCAAGGTAGTAAGATGCACCCGTATCTCGTTTTTGGAAATCCGTCTTTCCTGCGACCGTGCCATGGACTGCTACCACCTCGTAACAACCACATTCACCTCTATGCAGCGGACCTTGCCCGCAGTCCGGATGGAAGTTGGTGGGTCTTGGCGGATCGAGTCGAAGCAGCCTCCGGACTTGGGTATGCCCTAGAGAATCGCATGCTCATGTCTCGTCTATTTCCTAAGATAAGCCGTGAGAATGATGTGAGCTCACTGCAGCCATTCATTCAAGAGTTTTGCCGTCATGTGGAATCCTTGGCACCGCGAAATAAGGACAATCCGAATATCGCTTTACTGACAGCGGGTCCGAATAACGAAACTTATTTCGAGCAGTCGTTTCTCGCTCGGAATCTTGGATATACGCTGGCCGAAGGGGATGACCTCACCGTTAGGGACAATCGCTTGTACATGAAGACGATTGGTGGAGTTCAACCTGTTGACGTACTGTTACGAAGGGTGGACTCCGCTTGGACGGATCCATTGGAGTTGCGCAACGAATCGTTGCTAGGCGTTCCAGGCTTGGCCAACGCGGTACGTCAGGGGAACTTGGCTGTGGCGAATGGACTGGGATCGGGATTTGTAGAAACCTCTGCAATGCTCGCCTTTCTTCCGTGGTTTAGCCGCAGTTATTTGGGTGAAAGCTTGGAGCTACCGTCAGTGGCCACCTGGTGGTGTGGTGGAGAATCGGAACGGAAATATGTGCTGGAACACCTGTCAGAACTGGCGGTGAAACCGACATTTTGGGGTGGGGATAACAAGAGTTATTTTGGCCCACTTATGAGTAAGACCGAGCTCAAGGAATTGCGTTGGATGATCGATAAGTATCCTGAGCGGTATTGTGGACAGGAGATTGTCTCCCATGCCACGATACCCGTAATGAAGGGAAATTCCCTGGATTCCCGTCATTTTCTTCTGCGCGTATTCTTGATCCCATCAAATGGAGGGTGGAAAATTATGCCAGGTGGGCTTGCCCGTTACTCCGCTACACCGACCGATCTAACGGTATCGATGCAGAGTGGTGGTCAGAGTAAAGATACCTGGGTATTGCTGAAGGACTCTCACAAAATGCGTCGGCAAGGTACTGATGCGGGACGAGAATCAATTCAAATCCGTAGAAATTCGAATGATCTTCCCAGTAGAACGGCGAATAACCTGTTTTGGTTGGGGCGTTACGTGGAGCGCGCTGAGTCGTTGACCCGTTTGATACAGACTGTTTGTTCGCTTATCATTGATGAGACCGCGGAAGCGCAAGCGGTAGCCGTGCCTTTTTTAGAGCAACTGATGCCGTTTGGCGAAGATAGTAAAAAGCTCATTGATAAGGAGTCTGGAGAACTGATCCTCGAGCTGGCGGAATCCTACCTGATTCGAGCTATCTATGATGAAAAGAATCCCGAAAGCTTAGTCTCGAACTTGCGTTCGATTCCGCGATCGGCCGAGAAGGTGAAGGATCGGCTTTCCGTCGATACATGGGTACGAGTCCAAAAGATTCGCAGTTTGGGTAAGAACATCTCAAAAGCGGTACTTTCTGTAACCGAGGATGAAAATATTCAGTTGCTGGGTCAGATATTGGACGAGCTGACGAGTTTTTCGGGGAACGTCATGGATAACATGACACGAAGCCAAGGATGGCGATTTCTTCAATTGGGTAGAAAGATTGAGCGGGGAGTATCGATTTCGTTTCTACTTCAGAGTGCGTTCTCTTGCAGCCAGGTAAAAGACGAACGTTTATTTTCTTATCTGTTAATATGGGCGGATAGTGTGATCACTTATCGTCGTCGGTACCTCAACCACTTGCTGCCGTCCAGTGTTATGGACCTGCTCTGTTTTGATACTTCAAACCCACGGTCTTTGGCTTTTCAAACGGAAAGCCTGCGTGATTTGCTGCAGCACCTACCGCATGCTAGTGATACACGCAGGCACCCGATTGATCAAAATGCACTGCGCCTTTTCAGTCGTATTGGCTTGGGGGATCCGGAGGCTCTGATTGGGAAATCGAGTAAGAATCCGAGCAAGGAATTGCAGGAATTCTTTAAAGAAACGATTGGCGACTTTTCGAAACTGTCTGGGGCATTAGAGCAGACATATTTTGCGCACATAGCGATGGTCAAAGAGCAACAATCTCAAGCCTTTGTAGGGTAGTCCGATGGCACTTTATCATATTCATCATAAAACAACCTACGACTACCAATACCCGGTGACGGTGTCCCACCACACGGCTCGGTTCACGCCTATATCTAATGATATTCAAATCTGTGAGAAGTTTGACCTGACTGTATCGCCTGAAAGTACGGATCTTATTCAGCGTGTAGACTATTTCGGCAACCAGATTCATTTTTTCTCAGTTCAACAATCGCACAAGTCGCTGACAGTAGAAAGTCAGGGTCGGGTTCGTGTTAATGTAAAGCCGATAGACCTTGCGTCCCTCACGATGACTTGTGGGGAAATAAGAGACGCTCTCAGTGATCAAGGTCGGTCAGACCTTCTGGACGCAAAACAGTATCTTTATCCGACAGAGATGACGTCTGGCGGTGATACGATTCTAGAGTTTGCCCAAAATTTCCTTTCTGACGAGGTAGCTATCGGTGAAGTATTGAGCATAATGTTGGACCAATTTTGGAAGGAATTCAAATTCGATCCCGAAGCGACCGAAGTCAGTACGCCTGTTCAAGAAGTGCTGGAACAAAAGCGAGGGGTGTGCCAAGACTTTGCACACCTTTCTTTGGCAGCGCTTCGTGCTTGGGGGTTGGGCGCCAGTTACGTGAGTGGCTATATCCTAACGGAACCGCCGGCTGGAGAAGAACGCCTTTTGGGCGCTGATGCTTCCCACGCTTGGATATCAGTGTACATACCGGATTTCGGATGGGTCGAGTTGGATCCGACGAATCGGAAGGTCTGCGGGGAGGAACATGTGCGCGTCGCCTACGGTCGTGATTACTCAGACGTGAGTATGTTAAGTGGTGCTGTCACCGGAGGTGGCGAACACACGATCAAAGTGGAAGTAACAGTACTTCCTATGGAGGAGTCGCTCTGAATTTTTTCTGATAGCCATTCTTATTCGTTCTAGATCATTTTAAAAACTATGTTCTCCGAATCGACTCAAGATGTTCTCAATAAGATTTGGGAAGTTTTAGTTACCCTTTGGCACTTCGAGTTGTTTAAGAGTGGCGATACCACGATTTTCTTCAACCAGGTCATGATTGCGATGCTGGTGGTATTCATTGGGTTTTTCGTAAGCCGGATTATCTCGCGAAGCTTGGGTAGGCGTTTGGAGCGGGTCGGTAAGTTGAATCAAAACACCACTCATGTGTTAGAGCGGTTGTTTAACCTAGTCTTTATCGTCATTATCGTTCTCATCGCGCTCCCGATCGCGGGAATTCCGATAACTGTTTTCACCGTACTGGGCGGTGCGGTGGCGATCGGAGTTGGGTTTGGAGTGCAAAATCTGTTTAACAACCTCATTTCCGGTCTGATTCTAATGATGGAAAAGCCCATCCGTATCGGTGATATAGTCCAAGTGGGCGAGGAAGAAGGAAAGATACAAGACATAGGTAATCGCTGTGTCAGAGTACGGCGTGGGGATGGTGTCGATGTGTTGATTCCGAATAGTCATTTTCTTGAACAGGAAGTCGTCAACTGGACGTTGTCAGATTCAGAGATTCGCGGAGAAGTACTCGTCGGTGTAGCTTACGGTTCGGATACAAAAGGAACTCATGACTTGATGCTGCAAGCGGCCAAAGAATCGCCTAAGGTACGTGATAATCCTAATCCCTTTGTCTTATTTGAAGATTTTGGAGATAATTCTCTAGGGAGTGTTTTTAAATTCCTCAAAGAAAAATCTTGTACTCTATGAATGG
>ERZ887942.1176-NODE-1176-length-18795-cov-5.650694_pt1 | contig 18795 bp, 18 predicted proteins | sample MGYA00521099_ERZ887942 | MGnify/ENA primary metagenome ERZ887942 (study PRJEB32303, sample SAMEA104408605) | aquatic metagenome | biome: Brackish water; feature: Pelagic; material: water | place: Baltic Sea | collected 2014-06-07T06:48:00 | depth 16,251 m ...
GCGGTGTCACTCGGGGTGGTCACCTTAAATTCAAAGGCATCAGCCATAAAGGATGGCCTGCTAAGAAGTGAAAACGGACGGAAACGACTTGGTTTAGAAACCCTGCAATGCAGCGTCTTGATCGTCACAGATGTCAAACAGTTTATTTAACCGAGTGATCGCAAAGACCTCGTAAATGTCAGGACGGATTGAGCAGAGTCGCAACTTTCCGCCAGCTGACTTCACTTTTTTATCCATCGTGATCAACTTACCCAATGCTGCACTTGATAAGTATTCGACAGCTGTAAAATCAAGCACAATTTTTTTGCGACCGTCTTCTTCGACGAGCCCAAATAACTGATTACCAATCATTTGGATATTATTCTCATCGAGAATCTTTTTATCAACGAATTTAGCAACGGTGACTTCACCAATTTGCTCAATATCAAGACGGCGTTGTCCTGCGGACATAATCGACTTCCTGCAGTTTTGCCTGATTCACCTGAGGCAGTTAGAATTAAAACTGTCGACGGTAAATTCAGACGAAGAGATAGGAGTATCTGGTCAAGATGCGTTATACTGCATCACTTCCCAACTGATCAAGTTTTGATCATCATGGCTGTACGAGCTATTGTCAAGCGATTCGGGACTGTTGATGAGTTTGTTTTTTGTCTTCACCACATCAGAGTTCCGGTCGCGATAGATCAATGTGATTTAGTGACTTCATTTTATTATGAGTAACAAAGAAATGGAAGTATCCCAGAATCGACCCAGCGATTGGCCTGTCACCCGCTTGGTTTCGTTTGCAACCATGCTGCTCACATTCGCAATTGTTGTCTTTTTTATTGTGACAGCGACGATCCTCAATTTCTGGCAACCAGACTTAGGAGATCAACCGCTCCTTTTACCACTATTAGGGGCAGTGCTCGTCGCAGGTAGCCTGATGGCTCTGCTGGGACTTGTCGCTGGGATCGTAGATCTAACTCAATCCAAAGACAAACGAGGAATCAGCGTGATCGCTGTCGTCGTGAATGGCGGAGCCGCACTCTTTGTCTTTGCCATTACTGTGATCGGGCTCGTGAGCTAAGTTTTTCCCTCATTTAATCTCAAAACGAACAAACAATACATCGCTATCTATAATTAGGAATTCAACCAATGCCAAAGTATTATTCTTTATCTCTCGCTGCCTGTTTATTTTCGTGCGTGAATCTTTTCGCAGAGGCTCCCGTCAAAGTCGATACCGTCGCTCCCTTGGCAGACATCGTTTTCGAAGTGAATTCGCAAATTGAAACGCTTGAGAAAGAACTCGCTGATGAAGCAGGTTACGAAGAAAACCGAGGCGGACAGATTCGGCAATCGTTTGGCTTGCTAGCTTGCTTAGGGCAAGCACTCGCTGAGCATTCAAAGGCGAGCGAGTCCGAAATTCAAGGAGCACACTTAAGAGATGCAGCGTTAAAATTCCAGAAGAAGAGTTCACTCGCAGAAGCCAAAACAGCATTAGAAGCAGTCAAAGCAGCACAAGTTGGAAAATCAGAAGGCGAGGCAGCCAATGATCATCCCTGGAACAAGTTGATCAACATGCACCCCATGATGGAAGAAATCAACTCCCGCAACAGTGCGATCCTCAAAGTCCTCAGGCGCCCACGAGGAAAGGAAAGCGAACCCGTCCACGCCACCACCTGGGCAATCCTCGGACTCGCCATGAAAGCCGACACCCACGAAGTTAAAGACGAAGCTGACCTCCCCAAATGGCACGCACAATCCGACGCCTTCATCGCAGCCTCAGTCAAGCTCGCAGAAGCGATCCGAGCCAAAGACAAAACCGAAGGCAGAAAATGGTTCGACGCCGCGAACGAATCGTGCGATGCTTGCCATGAAGTGTTTCAGTAAGCCGACAATAAATGAAAGGCTTTCGTTGCAGCACGTCACTCAGGCAATCTCGTCGTCACAGCCTCATCAATCGCTTTAATCAGTTGGTCGAGGATGAAGGGTTTGTAGAGGGTTTTTCTCATTCCCATTTCGCGGCATTTGACGAGGGTGTGTTCGCTGTCGTAGCCGAAGCCGGTCATTAGCATGATCGGCAGATGCTCATGGACTTCGCGAAGTGAGCGGAACATCGCGGAGCCCTTCATGTCCGGCGGAGCCTTGTCAGCGATGACGGCATGATAGGTGAATGTGCGAACCATCCGCAGTGCTTCATCTGCGGTACGAACGGCATCGACGACCATATCGTATTGCTCGAGAATTGCGTGAGCACTTTTGCGGACGTCGGAATCGACGTCAACAATCAGAATTCTTTTGCCAGAGAGATGAAGGTGAGTTTTCGAAGCGCGTAAAGAGTTTGCAAAATTCGAGTCGGCACATTTCCCGGTTTCACGAATGAGATCACGTATTTCCTGAGTCTTCGTCAAGACGTGCTGGATTCTCGTACAGACCTCAGAGTCTTCTGTGCAAAATTTTTCATAGATCCACGTTGTGTCATTTAAGATGTCATCAACAGGATCGGAGACTTCGAACAACATTTTTCTTGTGTTCTCAGCGACTGATGCCACTTGTTCAATTGCCAGCAGATCGAGATGGTTCAGTGCCGTGGCAACTTCGCGGCAGAAGAGCTCCAGAAACTTCATGTCACTCGCTGAGAAAGCTTTTGGGTTTGGGCTTTCCACATTGAAGGTTCCTAAGATCTTTTCATGTCGGATCAAAGGCACAGTCAACGAACTCTTCGCACCTGCGACACCCTCAAGGTAAAGTGGATCTTTGGTTGTATCTTCGCAGAGATAGCTGCGACCGGTCGCTGCCACGAACCCTGTGACACCGTTCCCACGCGAGTCAGCGATCAATTCGCGAGCAGCGGCTGTGGGGTCCATTCCGAAATCAAGCAGAGGCTTGAGATTGTTGGAATCGTGGTCGAAAACGCGAATCTCGACTGTTTCAAATTCGAGCAATTCTTGTGTGTAATGGAGAAGTTTTGACTTCAGAAGTTCGATCCGTTCGCTTTCCGAGAGGTCCAGCAAGTCTTCGCGATCCAGGTCTCCCAGATCAACACCCGCTTGATGGACTGCATCGAGTTTTTGCTGCTGTAGAACTTCCTCTGAGATATCCCGGATGATTGCCAGCATGAGTTTGGAGCCATCGGGACCGCTGCCGGGAATGGGGGAAACAAGTAGCTCGTAGAATGTTTTGTCGTCAATCCGGATCGTAGTCTTTGCTTGCTTTGCACGGGCAAGAACGGTGTTAATCGGACAGAAATCCGGTCCTACAATTGTTGCCTCGGACCATACATCAAATAGTTTGGGTGTTTCGTCGCCGAATTCGGTATTCAACAGTTTTTCTGCGGCACGGTTTGCCCACAGAATCTGTTCATGCTGATTGATTTGGAGGATGGCGTCCGGAATCTGCGAGAGCAAGCTGAGAGAATCCACAAGATCGGTCAAGCCGGTACTTGGCTCGCTGAGTAGGCAATATTCTGGCGGATCATTGCCGTTGATCCTCTTAAGAGCGTCTGCCAGCGAAGAAACATTCGTAAAACGACACTGTTCCGTCATGCCACTTAATACGGCGGAAAAGGATGTCTGATCCTTACCAAGAACAAGTACTTCTGGTTGCTCGGACACGATTTGCCTAGAGACTGCTTGCCTGGACGCAAATTGAATGGGCATTGCAATTCCAACACCCGGATCTTGAGACCTCACGTAAGCGGTCCCCATTCATAAGCAAGGTTGGAAACCATTTGTGTGAGTGAAATAATTCAAACTCTATTATTATCGGTCGACTTGCTCGGCGTCTATATGTCTGTCAAAAGGAAATACATAATCCCGGAAAATACTTCGGTGTAACGAGACTTATTTGAACTCTCTCATTAAAAAATATGCGTCTCTTCAGCAGAACGAAGTGACAATGAAAATCGGAATCAGCAGAGGGATTTTTCAGCCACAGAGGGCTCAGAGAACACAGAGGAAAAGCCGAGAATGAAGGGGTTTCCTTGACTTGTCACCTCTGTGTTCTCAGTGATCTCTGTGGCAAATTGTTGTTAATTTGAATTTGGTAGTCCTGTTGCTGATAACTCTACTCCGTTGCCTACCTGATTGCACAATTGGCTCACCTGAAATCCCTGGCTGTTCATTGATGATTCCGCTGAAACAAAACTCAGCGCAGCTTGAGAGCGAGATGTATGTGCTTCAAGAGTGATCTGGGCGGTGATCTCCTGACTCGGAATAGAGATCGAAAGTGCTGCGAGCTGCACTTGAAAAGTCCCTCTGGTTTCCGGAGAACACTTTTCTCGATACCACTGATCACCGAAATCGAGACATCTTTCTTCTTCAAATGAAGCGTGAACAGCAGATTCCGAATCGGCAAAGGGACTGATCAGCAGGTCAGACCACCGTTCTATTTTCCGGGCGAGTCGCTGACATCTCAATAAAGTGGACATCCCCTCGCGTCGTTGCTCAATGAGTTCAAACAGTTGCTCACGACAGCGATAGTGCTCTTTCATGAACTTGAAAGCAATTTTGGTCGGCTCTTCTTGTTGAGTTCGTTCCCCTAAAACAAGTAGCTCCGCAGCCATCGTGCGAGTTAGCAATTCAGAGACGAGTATTTCCTCGGCGAATTGAGAGAGTGAAAGTAGATTCTCTGGTTCGGTCCGGTTCTCCTGAATTCGTTTTGACCAGATTCGAAATAGAACCTGACTACTTTTGACGAACTCGGTCATCGCGAGTTCATCGACCGACCCGCGAGAGCGTTCCCACTTCTCGCCAAAACGACCTAAAATCGCAGCAGTTTGAGCGATACAGCGTAAGTTCATAAGAGTCTTAACCTCTGTACTTCGAATTCCCAATGAGTGGGCTTGCCTGAAATGATACCAGTTAGATTCAAATAATCATTGATTGAATTCCAAAGAAACTATCTGCAATTCCGAGTCCCAAACGAACTGGGATTTCTCTTTTTGGGGTCGTGATGCCCAACTTAAAGACAAGTACCACGCAACTCATTGAATAGTCATTAGTTACAACATGTCGTTCGATTTTCAATTCGTGCCTTGCTGAACAAAGAAAAAAATTAAGACTGCGATCAATGTTGCCAAAACTCACCATGGGATGTTGTGAACCCGCTGCAATGATGCAACCAGAAATTTAGAATCTCTATGAATACCGTTCCGACTCGCTCTAAATGCGGTCATCGGAATGATACATTGACCCCTCACCACCATTCCCTACTCATCAGCTAAGCTTGGACCGCTTTATGGAATCTCCAATCACTCAAGAATGCCTGCCAGGACAGGTGAGCGATGCGATTCAGGAATCAGCGACAGTTCTTTCGCAAAGATCCTTGGCGAGCGGGACTTACGCTGTGAGGATCTCGGGTCAAGAAATTGCCACCAAGATTCAACCAGGGCAGTTCTTTATGATTCGTGCTGCTTCAAGCACCGATCCACTTCTGGGACGTCCGTTCGCCCTTTACGATACGGTTGTGGACGCGAATGGTTCTCCCACTGCTTTCGAATTTGCTTATCACGTCATCGGCAAGATGACTGGTCTGATGAGCACTTGGTCCGAAGGCGAACCTGTCGAATTATGGGGACCACTCGGAAATGGTTTTCCTGTTTTCGAAGGCAAACATCTACTTTGCGTGGGAGGCGGTATTGGATACACGCCGTTCTTAGCTGTCGCTCGCGAGACTTTAGAGCAACGTCAGTACGGCAGAGATGAAACACGTTATCAATCGGAACCGGCAGCTAAGAGAGTAACTCTCTGTTACGGCTCTCAATCGAAAGCCGCCCGAGCAGATCTGACCGACTTTGATGAACTCCCTAACCTTGATATTCAACTCTCGACCGACGACGGATCAGAAGGTCATCACGGACTGGTGACGGACTTGGTCCAACAGATGTTTGATCTTCCTGAAGCCGAACGCCCTGATGGAGTCTATTGCTGTGGACCTGAGCCGATGATGCACGCCGTTGCTCGACTCTGCTTTGCAGCCAACATCCCCTGCTGGCTCTCGCTGGAAACCCCGATGGCATGTGGCTTTGGAGCCTGCTTCAGTTGTGTTACCAAGGTCAACATTAGCGAAGACGAATGGGATTATCGCCGCACCTGCGTCGAAGGACCGATTTTTCCAGCTGAGACATTGGCGATACCGAAATAGTGAATTCAGAGAGAGAGGGAGATGGAACGATTTGAATACAAGCTCAATCTTTCATTCCATTGTTAACAATTTGAGGCTGAATGCGGGTCGCGCTAATTTACACAATTCAACCTGCGCCTTGACGACCGAACTCCTACCGGTTTCAATCTAGGTAGTTCTATTTGATAAACGATTGACCTGGTGACAATATGCGAATTTTACTGGCAACAACAATAGCCTTTACTTCATTAGCTGCGACGACGTTTGCTGCAGAAGTGACACTCAAGAAAAATCCCCAAAGTGTTAAAGCGACGATAGGTGATGACGTCTTCGCTGTCTTCCAGTTTGACGAAAAACGCAATAAACCTTTTGTGTTACCAGTGACTGCACCGGGTGGCTTCGAATTATTGAAAGCCGCAAAATCCTCAGACGAACCAGGTGCTGCCGGGCGTCGTGTCATTATCGCTGATGAAGCACCGCGACTCAAAGAAGGCACACACGACTTCAAAGTTGGCGATCTTATCGAAGTCGGAAAAATTGAAGGCGACTGGTTACTGATCCCGGAACACAACCTTTGGATTCATCGCAGCGACGTTGCTCCTGTCGCTTCAACAGTCACCCGACAGGTCAACGACAATCCTCCAAAGATTAAAGACCGTAACGATCCGCTCTATTATGATCACCCACATCACAAAGGGATTTGGCTCTCTGTTGACGAAATCAACGGCATCAAGTTCTGGAATGAAAACGGAATCATCGAGAACAAATCAATAGAAGTCATCAAATCGACCGGCAATCCCGCAGTCATAAAAACTGTTAATCACTGGAACGACGCTGACGGCAAGCCGCTTCTCAAAGAAGAAACGACCATTAAAATTTATGCCAATCGATTGATGACTTATGATGTCACGTTAAGTGCTCCAGAGCAGGAAGTTGAAATCGGAGATACCAAAGAAGGGATGTTTGCCATTCGACTTCCGAACAGTATGCGTGAAATGGTAGCCGGTGGTCCTGTCACAAATGCAGACGGAGCAGAAGGCACGGGGGCAGCTTGGGGACGGACTTCAAACTGGGTTGATTACAAAGGACCAGTCGATGGTCATGTTTTCGGTGTGACCCTCATGGATCATCCAGCAAACAAGTGGAAGTCACGCTATCACGTTCGGAACTATGGACTGTTTGCCGTCAATCCATTCGGGGCAGGAGCATACACCAAGGGTCGCGACGATCAATCTGATCCGCATCATCAAGTCTTAAAGCCGAATGGTGAAAAGCTGCATTTCAAATATGGCATCTATATCCATGGTGGCGAAACGAACAAAGACGACATCGAAAAAGTCTATCAACAGTTTTCGACAAATTAAAAAATTCTAGCACTAACGCAGACCCACCGCTTAGCCCCGGGTCAGTGACCCGGGGCTAAGTGAAGTCGATGACGAGAAACGGAAGTCTCATGCCGAATGTTCCAGTTCAAATTGGTGAGTATGAATGTGGTCCTGGATTACCACTCTTGGTGATCGCGGGTCCATGTGTGATCGAGAGCGAATCTTCGCTCCGAGAAATTGCTTTGAAGCTCGCTGACTTGGCAAGCGATCAGGAAATTCAACTGGTATTCAAAGCGAGTTTCGATAAAGCCAACCGTACTAGCATCGATAGCTTTCGTGGTCCCGGACTCGAAAAAGGCTTGGAGATCCTCGACTTCGTTCGAGAAGAAACCGGTCTACCCGTCACCACCGACTTACATGCACCGGAACAAGCGGAACCGGTCGCTGCGGTTTGTTCGATTTTACAAATCCCAGCATTTCTCGCTCGACAAACAGACCTCGTCGTGGCATGTGCTGAAGCGTCAGCCAAGCATGGTCGAGTGGTCAATATCAAGAAACCTCAGTTCGTCGCTCCTGAAGATGTCGTTCATGCAGTTAAGAAATGTACAGCGTCTGGCTTGGATGACGTTCTATTGACCGAGCGAGGAACCACATTCGGCTACGGTCGGTTAGTCAATGACTTTCAGTCCGTTCCAACGATGCAGGAGATGGGCTGTCCTGTGATCTTCGATGCAACACACAGCGTACAACGTCCTGGCGGATCAACCACCGGCGGCAACCGCGAAATGGTTCCCTTCTTAGCCAGGGCAGCCGTCGCAGCTGGCTGTGATGGAGTCTTCATCGAAACTCACCCCGATCCCAACAATGCTAAAAGCGACGGACCGAATCAGGTTCATCTGGAAGACTTACCGAAGATTCTTGATGAGCTTCGTCAAGTACGTGAACTGATTAATTCGTTTGAGTAAATACACGTGTTTAGCCACCCACTTAAAGTGGGTGGCTAAACGACGATTTAGATAACATGCAAATAAAAAGAGTGCTCAATCACGTTGATCGAGCACTCTTTGTTTTCTTCAACTCTTAGATTTGCTCAAGTCAATATACTCTTGCAAATCTCTCCGTATCTTAACTGTTCGACATGACCGTTTTCGAGTGCCAAAGCACTCTCAAAAAGTTTCAGCAAAAGTTTAGCAGGAGCGTCGAAATCGAAGTCGCGTGACAACCTTGCGGCTGCTTTGGAATTAACCAACAACGCTGACTTTTTCTGCGCGAGGCCCTTTAGGACCTTGTCCTCGTTCGAATTCGACTTCTTGTCCTTCGGACAAGTCTTCGAAGCGAACTCCTTCGATAGCAGACATGTGAAAGAAAAGATCTCCCCCGTCTGTTTCGATAAATCCAAAACCTTTGTCAGTTAGTTTACGGATGCGACCAGTGGCCATTACAGTAGTCTCCAAAATAAAAAAAGTCGTGGCTCCACGAAAATCGGAGCCGGAAGTTGCACAAACGGGGCTGAAACTACTCAGCACCTTCATTTGTATCAGTTGATTCTAAATCTAATTGTCGTTTGTGTTCTGCGGCACATTTGGGGCAAACAGAGGCTTCGCGAACGATTTCCTGTCCTTCGCCACCTTTGTCATAGTCCTTCTTTGGGGAAGCTCCCCGGCTTGGTCCCCGTTTACGGAAACCACCGCGAGAAGCGAAGCCTCCGCCACCACGCTCATCATAAGTCTTGTCGCGGGTCACTAAAATGACTTTGCTAGAGCGAGTTCCAGCGGGGACGACTGATTGACACAGTTCACAACGAAACATTCTTTCTCCAATTGCGGCTGATTCGCCACAAGTAAATTGCCTCAAAGATTCGACAGACGCCGTTCGAATCTCTGTGGCGTTTTTATTAACTAGAAACTTCAATAACAGGAATGTGCATCCACCCCGGAGTCGAAGTTCGTTCAAGGTATTGAGGTGTGGAAGTTATAATATCATGGATTGCCCAGCAACACGGCGGATGCTGACCTTTAACTACAACAGGTTCCGAGGAGCATACACGATCTCCATGGTAAGAATCCAATGCGGAAGCAACACGACAGCCAAACGCTATGCAAGCTGACAGCAAAGAGCAAATCAAAGCAGACCTGAAAAGAAACGCAGCCATTACCAACTCATCACTTGAACAGATTGGAAAGACTGAAAGAACGGTTTCAAATCAAATTGAACACCAACAGGCAGAATACGAGAAGAATTCTCTTGCCAGAGCTTCGATAAATAGCAGAAAGTAGATGGCTTCTTAAAGAAAGAATGTTGGAGTCGATCAGACTCGCAACCGCTCAGAATGACACAAAGCAACGCAGAAATTCCCAAACTTTAGACACGGGTGCTTTGTTGTTGAGAACCTTTGCCACAAGAAATTCAGCATGTATTGAAACTAAACCAAATCTCAAGCTGTGGAGCCACTACAAAATCACGACCGAAATTAAACTTCCAAGATTAGATCAGATCATTCACAGTTTTGCAAATGCTTTTCTGGAAATCGCACGATCATCAACAAATCAACCGGCAAAGACTGCTCTTCAATTACGGTTCTTCGGTGAATTATGTGGCTAAATTCAACGATAAAATAAGACACCACGGAGCGGTTGTATTTTTCTCCTCCCTGCCTCCGTGTTGAATAGCTTGCTATTTCATTTCCGTCTGACAGTCCTTCAGGAGTCAATGCCTGGGACGGGGAACACTTTCGCGAACTCTGCTATTTCATTTCTCACGGCTTCTATGGTCGCATCATCGTCTGCGGAGTTGAGGACTTTTAGAATCCATTCTCCGACTTTCTTCATCTCGTCTTGTTTCATACCGCGAGTGGTTAACGCTGCGGTTCCGATGCGGATACCACTAGGGTCGAGTGGTTTGCGTTGATCGAATGGAATCATGTTTTTGTTGACAGTAATTCCGGCACGGTCGAGAGACTCTTCGCCGATTTTCCCTGTGAGACCGATGGCAGTCATATCGCAGAGCATGAGGTGATTATCGGTCCCGCCGCTTGCGAGTCGAATTCCGCCAGCCATTAAAGTCTCAGCCAGAGTTTTCGCATTCGCAACAATCTGCTGTGCGTACTCTTTGAATGATGGTTGCAATGCTTCACCGAAGCAGACAGCTTTGGCAGCGACAATGTGCATCAACGGACCACCCTGCAATCCGGGGAAGATGGTCTTGTCGATTGCTTTAGCGTGATCCTTTTTACAAACAATAAAGCCGGATCGGGGACCACGTAAGGTTTTGTGCGAAGTCGACGCGACGATGTCTGCGACTTCGACTGGGTTATTGTGAACACCACCAGCGACAAGACCTGCATAGTGTGCCATATCGACGAAGAGAATCGCTCCGTTTTCTCTGGCGATCTCTGCAAACTTCGGGTGATCAATTTCTCGTGGGTAAGCACTTGCTCCCGCGACGATCATCTTCGGCTTATGTTCTTTCGCAAGGGCAGCGACCTGATCAAAGTCGATGCGGTTGTCATCTTCGCGAACTCCGTAAGGGACCACATTGTATAACTGCCCTGAGAAGTTGAGGTGCATCCCATGAGTCAAGTGCCCGCCATGAGCGAGATTCATCGCGAGGATGGTATCTCCCGGTTTGAGTTGCGAGAAATAAACCGCCATGTTGGCTTGCGAGCCAGCATGTGGCTGCACATTGGCATGTTCCGCTCCGAAGAGTTCACAGGCACGGTCGCGGGCAAGTGTCTCGACATCGTCGACAAATTCGCAGCCGCCGTAATAACGTCGACCGGGATAACCTTCGGCATATTTGTTCGTCAATACTGTGCCAGCGACTTCCTGGATGGCTGCACTGGTGTAGTTCTCTGAAGCAATTAACTCCAAGCCTTCAACCTGACGTACTCGCTCTTGTTGTAACGCATTCCAAACTTGTGAATCAGCATTCTGCAAAGCAGACATAAACATCGCTCCAATTGTATTGGTCCGGCCAGCGAACCCTACTGCTCAATGGTTTCCACTCGAATTCAGACGGAGTTTAGTTCTCGTCAAGCGAGATGTCACCTCTATCGAATTGCTGAGACACTGCATCTCACAAATTAAGAAAACACCATTCGTCCACGATTGCAGGACTTAATTACTCTGTTGAGATATTGGACTGCTCGCATTTCCTGACGGGAACATCCTTTTATTCTCAGGCTCAAACTGTCATAACAATGGATTCTGATCTGTCTGGCGGTGAATCGAGGTGATGAGTATGAGACGTATGTATCTATTGTTTGCTGGCGTTGTTATTTGGTGTCTCAGCTCGATAGGAAGCGATGCCACAGCGCAAGATTCTTTGGTCGACGAAGCCAGAACTGCGATGAAACAGGCTGCCACGTATTATTACGAAACGGTCTCAACTCATGGTGGATATGTTTATCACTACTCCCCTGATCTTTCGCAGCGATGGGGAGAAGGAGTTGCCACCGCTGATCAGATTTGGGTGCAACCCCCCGGGACTCCGACAGTCGGTATGGCATACTTAGAAGCCTATGCAGCGACCGGTGATGAGTATTACCTGAAAGCTGCCCGTGCTGCCGCTCATGCGATTGCCTACGGGCAACTCAAGTCAGGCGGTTGGCAGAATTGCGTAGACTTTGATCCTCGGGGGGAGCGAGTCAATCTTTACCGTAATGGGAAAGGTCGAGGCAAAGATAATTCCTCCTTTGATGATGGTCAAACGCAGTCCGCCTTGCTCTTTATGATCAAAGCAGACAAAGCGACCAACTTTCAGGATGAGGTGATTCACAATTCCGCTCTCGTCGGGCTCGAGGCTGTTCTCAATGCTCAATTTCCGAACGGGGCGTTTCCTCAAGTCTTCACTGGTCCGGTTCAACCACATGCAGCGGCTAGCCCTAACTATCCTGATTACGACTGGAGAACAGAAGGTCGAATTAAAAACTACTGGGACATGTACACTCTAAACGACAATGTCTTGGGATATCTCACCACGACACTACTCGAAGCACATCGGGTTTATGAAGATGAAAAGTATCTCAACTCTGTCAAGAAAATCGGGAATTTCCTGATTCTTTCACAAATGCCTCAGCCGCAACCAGGTTGGGCTCAGCAATACAATTACAACCTGCAACCGATCTGGGCGCGCAAATTTGAGCCGCCTGGAATTTCTGGTGACGAGACACAAGAAGCGATTGAGACGCTGCTAGATATTGTCGAATACACAAAGGATTCGAAATACCTGAAGCCGATCCCATCTGCCATCGCCTGGTTGAAGGATTCACAACTTCCAAACGGTCAGTTAGCGCGTTACTACGAACTAAAAACAAATCGTCCGCTCTATATGCAACGCCAAGGTAAGGTCTATTCCTTAACATACGATGATTCCAATCTGCCTGCTCATTATGGTTGGAAGACAGATGCGCACATTAAAGAGCTAGAACAGCGAGTGAAGCTCGTCAAAGGTGGCAAGCAACTCGCACAATGGAGCGATGCAGACTTAGAAATGAGAGTTCAACGTATCCTTGCTCAACTAGACAGCAGCAAGCGATGGATGACAGTTTCCAAAGGTGAACGACTTGTCGGTCAACCAAAAATCCACGAAGGAATGAGCTACCTCAGCAGCGAAGTCTTCAGCAACAACCTCTCGCTACTGAGTCAATACATTGAGAATCATCGAGACTGATCAGAGAACAGTCAACTGATGTAGAATTTTAGTAACCGTTCACGGGGCAATTGTTTGTCGCGGAGCGACTATTTCCGATAGCCCTGCGTTTCAACGCAGGGTTGACTTGCCCCCACTCGTTCTGTCGCAGAGCGACAATCTGTGCTGATTGATGATGAGTATTGGCGACATGCTTTGTTCTCGCCAAACAACAAACCGTCACTCCGTGACGAACATCACGAAGAAGATGTGAAGGAAGTCCTCATTCAGAACGCGAGTCCGGAAAGGCAGCGATTGCTAAGGCGATCCACCCGATGATGAAGAGGACGCCTCCTAAAGGGGTGATCATGCCGAGTTTGGTTTGACCGGTTAATACCAGAGCATAGAGGCTGCCGGAGAAGAGGATGATACCCAGTAGAAAGGACCAGCCAGCGATGTCTCGACTACGGTTTGCCACTGGCAGCGGCACTAAGGCGACTATTAGAATCACCAGCGAGTGGTACATTTGGTACTCAGCTGCTGTTTTGAAATCACCTAAGTATTTCTGAGCAGCGGGGACTTCGACACCCATGACTTCTTTGGTTTTTCCGCCGTAGCGTTCACCTAAAGGCTTTTCTAGACCGTGGGCAGCAAAGGCACCTAAGACAACTGCCAGTCCCGCGAGGATCGCTCCGGTTCGTAGCCAGAAGAGTGATTCTTTAGTCATGAGGATTATCCTAAGTGCCGGACACAAGATGTGTCCGGCAAAACTTGGTCGTACTTACTAAGTTGCTTAGTTGAGTTCTTTAATGCGAATGTTTTTCCAGCTGACGTCGAAGGGTCCAGCATTCTTTCCGATTCCATGGACTTGTAGTCCAATGAAACCTTTTGGGTGAGTTTCATAGATCGCTTCATCGGTAAGGTCTTCGATCAGCTCACCATTGATGAAGGTTTGGATACGTGGTCCTTTTGCGATAATACGAAACTGATTCCAGTCGCCGTCTTTCATGTTGGCGTGAGGTTTAAGACGTTCCTCAGGTGTCAGCCATCCTCGACCAGTCGCTTCACCGTAGACGTAACCTGCTTCGGCTTTGCCAGCTTCGATTTCAACTTGTGGTCCGTTGACGCGACCGACCTGGTTGTTCTTGCCTTCGCCGTCCGCGACTTCTTTAGTTTGCGAACGAATCTGTACTCCAGAGTTCAATGAATTGTGAACTTTCACTTCAAATTCAAGCTCAAAATCGCCGTAATCTTTCACTGAACAGAGAAAGGAGTTCGGACTACCTTCTGCGGTGACACCGTGAATCGTTCCATCTTTAACGGAATAGCTCGCCCAGCCGTTTTTCTGGGTCCAACCTTCCAGGGATTTTCCGTTGAAGAGAGTCACCCAGCCATCCTCAGCAACTGCAAATCCAGCGGTCATGAAAAGAATTGAGCAAGATAAAAGCATTAGTCGCATAATCAACTTTCTTAAGTGAGTCTTCGTGAAAATGATCAATTCTTCAGGAACTGCCCGAAGCGATCTTAGTTCTCCAAAGTCCAATATATGGAATGTGCTGACAACGAGAAAGTCAGTTCAGCCGAGGTTCAACTCTCAGACTTGATTCTCCATGCAAGTTCAGCGACGCTATGAGTAAGGATTGAACTGATACTAAGGGAATTCTATGAGACCTCATTATTCGCTGCACTCGATCATCGCACTCTTCATTATCGCGATGACTTCTTCTTTACTAACTGCTGATGAACCAGATGAAGCTGTTGAGGACCAGGCTGAACAAACAGAATCCGATAAACGCTATTCCTATCGGGAACGTCATGATCCCAATGGAATCGGAAAGTTCTATCTGGGACGAGAAATTGCACATGTGATGGGGCATCAGGGAATTCGCTGGTTGGAACGTCCCGAACGTGAAGAAGAAGAACGCTTGTCGCTGTTGATTAAAGGTTTGAAGATCGAACCGGGCATGACCGTCGCTGACATTGGTGCTGGCTCTGGGGTAATTTCTGTCCTTCTCGCGAAAGCGGTTGGTCCCAAAGGGACAGTCCTTGCAGTCGACATCCAACAAGAAATGCTCGACGCCCTGCAAGACAAATGCAAATTGTTGAACGTCAATAATGTGGAAGGGGTTCTAGGGACCACAAAGTCCCCACGACTCGTGGAAGGCACAGTCGACTTGGTCGTGATGGTCGATGTCTATCACGAGTTCGACTTCCCATATGAAATGCTGAACGAGATCGCCAAGTCACTCAAAAAAGGGGGACGAGTTGCCTTTGTCGAATACCGTCTCGAAGACCCGGAAGTCCCGATCAAGCTTGTTCACAAGATGACCGAAGCTCAAGTCAAGAAAGAGGCGCTTGCCAAAGGACATGGACTCAAGTTCGTTGAGAACTTTGGGAAACTTCCTCGGCAGCACGTGGTCATTTTTGAGAAGCTGTAAAAACAAATGCTTTTGCTGATGAAGGGAGGGGGCTACTTGCAACCGAAAATTGTCCCTCGAGAGGATTTCATGTCGCTTTCGCACGTTGGCTTTCACTGGATTGGTTGGCGGAATAATATCGAGGACATCAAAAGTAAGTCGCTGTCAGGAGAGAGACTTTATGAGTGACCAGTATCACGAAAACAGTAAGGTTTCGGTTGAATGGGATTCTGAAAACGAATGGTTAGAAATCCATGGTAGTAGTCAAGCATTATGTGCTTTTTCAAAAACAATTGAGACGCTGGCGTTGAGCAGAAACTCCGATCATATTCACTTGATGAGCAGCGATTGGGGTGGAGAAGAGCTGTCGTGCGACCAACAAAATGCTACAGCAATGTTGATTCATCATGTAAAGGTTTTAGTCTGGAAGTGAAGTGCGGTAGGATGCGTGAAGCCTTTGAGCAAAGTGGGGCAGGGCTTCCCTGCCATCGAGCACTGGTACTTAAGACTGGATTCTGTCTTTAATAAAACCGATCTCAGGATTTTGGTTTCCCCCTCATCCTAACCTTCTCCCCATAGCGATGTTACATCCAAAGTTGAAAACCGATGATGGGGAGAAGGGACATTGGTTCGCTTCGCTCACATATTTCCAACAACTGTCTTTTCCGCGTTACTTACATCTGCTTTTGCAAACGCTCAGCGATCAGCTTTCCGATGTTCAGCGATGCTGTCGCTGCGGGGGAGGGGGCGTTGCCGACGTGGATGATTCTTTCTGATTCTTGAATGACGAAATCGTCGAGCAGTTTCCCATCGCGACCGAGTGCTTGTGCTCGTACTCCTGCAGGTGCTGCGATGAGATGTTCGCTGTCAATTTCTGGAACCAGACGTTGTAGGGCTTTGACGAACGCTCCTTTGTTCCACGACCTCCACATCTCTCCGAGACCGGTTTGCCAGTGCTTCGCTGCGAGTTTCAGAAATCCGACATGAGTCATCGCTTGCGAAAGATCCTTAATGTTAAAGTCGGACTTTCGGTAACCTGACCGGGAAAATGCCAAGACCGCATTTGGTCCACATTCGACTCCGCCAGAAATCATCTTTGTGAAGTGGACACCTAAAAAAGGAAATCCGGGATCGGGAACGGGATAGATCAATCCATTGCAAAGGTGTTCAGCTTCGGGCTTCAGAACGAAGAACTCTCCTCGAAATGGAACTATCGGCGCCTCTGGTTTTTCGCCAGACATTTCAATCACCCGATCCGCCCATAACCCTCCACACGTAATGAGGTAATTGCAATGCAATTCTCCTTGAGTTGAGACCAATGTTGCCCTGTTGCTTTGTCGCTGAATCTCAGTGACTTCAGCGTTCAACCAGACATTGCTCCCTGACTCAATAATGATTTGTGCAAGACGTTGGCTGACAACTTTGTAATCAATAATGCCTGCTTCCGGGACATGGATCGCTGCGATTCCAGCGACATGTGGCTCAAGTTCTTTAAGCCGAACCTGGTCAATCATTTCGCAATTGACACCGTTTTGCTGCCCTCGTTGATAAATTTCGTGCAGTCGTGATTGTTCATCTTCATTAACCGCGACAATCACTTTTCCACAAAGTTCGAAGGGGATTTCTTGATGCTGGCAAAACTGTTCCATCGCCAATTTTCCCAGGCGACAGTTTTCAGCACGCAGTGAACCCGGTCGGTAGTAGACCCCTGAATGTAAGACTCCAGAGTTATGTCCCGTTTGATGGGCAGCGACTTCAGACTCTTTCTCGAGAACGATGATCTTCAAGTCAGGGGTTTGTTGAAGCAATTGCCAGGCAGTTGCCAAGCCGACGATTCCCCCACCAACAATTGCGACATCACATTTCTGCACTTTGAGATAGACCTTTGATAAATCGAAAACAGCGTACCCCAAAATCCTCAGAAAGAGTTAGCCGCGGAGTCATCATTTCAGCAGATACCGAAGAGACTCGCTGTCCGCCTTTCCTCCGTGGTGCTTCGCTTTCAGAAAGTGGGGCTCACTCACTTAATGGAAGAGCAATTAATTCACGGTCACTTTTTGTTCGCTGTCGTTCGTTAGAGCTGTTTGGGGCGGACCGACAGCTTTTTCGAGACGGTCCAAGACGACGTTCATGGAGTAAGGACCGGAGATGGCTTTCGCTTTTTCATTGATGTCAGCTGGAAAGATGACTAACAGTGGAACGCTGACAACACCGAATCTTTCCAACCATTTACGAATCTCGGCATCTTCTTGAGTGTAGTCCGCCACCATGGGAACGATTCCGTTTGCGCGGACAAATTCAACCGTTGGTTTGCGATTTAATGCCCATGTTTCGTTCTGAATACAAACTGTGCACCAATCTGCTGTGAAGTCAATGAGCATCGGTGTTCCCTGGTTTCGTAGCTCGATCATGCGGGCTTCGGAGAATGGCTCCCATGGCATTTCGTCCACATCAGTCGGAGTTTCTTCTTTCTGCCCAGTTCTCTCAGCGACGCGTTCGTTCGCGGTGCTTTCACGTGTCGTGCGGATATCGTAGATGCCATAAGCAAGTAGCGGAGCTGCGACGAGAGAAGCGTAAACCAATGGTTTGCCGAACATCTTGTTTCCACTGGCAGTGGAAAGTCCGATCATCCACAAGAACAGAGCAACTCCCAGAAGCAGAATCAGCAATGGAACATGAACAGTCGCATCAAGAGACGAACTCATCAACCAAATGACAGTTCCCATCAGCACAAAGCCTGAAAACTGTTTGAAGCGAACCATCCACATCCCTGGTTTGGGCAACCAGTTGACAACTTGTGGAAAAAACCCGGCAGCAACATACGGTGAAGCCATTCCTAACCCCATCGTACCGAAAATCAGGAAGTTAATCGCGGTCGGCTGGCTCGCAGCGTATGCCATCACCACGCCCATGAACGGACCAGTACAAGGCGTTGCCAGTAAAGTTGCCACGATCCCGGTATTGAATGCCGCGAGAAGACCTTCGTTATGATGATTCGCAGAGGGAACAAGTCCTGGAATAGGCAGCTCAAACACTCCGAGCAGACTGAGTCCCATTGAGAAGACAATGATACTCATCAAGATCACGTAGGTCCTGTTTTGGAATTGCCCTCCCCAGCCAATCGCTGATGACACAATCGCCAATAGCAGAAAAACGAGCATCACTCCTGCAGTGTAGGAAAGGTTCAGAGTTAGGATTCTGGAACGACTCTCTCCCGCTTGTTGAACGAGACTTAGAATTTTGATTGCCAGTACAGGGAGGACACAAGGCATGATATTAAGCAGCAATCCTCCCAGAAATGCCATGGGAAGTGCATAGACGAG
>ERZ887942.1181-NODE-1181-length-18759-cov-20.898043_pt1 | contig 18759 bp, 13 predicted proteins | sample MGYA00521099_ERZ887942 | MGnify/ENA primary metagenome ERZ887942 (study PRJEB32303, sample SAMEA104408605) | aquatic metagenome | biome: Brackish water; feature: Pelagic; material: water | place: Baltic Sea | collected 2014-06-07T06:48:00 | depth 16,251 m ...
CCATTTTGGCTCCGAATGGGAATTTGCCCTTTTTGTGAGAAAGATTTTCGTGGTAGGGTGTACCATTGAGCAGTTATCCAATATCGCTCCAGTCTCTTTCATTACACACACCCCATGAAAAATAAACGATCTACCGGGACCAAAATCCTCCTGGCATCATGCTTAAGTGCATTTGTCGGCTTCATGCCGACAATGGCCGAACAAGTCATCTTCACCGAGATTCAATACAATGCAAAAGCCGGACAGCCGGATTTTCTCGAGGTCACCAATAACACCGGAACTCCTTTCGACATGGGAAAATGGTACTTTTCCGACGGCATTGACTACACTTTCCCCGATTTTAACCCCGGCAACACCGGTGCCCATATCTTGAAGGAATTCGAGACCATCCTCGTTTCTCCGGTCGACGCAGCCACCCTCCGGGAAGCCTATCCCGGTATCCCGGCATCCACCCGGATCTTTGGGCCCTATACCGGAGCACTCTCAAACTCCGGCGAAACCGTTTCTCTGAGTGATAAGAACGGTGTCGTGATGACCACGGTCGACTACAATGACGGCGGAAAATGGCCCGCCGCTCCGGATGGCACCGGCCATACCCTCACCCGAATCAATCCAAACCTCCGTGAAGGCGGATGGAGAAACTGGACGAGCAGCGCAGCGCCCGGGGGCACACCGGGCACCGTCCCCAACGTCAACGACCTGCCAACCACCACCACGCAGATCTCACAAACCACATCGGCGTGGAAATACGATCAGAACGTGTCCAACATCGACCGCGGTGTCACCTGGCGTGAGCCTGAATTTGATGACAGTGGCTGGTCTGAAGGCCCAGGTCTTTTCGGTAAAAATTCGGGTGACCCATTTGGGACGCCATGGACGACCGGTGGACGGATCACCTACTACTTGCGCAAGGATTTCCAATTCAACGATTCCTTTTCCAGCGCCATGATCGACATCGCTTCCCACGTCGACGACGGCGTCGTTGTCTACCTCAACGGCCAGGAGATCACCCGCTTCAACATGCCGGCCGGTGAGATCAACTTCGAGACCGGGGCGAGCAGTGGCCGCGAATGGAACGAACCGGCCGAAATCGCTTCCGGCGCCGACATCAGCGCCGCCCTCCGGACAGGAAGGAATGTCCTCGCCGTCGAAGTCCACAACGCTTCCGCCGGTAGCTCGGACATCGCTTTTGGTGCGGATATCAGCATCACCGCGACCGCGCAGCCCTCCGCCTCCCTGACCATTAGCGAAATTCACTTCGGGATCGACGGAAATGTCGATTGGATCGAACTCCATGCTCCCGGTGGCTCCGCCGTCTCCGCCGCAAGCTTCAAGCTATCGCCCAACCGCCAGCTTACCGACGCAATTGATCTCGCCGGAACAATCCCCTCCGGAGGATATCTCAGCTTTCCGGTCGCCCTCGCTCCCGATGAAAATGGAGATCTTGATCTCTTTCTCATTCAGGGCAGCACCGTAATCGATGCAGCACGCCTTGACCGCGATCGCGGCGAGGAAAGCTTCCAATCCTTCCCAGTCGGACAAGAGTGGTTTGGGGGCATGGGCCACACCAAGGATGCCCCCAACGATCCTTCCGCACGCCAGACCTCCATCGTGATCAACGAGATCATGTATGACGCCCCCTCTGATCAGGGAACCGGAGAATTCATCGAACTTTACAATCGTGGTTCTGAAAGCGTTGACCTCAGCGGTTGGAAAATCACCAATGGCGTCCGCTTTGACTTCCCCACCGGAACCAGCGTTGCCCCAGGTGGCTACCTCGTCATCGCCGCCGATCTCGAGTGCTTTTCTGATTCCTATGGAGGCGTCCCGGCACTCGGTAATTGGAGGGGAACCCTGCGCGATGGAGGAGAACTCATTCGCATCGAAGATCATAATGGCAACTTCGTCGATGAAGTGGACTACTACCCGGAAGGTGACTGGCCCAATCTCGCCGACGGCGATGGCAGCAGCATGGAACTCCGTCACCCCGACATGGACAACAACATCGCGACCGCCTGGGCGGACAGCTTTGAGAGCGAAAAATCAACGATGCAGAGCTTCTCCTACTCTGCCGAGTTCGTGCGGTCGAAATGGCTCCCCGTCTCTTCAGGCCAGGAATTGCAAGTCCACTTGGTGGGCGACTCCCACATCATTCTCGAAAACATCTCTGTCAAGCGTGATAATGCCGGCGCAAATCTTCTCCGAAACCCCACGGTGATGTCTCCCAACACCGCGAGTAGCTCCGGCTGGGTCACACAAGGAACCCATTGGCAAAGTTTCATGGATGCCGGAAAGCTCAACCTCATTTCCACCGGACACGGCGATAACAAAGCCAATCGGGGAGAGGTCGACTTCGAAACCAGTCCAATTGTGGGCCAAAGCTACACCCTGACCTTTGATGCCCGTTGGGTCAGCGGAAAGCCCCGCGTCATTTTCCAGACGCTCGACCATGGATTTGGCACCAGTTTCCTCCTGCCCATCCCAGGTAATCTTGGCACACCCGGAGCAGCGAACTCGGGATCCGTTGCCACGGCAGCACCAACTGTCGCCGGCGTCATTCACAGCCCCGCCGTTCCCCGACCAGGGCAATCCGTCACGGTCACGGCACGGGTCGAATCTGCGGCCGTACTCGATTCCGTTGAGCTGCTTCATCGTCTCGATAATAACGGTGGGAACGGCAGCTGGCAGCGTGTTCCAATGACGGACGATGGCACCGGACTTTACCGAGCCACCGTCAGTCAATACACCTCCGACGCGAACATCACGCAATTCTATATCGAAGCGAACTCCGGCGGCGTCATCACCACCCAACCACGCTACGGAGCCAATCGGCCGGCCATGTGGATTGTCGATGACCAGGAAATCCCCACCCAGCTTCTCAGGGAGCGTTTCGTGGTCTCTGCCTATGATCGCCAGGCCCTCAATACCTCGGTCGGAGGTGGAGCGACCTTCGATTACAATTTCCCCCGCATGTCGAATAACTTCTTCAATGCGACGTTTATCTCGAACGAAAACGAGATCTACTACAACGCCGAAATCCGTAAAAGTGGCAGCCCCTTCACCCGTTCGACCAATTCCAACATTGATCACGGCAAATGGAAACTTCCCGGAGACCGCCTCTTCCGTGGCCGCCGACGCAGTGTCATCGATGCCTCCGGTACGTCCGAAGGAAGCGGAACACCGCGCTTCTATGACGACCGGATCGCCCGCTACTTCCTCTATCAGCTCGGCCACCCCATCAACGAGATGGAGTTTACCTTCACCGTTATTAACAACCTCGCCTTCAAGCGCCGGGAAAGCCACGAGCCCATCTCCAATGACTTCCTGAACCGAAACTTTGCCGACGGCTCGGAAGGCACCCTTCTTCGAATCGATGACGAATGGCGCTTTACAAGCGATAATGGAGACTCGCGATCGAGTCGTAACGCCGACTGGTCCTACAAGGATACCGACAATCCCGTCGCATACCACAGCGAGTGGATCATGCGAACCCGTGAAACCGACTATGACTACGGAACCTTCATCGAACTCACTCGTCTTCTCGACGAAAACAAGACCGACGAACCTACTCTGGAAAGAATCACCAATGTCAACATGCTGGCCTTGAATGCCGTCGTTCGCGGCTACGACGCCGATTGGGACACCATCACCGTGGACCGTGGAAAGAATGCCTACTTATTCCGTCCCAAAGATGGTGATGGCTGGATGCTCATTCACTGGGATGGCGACCGCGTCTTCGAACGAACCAGCCAGGCCATCCTCGGAGGACGGGCGGGCGTCAGAACATATTTTAACCGCCCCTTCGTACGACGTCAGATGAACTACTACATGACGAAGCTCCTCAACGAGCACACCAAGGGGTCGGCGCGAACCATAGCCTGGATGGATGCCGAAAGTGCTTCAGTCGCAGGGACCGGGATTAACATGCCAAAATCCACCTACACCAACTGGTTTAACGCCCGAGAGAACCTCGCCCGCAATTTCATCACGACTGCGGTGGCCAATACCAACTTTGGGATCACCTCATCGAATGCTGCCACCAGTGACGACGTCATCACTTTGGCAGGCACTTCTCCCCCGACTGTTTTCAACATCCGCGTGGCCGGCCAGGAAAACACCCAACTCACCTGGACTTCAAACACGGCGTGGGAATTAACCGGAGTCGTTCTGAAAGGAGGAATCAACAATCTCGATGTCGAAGGAACCGACCATGACGGCAATGTCATGGAGCAAGATCAGATCACGATCACCAAGACCAACAATGCGCCGCCGGTGATCGTCCTTGATGCGACTCCCAAGTCGCTCAATGTCGCTCTCCAGGAGGAGTTGGTTCTTGATGCCTCCGGAAGCTCTGATCCCGACGCTGACCCCTTGGTCTTCAATTGGGAAGTCACTCCGGAATCAGGAGCCAAGATCATCACCGGAGACAAAATGATCACTGCGAGCTTCACCAAGCCCGGCTTCTACCTCTTCACCGCCAATGTGAGTGACAACAACGCCAACACCAGCAGCCTTACCGTCGGGGTTTCCGTTCATCTCGATAGCGACTTCTCCACGTTTGGAGACGCTGCCCTCGAGAGTGTCTGGACCGGTCACATGGTCGGGAAACACGGCAACTCTTCCAACGGTCCCCACTACACCCTTCAGGATCACGAAGGCCGTCTGACCTTGAACATCCCGGTCAGCCAGGTTCCCCTTGGCCTTCCGAAACCGGAACTCCCTCCTGCCGTCAACTACATCGACTTCGGATCCACCTGGAAGTACGACGACTCCAACCAGGAGCTGACAGGAACCTTTGCCCAACCTGCCTTTGATGACGCCTCGTGGTTGTCCGGCCCGGGATTCCTTGGATTTAATCAAGCGGGACTCCCTGGTCCGGGACTCCAGACCGACACTCTCCGTCGGGATAAGGATGCCGGGTTGGTGACCTACTACTTCCGAACTGAATTTGAATTCACCGGAGACCCCATTGGAGCCAAACTCTACCTCGACCAAATCGTCGATGACGGGGTTCGTTACTATCTCAATGGCCAGGAACTCGGCTCGGTCAGGCTCCCCGTTGGAGTCATCGATTCGAACACCCCGGCGACTGAAAATCTTAGCCCGGAAAATGTCATTGAAGAGGACATTTTGGTGTTGGACGTTTCTGGGTCCATTGTCCAAGGGACTAACCTTCTTGCCGCGGAAGTACACAACCGAAGCTCAGGGAGTAGCGATCTCGTCTTTGGTGCCCGTATCGATATTGCCGCCAACCCGGCCGGGAACGAGCCACCCAACCTCGACGACGTCCTCCACCCCTGGGTGAAACGGGCTCTTCCCGATGGGGACTGGACCCTCCAGACCGAAGTGAAATTGGAGAAAGTCCAATTTGGCCAATTCTACGCCGGACTTCTGGTTGAAGCCGATCAAGGAGGAAATACCTTCCGCTATGGCGTTGGATTTAAAGACGGTGACAGCATCGCTTCCCTGCGGGTCAACCCCTCGGGAAACTCGGAGACTCTCACCAGCATTCCCGCCCTCGAGAGTGACCTCGCTGTTGTCCGGATGGAGAAAAAAGGAAACCTTCTCGGTTTTTACTGGTTACAAAATGGAGCCTTTACCCGGATCACCCAGCTCACCCTTCCAGAGGGCACCACCTTTAGTATCGGAGGGATCTTTGCCAGCACCGAGGTCGAGCAATCCCTGGAAGCGAGTTTCGACTACGCGATGCTCATCAACTCCAACGCTGACTTCACCTCGTGGATGATTGCCAACGGATTCTCCGATCCCGATGCTGAATATGGCAATACGGGAATGAGCAACTTGTTGGCCTATGCCCTGGGACGGGATCTCAATTCTCAAGTCGCTCCCGCAATCACTCATGCCAACGGAACAATCGGATTCACCCATCGCCAAAGAATCGATGGCGGCCAGGTGAGTTATCAGGTCGAGAAATCAAGCGATCTGATAGCGTGGGAAGCCGCCGGAGATTTGACTCCGGATGGAGAACCGGCACTAAACCCGGATGGTACCTTCACGGTGACTCTCACCAGTGATCTCCCCGCGTCATCACGACCCAGTACCTACTACCGGCTCATCGTAAGTCTGCAGTAACTTCAAGATCCCCTCGATCACCTCGGGGGCGATTGCCGTGGCTTCGTGAGCCAAAACAATGGATCCCTCTCCCAGGGATCCATTTATTTTTTCGAGCACTTCTTGCGAATCGGTCGAAACGGCATCGAACCCCCGCGCGCTCCACCCAATCAAGCGAAGATTGAGAACTCTCAGGATGGGATGAACAAAAAAATTGCGATGCCCCACCGGAGCCCGGAAAAGAGTCGGAGCCTCTCCCAAAATTTCGGTAAGAAGGTCCTGACACTTCTTTATTTCACGTGAGGTCCGAATGGGTCCCGCGGCCCAAAACGACGTCTGGGGATGGCTCCAGGTATGATTCCCGATTTGATGGCCCCTCTTTCGAATCTCACGAACCAGATCAGGATATTTGGCCGCTTTTTCTCCGATCAGAAAGAAAGCCGCTTTGGTTTCATATTGATCGAGAAGATCGAGAATAACCGGAGTGTCCCCGGGATCAGGACCATCATCGATTGTCAGCCAAAAGCCCTCGTCCACCTTTCTTTGAACCGGGCCAAAAAGACGGGAGCCCGGATTGAGGGTTCCATAGAGAAGGAATGACATCAGAAGAAGGTTCTCAACCAAGCCTGCGAAGAGATGCCCTTGCGCCATCAAAAAAATACTATGGCTGAAAACCACGAGTACCAAAACGGTCCGGCCTGCGAGTGCGATGTTCATGAACGGGTGGGAAGGAAAGCTTCTTCGAAGGCGAACCATTGCGAACCATATTCTCTAAGAAATGGCAGCAAGCGAACTGTCCATGCCTCGGCATACACGGGCTCCCGGAGACTCCGCCCTTCGGGAAGCTCAAGGGGTTCTTGGAAAATAACGCGGTAACTACGATACCCGGTCCTCACCGTGAAAAGCGGGATACAGGGGCTTTTGGTCATCGCAGCCAAAGTCATGGGACCTTTGGGGATCCGAATTTTCCAGCGGGCACTGATCGGGACTTCAAGGGCGGAGACCTCTCCCACAATCCGGTCGCACTGAATTGCCACCAACTGCCCATCGTTCAGCAAGGAGGCCAACTTGACCCCAAGCATGCTTTGCGACTCATTATAGTGAACCTTAAAGTATGGATGCTCCTCAAAATCAGCCGCAAATTCCCGACGGCGCACTGCTTCGAGATGCCCGGACTTTTCAGGGATGCGAACAGTGTGAAGCTCTCTCCCGAAATCATCGGAAAAAAGGGCTGCCGCCAGATCATAATTTCCGGTGTGAGTGGTTAGGATCAGCGCGGCCTCTTGACCTCCCTGAAGCTTTTCAAAGACATCTCTCCCTTCGATGTCCCATGTCATAACACGCTGCCCCAGACGCGCGCGAAGGCCATCAATATACGTCCAACCAAAGTTCACAAAAACCTGATAAGCGTTCACATGGCTTTCAAAAAAACCGAGAGGGTCCTCGCAGGATTCACCGGCAAAGATCGCTGTCAAATTCTCGCGAATGGCCCGACGCTGCCGCCCAGCCATCACAAACACGATCAATGAGAAAAAATGCAACAGGGAAGCCTCAATCATACGAGGCATTCGAGGAAAGGCCCCCAAAACCCAGGTCATCGCACGGGTCGGGAAATCCCCATGCAAACCAAAGCGAGAGAATTTCTCCGCTTGATTTTCTGGATTACCGTGTTCTTTCACTGTATCAAAAGTCCCCGAACGGGGCGTAACGATCTTTTGCGATGCAAGCAACTCCTCAAATGGCCCAGATGAAGTGCGGCCAGTCGCCGCGCAAGATTTCCTCCTCAATCGAACGATCCACGGATTACGATGTCGTTGTGATGGGAGGAGCCTTTTCAGGATCATCTTCCGCCCTTCTTTTGAAGCGTGCCTTGCCGGACCTCCGCATTCTGATCATTGAGCGAACCCCGGAATTTGATCGTAAAGTCGGTGAAAGCACCTCGGAAGTTGCCGGGATTTTCCTAACCCGTGTCCTCAAGCTGGGTATGCACCTTTCCCGTGATCACGTCGCAAAACACGGCCTGCGAATGTGGTTTCACAAAGATGGCAGGAATGAGCCGGGACGATCGACCGAAATCGGTCCCGCTTATCAGGTTCGAGTGTCCACCTTTCAGGTCAATCGCAAAAAACTCGATCAGGAACTCATCAAAGAAACCTCAAAACTTGGAGTCGAACTCATCCGGCCTGCGACCATCAAAACCCTTGAACTGGGAGGCATCGGGAAAAACAAGCTCACCTACAAAACCGAAGACGGCAGGCGACACGCCATCACGGCCACATGGGTGATCGACGCCTCCGGCAAGGCCTGCCGCATCGCCAAGCAACGGAAAACATTTCGCCAAAATGTGGAGCGTCATCCCACCTCCGCAATGTGGACCCGTTTTAAAAACGTCTGCTTCCTCGACTCACACGAAGGCAGCCAAAAGATGTCCGGAGCCAGCCAAAAGATGGTCACACAGCGTGGTTTCGCCACCAACCACCTCATGGGCTACGGCTGGTGGTGCTGGATCATCCCTCTCGATAGCGGAGAAGTCAGCGTGGGGCTGACCTGGGATTCCCGGCTTTTCACTCCACCGGAAGGCGGAAATATGGCCGGGAGAGTCAAAAAGCACATTCTCAGCCACCCCGTGGGTCGAGTGATGTTTGAAAATGCCGAGGCTGCGGAAGGCGACAATCGATACTACAAGGGACTTTCCTACTACTCTGAAGAAATTGCCGGTGAGGGATTCACCCTCGTCGGAGATGCCTCCGGATTCATGGACCCTCTCTACAGCCAGGGGCTCGATTACTGCGCCCACACCGTTTACTCGTCGTTCGCGATGTTACGCGATTACTTCTCGGGTGACTGTGAATGCATTAAGACTGCCATCGAAACGCGGAATCGTGAATTTAAGATCAGCTACTTCCGCTGGTTCGAATCCCTCTACCTCGACAAATACTATTACCTCGGTGACGCCGAGCTGATGCGAGCGGCCTTCTTCCTGGATATTGGAACCTACTTTGTCGGGCCTGTTAATCTCGTCCTGCGAGGAGAGGACCGGGAATTCACAAACCTCCCTTATCACGGCCCCATAGGCGGACTGTTTGCAAAGTTCATGTCATTCTACAACCGACGTTTCGTAATCATCGCCCGCAAGAAAATTGCAAAGGGGCATTACGGTCGTATGAACCTCGATAAGAGCTACCTGATCACTCAGAGTTTTTCTCCCGGAGGATCCGCCCTCAAGCTGATTTTTAAAGGCGTGCGAATGTGGCTCTTTCAGGAGGCACGCTACTTGCTCACCAAGCCCGCTCCTTTGGCTGAAAACCCGACAGAGAGCAATCCGCTACCCGCGTCGATGACAGAAATGCCACAAGCCGGGAACTACGAGCACGCTTAGGCTCATCGTCAAAAATACTCCGGCCCCACAGAGAATCCCCATGGTCTGAAGGGTCTGATTTGAAGCCATCGCTAGTGACCCGAAGCCCACAACCGTTGAGAGTCCGCAAAAACAGATCGCCTTGCCCACCCCGTTCCAGACTTTCGTCAGATCTCCGTCACTCCGCCTGAGCGCAAAAATCAAGTGAATGCTATAGTCGATTCCAGTCCCGACAATCAGGGGAATGGCCATGCTGCTGAGGAAATTCCAGGAACGTCCGCTGATCACAACGAATCCATTGATCAGGATCAGTACGACAACAAGAATACCCGCCGTCAGGAGAGCATCCTTCCACGAACGAAAGACGACGATCAAGGCTCCCAATAACAACAAGGTGGCCGGAATGAAAAGAAAGTAGATGTCCGCCTTCACCCTCGGCAACAAAATCAGCTGCAGCAATCCCCACCCTGAGACAGTCACCCCCTTTTCATTGAGGATCGCAAGTTCCTTCACGCTTTCCTCCGACACTTCGTCCTGCAACTGCACCCGCCCCGAAAAATATCCATCCTCATGGTAGAATTTTCTGGCAAACGAATCGAGATCGTCGGGGGTTTTCGCAAGATGCTCCAAAACCAGTTTGTCGAGTTCCGTGCCTTTCTCGCTGAATCCTGCCTCCTCAAGCTGCGCCAGGATTCGATCCGACCGCTCTGAAACCGTCCTCCACATGTCGGCATTTGCCAATCTCGCATCAAGATCGGGTAGCACCTTGATCGGCCACTCCGAACGAACGAGAATCCCCTTCCGTTTTAATTCTTCGATTTTTTCCGCTGAAAACTCCAGTGAAGCCCTCACGTCTTCAAGTGTTTCCCCCTTGGCAATGAGAGAGAGGTTTTTTTTCGACCACGCCGGATAACGTTCCTGAATTGTTTCCAGGGTCTGCGCGGCCTCACTGACCTCGGGCTCCACCATCGAGAAGTCGAAACTAATGCCGGGCAGGCCCTTCACCCCAAAACCCACCGCCGCGGCAACAAGACAAGATGCGAGAAGGATCAAACCGGTTTTTGCCCGGGGAAAAGGATGTCTCAACAAACTGGTCGACGTCTTTTGGGGAAACCGCTCCAAAGCCCACGGCATGATCCAGAGACAAACGATCGCCCCCGTCACCAAACCGATCAAAATCAAGCCTCCCAGCTGTTGCACCCCCTGGAACGTACTTAAGGTCAAAAGACCAAATACAACCGCAGTCGTCAAAGCGGCCCATAGGATCCCCGGTGCCATTTCACGACGCAGGGCCACTGCCGTTTGTCCCGGCGATGATTCACGGGCAATGACCACCCCGTAATCGATCACGAGGCCGAGAAGAATCGCGGCAAAACCGACACTCACCAGATTGAGTGTTCCAAAAATCCACCCCGCCAGCCCCAGGGTGATCAGGAAAACAAGGCCCAGAATGACAACCAGAACCACCAGTTGAACCGGGCTCCTCTGGATCAGCAAAAATAAAAGCCCTACGATAATCGAAGTCATCATGATGGTCCCCGACATGTCCTTCTCCATCCCGGTCCCGATTTCCGCGCTGTAAACCGGCCCACCGGTAAGACGGTAGGAAAAACCCTCTTCCTTCCATTCGTCGGCCGCCGCCCGAATTTGCGAGACCCATTCCGCATGCTGTTGATAACCAAGATCCAAGTCAGGCTTGGCAATCAGAATGAGCCAGAGTTTCCCATCCTCGCTTTGATAACTGAAATCATTGTCCTTTAGCTGCTGCATCGCAGGGTGGCTGAGAAACCCCAAGGGATCGTATGCCGCCATCGTCGCTTCACTTTGGTCCAATGAGAGTTCGATTTTCTCCCTGCTTTCCTGCAGGAGGGCTTCGAGGGCCACGGAATCAGAGAGTTTCCCGGCAAGGAGCTTTGCTTCCACCGGATCGGAATCTGCCCACAGGCGGGCCAGGCTTTGCGCGAAGCTTTTGGGATCATCTTCGAACCGGGAGCGATACTCCACCCGCCCCCCTTGAAGCCTTTCTCCCAGAAACAAGGCAAACTCCGCCGCATCTTCTTCAAAGACCTCCTCCTCGTGACGGAGAAGAAGAATGACCTTGTGATCATCGTCGAAGTGCTCGCGAAAAACCTTCAGGGCTTCAACTTCCGGAATCCCCGGAGGAAGCACTTCCAAAACATCTGTTGCAAAGCTCAGCCTCCGCAATCCCATGATGGAAATCAACAGGATCAAAGAAACAAAGAGGATCGTTCGAAACGAGCGAGGCACGGCGAAAGAGTGACTGATCTTCCTGAAAACTCGACTTCCTAGATTGAGAAAATTTCAAAACCAGCGATCTTTACAACATGATCCGCTTCCTCACCTTGGCCCTGATGCTTCCCTTTGGACTTTTCGCAGACGAAACAACTCCGCTCAAAGCAGCGCTAGAGAAGCAGGCCGAGCACAAATCAGTCGTCGTTCTTTTCCGTCAAACCAAAAAGGTTCCCGCACTCACCGACGAGATCAAGACGATGGGAAAACTCTGGCTGATCCCGGGCAAGGCCTTTCGGTGGGAACTGGGTCAGCCAAAAAAGCAAACCATCATCTACAACGGCAAAGAGGTCTTGGTCCTCGATGAGGTGAAAAAGTCCGGCGAACGGCTATCCCCCGATGACAAGACCATCAAACCCCTTTTCCTCACTCTTGGAATGGGAAAGGACGCTTCATTCGATGGATTGTCGAAACTCTTCACCATCACCGCAACCAACCAGGATCAAGGCCGCTTCGTCGCCACGCTCTCACCCAAACCACGGTCACTCAAGCGGGTCATGAAATCCCTATTAATGCAAGTGAACTTAAAAACCTCTTTCCCGGAACGGATCGGTTGGGTTCAACGCGATGGCACCGAGGCCATGACCGAGTTTTTCAAGCCAGCCCTGGATGGTGGAATCCCTGCAATCACATTTCAAATCAATGAAGAAGCCTACACCTGGGAAAAATGATTAAAGACGCCCGATCGCAGTTTCCACAAAACCAAGTACTTCTTTGCGCCCGGCGCGCGTGGTGATCGACGTTTCAAAAGCCACCGGGGCCCCTTCGCTAAACTCCTTCATTGCCTCAAGAAACAAGCCAACGTTCTTCTTCACCACCTTCGGTTTGCTTTTGTCGGTCTTGGTAAAGATGATCGCAAAAGGAAGCTCCGCCTCAATCAGCCACGAAACAAAAGCGAGATCGATTTTCTGGGGAGAATGTCGTGAGTCGATCAGCACAAAAGTTCCGCAGAGGTTCTGGCGCTCAACGAGATACTCGGAGACGAATTCATTGAATTGATCACGCTGGGACTTTGAAAGCTTGGCGTATCCATATCCCGGAAGATCAACAAGCCCCCAGTTACCGTTAATCTTAAAGAAGTTGATTTCACGGGTGCGGCCCGGAGTCTTGGAAACACGGGCCAACCCATCTTTGTTTGTCAGCAGATTGATGAGTGACGACTTCCCTACGTTGGAGCGCCCGATGAACGCAAATTCCGGAAGGTCCGACTGCGGGTAATCTGATAACTGAACCGCACTCTTAACAAAATTTGCCGTCTGAATTCTCACTGAGGACAAAGTATGCCATTGGAATTCGACTTTCCACCTCCATACGAAATTTTTCATTTTTCGCGGGGATCAGGAAGATTTTTCTATCGCCGTGGGGACGACCGGGGAGGCTGAAGAAGACGACCATCGCGTCACAGAAATTGATAAAAAGTGAAATGGGAACGAAACGACTCGACAGGTTGGAATGTTTTTTTGTCTCAAAATTGCAACAATCCCAAAAAAAAACAGCTGCTTCCCGAAGGAAGCAGCTGTGGAAACAAAAAGTAAAAACAGATGTTGTCGTGTGTCTGCGATCGAAAACTATCGACGGCGACGAACTGCAAGAGCAAGGCCGGCAAGAGCAGCAAGAAGGCTGGTTGAAGGCTCTGGAACAGCGTCAGCGGTAACAAGACCAATGGTATTGCTAAAAGTAACCGCACCCGCAATCAAGGTGGCACCAGTATCTCTGCCAAGCAGCAAGCTACCTTTTCCTGTCTCCAAACTCACAGCAGTACCACCGTTACCGGCGTCATCTTCTGTTCCGAACACTGAGTCCGATTTCCAGATCGCCAATTGATTCGAGCCACCAATGGTTCCTGCGTTTCCGAAAATCACGTAAACGTTTTTTCCGATCTGGTCAGCAACTGAATCAGATGGGACAGCTACGCTCCAGTTTGCAGGAGTCACCATGTCGGTGAGTCCTGGCGCAGCGCCTGCAGCGAGTGCACTCTCGGTTCCGTAGACAGTGAACGAGGTGATAAGAGCAGCAAAATCCATCGCATTTCCGGAAATGTCACCGTCGTCGCCGAAGAAGCCGACAGAGATGGAGCCGGAGGACAGAGGAGCCCCTGCATTATCGACGATTGGAAGATCAGGATCACCGAATGCGCCCTGGTTGGTAACAGTTAGCGTGTAAGCAGATGAGATCATGGTCCCGGCTGCAAAGGCAAACAATGTGGTTGTTATTTTCATATTGTATCTTTGGTTTTTGAATTTTTGGTTTTTGAATTTTTGGTTTTTTACAAAATTTCTCTTCTGCTTAGAGTTCGTCGTAAAAATCTGGTGAATCAACAGTGACCATACGCACGGTCGAGTCGCCCCGGACTACAATGACACCGGAATTATCGTCAAAACTTACGGTTGCTCCGTCGACATCATTGCCGTCGGCGTCTTTCCAACCAGTGACGCTGGCTGGATCAAACGGATTGCGCTGAACGAAGGCATACTTGGCAAAACCGCCTGCGCCATCGGACAACCATAATTGATCGCTGGTTCCAAAGGAACCTGTGGAGAGAAGGCTGTTCTCCAATTCGCTCTCCGCAAGTGTCAATCCAGCCGGGAAGATACTTCCGGCGTAGTTGAAGGTCGTTGTGAGACTCAAGGCAACAGACTGAAGCTTAACAGAACCTGAAACCACCACATCACCTGCAGCAGCCCCAACCAAAATCACGCCATCAGAGTAGATCAACGCCGTGTCGGCCGCTGTAACATCAGCGCCATCTGCATCTTTCCAACCTGTTAAGGTTCCAGTGAATGGGTTCCCTTGAACGTAAGCATATTTGCTGAAACCACCTTGACCGTCGGGAACCCAAGCTTGATCACATGTACCAAAAGAACCAGTTGAGGTAAGTCCGCCCCCGGAATTCGCAACATCATTTGCATCTCCAAAAATGGAGGCAAGAGTCGAGGCTGGGCGAATAATGAACTCGTCTCCATCGGCGAAATTGTCAGAGAGGTCATCCGAGAGCGTGACTGAATCAGCGTCTGCATCGAAAGATTCAACTGTCGTGACTGCTCCGGCAGCATCGCCGGTAGTAGCCTCGAAGAGATAAGTTGTCCCGGCAACAAGAGCATCAGCAACTCCATCGGCGACTGTGACAGTGGCAAAGTCAATGGTAGTTGAGGCACCGGAAGCTACGGGAGCTTCGTGGAGGCGGATGCCGACGTAATTAAATCCGGCAGTGTACCCAACAGTCTCATAGCCAACCGGCTTGGACTTTGATTCTTGGGCTGCGGCACTGCCGACCAAGAGGGCCGAAAGGCCAACAGCGGCAGCTGCTTTAAGAGTATTCGTTTTCATTTTTGTTTTCGTTTTCTTTTAGTTGTTGAATTCCCATCAACACGAAGTTGACGAGTTTCCGCAGGCAATCCACGAGGAATTTACCTTTGACAGGGGGACTTCGTCAATGCCTTTTTCCAAAGTTTTTGATTTTTTCGAGTTATTTTGGACATTTGAAGCAGGGAGCGTGGAAGCCCCGTAATTGAAGGGCCCCCGCCATTCTTTACCAACGGGAGAGCTCCTGAAATTCCGCCAGTCGGTCGGAAAATTGAGATTTATCCGCCGCTTCAAGCGACTTTGTGGAGAAGTTTTCGCAAGTAAAAGAAGCCAGAATCGATCCGTTCACGACCGCTTGCTTCAGTTGAGCGAACGTCGGACTCGTGGCCCCTTCCGAAGCAAGGGTCCCAATCAGCCCTCCGAGAAAGGTATCCCCCGCGCCCGTCGGATCAGCCAATTCCCGAAGCGGCCAGGCCCCACAGCGGAAAAAGGCACCTTCGGGCCCAAAGAGGAGGGCTCCAAACTCTCCCAGCTTCACCACGACAACCCCGGGGCCTTTTGCCAGAAGCCGCTCTCCGGCAAGTACGAGATTATTCGTACCTGCGAACTCCCGGGCCTCGCCCTCGTTAATCACAAGGAGATCAATCCTCTTGAGCACCTCGTGCAACTCCTCATTCGCGACCGTGATCCAGAGATCCATGGTATCCGCGACGACATATTTTTCGGCGGCGGTGCACTGCTCAAGCATTTGCAGCTGATTGATCGGGGCCATGTTGGCCAGAACGACGAACTGGGAATCGGCAAGCCCGGCGGGAACTTTCACCTGCCAGTGCTCCAAAACATTAATCGCCACATTGTGAGTGGTGCGGTCGTTCATGTTTTCATGATACTCTCCCGTCCAGGTAAACGACGGTTGGTCCGATCGCTCGAGTCCGGAGAGATCCACTCCGTTCTTTCCAAGCATTTCGAGATGCTCCTGCGGAAAATCATTTCCGATAATTCCGAGGAGATGGACCGGGGAGGAGAGCTTTGCGGCGGCAAGAGCGGCGTAGCTGGCCGAGCCACCCAGAAGGTTGCTTTCATCCGCTACCGGAGTTTTGACATTATCAATGGCGACAGATCCGCCTACGAGTATTTTCATTTTGAGAGATCTTGGGTGAGAGATTTAAGAATGTGTTTTGCTTCCGCTTCCGGATCACCGGCAGTGAGGAGATGAGAGACGATCACGAGGCGGCGCGCTCCCGCCTCCATGACTTGACCAAGGTTTTCCGGCTTAATCCCGCCAATACAAAAGGCCGGGATATAAGAACCGACTTCAGCCTCCATTTGGGAGATGTTTTCCAGCCCGATCCCGGGACGGCCCTTTTTGGTGGGTGTCGGAAATAAGGGACCAAAGCCAATGTAATCAGCACCCTCTTCCAAAGCAATCCGCGCCTGCTCAAGGGAATGAGTCGAACGACCAATCATCACGCCCTCCTTCAACCCTTCGCGCGCCGAAAGAATCGAACCATCATCCTGCCCGAGGTGGAGCCCGTGAGCAGCCGAAGCTCTGGCCACCTCCGGATGGTCATTGACGACAAAAGGGACCCCAAATTCTTCACAAAGATCCTTCAGTTCGATCGCCAAGGAAACCAACTCCGCCGGATCATGCCCCTTGGCCCTTAATTGAAGGATCCCGACCCCACCTTTCAGTAGGTGCCGGGAAACTGGAATGGCTTGCTTCCTGGTGAGATAACCAAGGTCACAAATTCCGTAGAGCAACGCGTTTTGAAGTGCCTTCCTCACTTGAGATTCTTTTCCTTCAGGTAATTTGCCACCCAGGCAATATCATATTTCCCGGCAATGAAATCAGGATGGTCGATAATCTCCTGCTGAAACGGAATCGTGGTCTTAATCCCTCGAATCGTAAACTCGGCCAAGGCGCGCTTCATTCGGGCGATCGCAACCTCCCGACTGGAAGCTGTCACGATCAGCTTTGCAATCATGGAGTCATAATATGGGGGGACGGTGTAACCCGAATAAACGTGCGTATCGACACGAACACCCTTCCCACCCGGAGCATACCAGAGATCAATCGTCCCGGGGCTCGGCATGAAATCATTGTAGGGATCTTCCGCATTGATCCGGCATTCGATCGAATGACCCCGGGGCTCAACACCCAAAACATGTTCGGAAACCGGCTCTCCGGCGGCAATTCGAATCTGCTCTTTGATCAACTCGCACCCCATCACCTCCTCGGTCACGGGGTGCTCCACCTGAATCCGGGTGTTCATCTCCATGAAATAAAAGTCGGTAGCGTCGGCATTCACCAGGTATTCGATCGTCCCCGCATTGCGGTATTCGATGGACTTGATCAACCGCACCGAAGCTTCTCCCATGCGTTGCCGTAACTCAGGAGAAATCAGCGGGCTTGGGCACTCCTCAATGATCTTTTGGTTTCGTCGCTGCATTGAGCAGTCGCGCTCGCCGAGATGGAGGTAGTTGCCATGATTATCGGCAAGCACCTGGAACTCAATATGATGCGGTTTCAAAACCAACTTTTCGATATAGCAGTCACCATTATTGAAGCAGGCCTCCGCCTCCTTGGAAGCGGCCTGAAATTGCGATTTGAACTCTTCCTCGCTCATCGCGGGCCGCATTCCACGACCTCCACCACCCGCAGTGGCCTTAATCATGACAGGAAAGCCGATTTCTCTGGCAACTTTGAGCCCATCCTCGGCATCCGCAACGATTCCATCCGAACCGGGAGTCACGGGAACACCGTTGGCGGTGGCGGTCGCTCGAGCCGTATTCTTGTCACCCATGGTACGGATGACTTCAGCCGAGGGACCAATGAACTCAATATTGCAGCTCTTACAAATCTCCGCAAAACGGGCGTTTTCGGATAAGAATCCATAACCCGGATGAATGGCATCAGCTCCGGTGATCTCAGCGGCGGCGATAATGCGATCCGGTTTCAGATAGCTCTCCTTGCTCGGCCCGGGGCCGATGCAAACAGAATCGTCGGCCAACTGAACATGCATCGAATCGATGTCAGCCTCCGAATAAACAGCGATGGATTCAACCCCGAGCTCACGACAAGCCCGGATGATTCGAAGGGCGATTTCGCCACGGTTGGCGACGAGGACGCGCGAAAACATAATATCAGGTGCTTCTATTTCACGCAGAAAAGCGTATCTCCAAACTGAACCGGTGTGCCATCATCGGCACAAATCTGGGTAATCGTGCCCGAACGCTCGGCCTTGATCTCGTTCATCACCTTCATGGCCTCGATAATACAAAGAGTCTGACCTTCGCTGATGGTGTCACCCACACCGACAAAATCAGGATCATCGGGGGTAGGCTTGCGATAGAAGGTTCCGACCATTGGAGATTTGATTTCTTCGTCGGCGGATGCTCTTGCTGCAGGAACATCCCCTACAGGACCTGCTGATGGAGCCGGAACCGGAGCAGGAACAGCAACACCGCCGGTCGGCATTAACCCGATCAGCTTTTGAAGCTCTTCAAAGTCAGTGCCCTTCTTGAGTTTCAGGTTGAAGTCTTCCTTTTCAAACTGGAACTGGGAGAGCCCATGCTCGTCCATCAGTTCCACGATTTTACGAATTTCAGTAAGGTCCACGGAGATCGGTGAGAGGTTATTGAGCGACTGCTCGCGCAGGAGTATGACGGAATTGTTACGTTGGGCAACACCGAAGCTTCATCACGTCTTTGAGAAG
>ERZ887942.1191-NODE-1191-length-18662-cov-6.152792_pt1 | contig 18662 bp, 18 predicted proteins | sample MGYA00521099_ERZ887942 | MGnify/ENA primary metagenome ERZ887942 (study PRJEB32303, sample SAMEA104408605) | aquatic metagenome | biome: Brackish water; feature: Pelagic; material: water | place: Baltic Sea | collected 2014-06-07T06:48:00 | depth 16,251 m ...
GAACGAACGCTTGCCAACTGGGAATATTGAGGCCGGCAAATACACCGGTGAGTGCAACGATGACCAGGATTAGGGCCGGCTCGCGCCAATCGAGCACCCAGACGCCCCACAGCAGGAAGGCGGCCGCGGCCATCGCGGTTTGTGTCGCCAGCAATACCTTCCGTCGATCGTTTCCGTCGGCCAAAGCCCCACCTAGTGGTCCGAGCACGAAGGATGGAATGAACTGCGCAAAACCCGCCAGTCCGACCCAGATTGCCTTACCGGTGAGTTCGAACAGCACGAATGGCACGGCCAGGTTCTGTAACCAGCTGCCCGAGTTCGAGATGATCGCGCCGATGAAGAAGATGCGGAAGTCTCGGTGCCGCATGGCCCGCATGCCTTGGCGGAAGCCCACGGGATGCGAAGCCGCCGGGCCGGTTCCAACCGGGCCGCCAACGTTACGCTCACCCTTGTGCTTGCTCCGAGGTAGCCGGGGTTTGTGCGAGCTGTCGTTCACCGGAGTCCCATGGGACGACAGTAGACAATGATGGTGCGCCAACGCGCACCGGTCCGAGTGGTCCTTCGTTGACTCGGTTGTGTGACATAGCGGTTGTTAACGACACCGCCGCAAACCCAACCACGGTTTAGCTGTCTGGGCTCACGTTCGACCACTGCAACTATGGATGGACGTCGGTCGTGGAGTTGATTGTGGTCGGGGCGACGAGTACGCCAACATCTGAGGACGCAGCTTCGCAGGCTGCCGAGCTGGCAAAAGCGCTTGGTGCGCGCCTCCATGTGGTCTCAGTGGTTACACAGCGGGATACGACACAGATCCATGGCGGTGGTGAGTCCTGGGTCCATACATCGCGCGATGAGGCCCAGCAGCGCATGTCCACCCTACGTGTCGCTCTCGGCGATGGGTTTGAGCTGACGACGGGGCTCGTCGAGGGTTCAGATCCGGCCAAGGCACTCTGCAGCGACGCCGAACGACTTGGGGCCGACCTCATTGTGGTGGGTTCTGTTCGCACACAAGGTAGTGGCCGAGTACTCGGGTCGGTTGCAACCGATGTCATACGACGCGCCCCTTGTAGCGTTCTCGTTGCCAAAACTGCCTGAGGCGCTACCCAACTAAGGACCACGAGCGAGAGACGATTGTTCGCCTTTCTCACTGACGCGCTGTCGCGGATTGCGAGCACTGAGACATCCTCGTCGGCGAATGCAACAACGCCTCCGACGGCAACGGCCGCATCAGGATCGAGGCCCTCTTGGCCGTAGTCGTCGATGAGTTGTTCTGCCTGGGCGTGGCCATCTTCGATGCGCCACAGTTGAGAAAATCCTTAAATACCAACGGCTTCACCCTGGTCGATGAGGTGCGTGGTGTACTGGGAGTCGACCTGATACTCGGCCACCAACTCGCCTGTTGACGGGTTGAGCTGGCGGACAACAGGATCCTCGCGGGTAGTGAGCCAAAGCCATCCGGCTGCGGTCATCAGGTCCGACGAATACCAATCGCCGGGTGCGATGGTGATCTCTTCGAGGATTTGGCCGGTAACACGGTCTAACCGCAGCAGCGCCCCGCGTTGTTGTCGGTGGCCCACAGGGCGTCGGCGGTGATCTGCAGGTCGCCCACGGCTCGCTCCGCAAGTTCAACCGGCGTGTCCAGAGTGGCAGTGACCGGGTTTAGTCGCTGGATCACCTCGCCGTCGGCATTAGCGACTCACAGATGGTCTTGGTCGCTGGTGATGATCTCGATGCTGAATAGTTCTGTGGTGAATGCCATCACTACCTCGCCGGTGGTTCCGTCGACGGCGAGCAGTTCGATCAGGCACCTGGCCTACGTATGTTCAGAACGTTCGATTGACTCACTAGAGAATGCCTCGGAGACGAGCACTACCGGCGAGACACACGCATCCAGCGCCGTGGTCGTCGCAGCCAGGAGCGCGGGATCGAGTGAGGCCAAGAGTGCGACCGAGTCTTCGTTGGGGTCGAACGAACCGAGGTCACCGGCATTACCGACTCGTCGAGTTCATGGCGACACACCGAGTGAGCTCGCCGAGATAGCGCTCGACGTTGGCGCTTCCGATTCATCCGTTGTAGATCAGCCAGACGAGCGGCAACAGTGCGGACGGACGCACCACGGCCCGATTGGCCTCGAGGCCCTCACCCGACGCTGCCGACTCGGCAGGGGGGAGCCCATCTTCTGGGTAGGTGTATTGGCTGGGACGGAGAGAATTGATGTGTCGGCAGGCGGCACGGGAGTTGCGCGACCATCGGTGGTGCTGGAGCCGATCGTGACATGGCTTGGCAGTCCACAGCGAGCAGACTCAGGTGTACAGCGAAAGCTACTGCGAGCGTGCCTCGTTGATCTGTCACGAGTACGTGCGTTAGTTGGAAGGTTGTATCTGCTGCCGGCAGGGTCAGCGGATCGGTGAGCCTGTTCGGTCCAACCGTTCCGCCCTAGCGGGGGCGTGAGTATTCGGCTATCCCTAACCCGGACAAACGACGATGGGACAGACGATGAGTTCGCGGCGACGATTGTGGGCACTCTTTCTTGCCATGGCGATGTTGGTTGGACTCACTACCGCTGCTTCGGCGAGTCCTCCGGAAGGCGCTCACGAGTCATACATCGTGGTGCTCCAGCCAGGTACCCAGCGTGTGCCCAAGGTGGCGGCAGCGATGTCGCAGGCGCACAGTGGGCAGGTTGGTTTCGTGTACGAACATGCGCTGTAAGGTTTCTCGATGACGATGTCGCCCCAAGCGGCAGCTGCTCTGGCCCGTAATCCGCGGGTTGCGTACATCGAGACCAATGACACCGTGACCATCGCCCAGTCGACGACCGGCCAGTCGACACCAACTGGGATCACGCGAATCTTGACCGACACGACCGCTGTCGATATCGACTCAAACGATGACTACCGCGTCGATGTCGATGTGGCAGTTATCGACACCGGTGTCGATTTCGAACACCCCGATCTCAATGTCGCTGGCGGCGTTACCTGTAGCCAGCCCAACAAGGGTCCACGGCGGTTGCGAACCGCGTCGTGCTCCCCCGGCGGCGACGACGATCACTATCACGGCACACACGTGGCCGGCACGATCGGTGCACTCGACAACAACTTTGGTGTGGTCGGGGTGGCCCCAGGGGCCCGCATCTGGGCGGTAGAGGTGCTCGATTCGAACGGGAGTGGCTCTGAGGCCATGGTGGTCGCTGGCATCGATTGGGTCACAGGGATGGCCGGCACGATCGAAGTGGCGAACATGAGTCTCGGCGGAAGTGGTGACAGCCGAGCTGAGTACGACGCCATCCAGGGTGCTGTTAACGCCGGGGTTGCATTCGCGGTTGCGGCCGGAAATAACGGCGCCGACGCCGATGGCTACAGCCCGGCCCGGTTCGACAATGTGTTGACCGTTTCGGCTCTCGCCGACTTCGATGGTCAGGCTGGCGGCTCCGCCGATCCAGCAGGCACATCAGGCACGTACTGCCGAGTTGATCAGGACGACACACTTGCCGACTTCTCCAACTGGGGCTCAGCGGTTGACCTTGCGGCACCGGGCGTGTGTATCGAGTCGACGTACCCGATCGAACGGGGCAGTTATGGCACGATCTCGGGAACATCGATGGCATCACCACACGCTGCCGGTGCGCTCGCTCTGCTCGCAAGTAATACCCTGCCGGCTCGCGACGCTGCCGCCGTCGACGCTCTCTATGTCACGGTGATCGGTGCTGGTAACGACGGCTGGACCGACGAGTCTGGCGACGGCACCACGGAGCCGCTGCTCGATGTGAGCAATGTGGACATCTTCGCCCCAACGCTGATTCCCACCGTTTCAACCGACGCCGCACCTACGGTCACCATCAGCAGTCCGTTCGATGGTCAGCAGTTCGAGTCCGCCGTCTCGATCTCGTTTGCAGCATCGGCGACCGACCCCGAACAGGGCAACCTCAGTGGAAGTATCGTCTGGAGCTCATCCAGCTTTGATACAAGGACCGCAAGCTCATTCAGCATGGTTCTGCCTGCTGGTTCACACACCATCACCGCCACAGTCACCGACTCAGCCGGTAACACCGATTCTGACTCGGTCACCATCACCGTGCAACCGTTGAGTACCGGTGGTCTTGTACTCACGGTGAACGAGTACAAGGTCAGAGGGATCCAGTGGGCGGAACTGAACTGGACGGGTGCAACAGGTAGCACTGTTCTGACACTCCCCGATGGCGTCACGGTTGCCTTCGATTCAATCACGGATGGCAGCGGGAGTTATGACGACACGACCGGACTCAAGGGCGGCGGCACCGCCATCTACAAGTTGTGCGACACTGTGAAATGCGAAGAAGTCACCGCCACCTGGTGACCGTCTGAGCCGCAGTGCTGAGCCGACACGTGTGCATTGTCGTTCATCGAATTTCCATATCACGACAGCAGATAAGCCCCAATGTCCCGGTTGTAGTTATGCGCGACGTTCACGACGTGCAACGATTGAGATGTCTCGGCCAGCTGACTAGCCCCGAGTGAAGCCGGGGGGCGAAGACATGGCAGATGAAGCGGCAACGGCAGTGGGATCGCGCGTCATCGATCTGACCGTCCGACGTACCCACAGGCGGTGATCGGGTGGATCTCTTCTTGCAACGGTGCTTCGACGGGTTGTTCAACGGTGCGATCTACGCATCGCTTGCACTTGCACTCGTCATGTTGTTTCGGGCCACCGGGCTGTTGAACTTCGCCCTCGGCGAAATCGGTATGGTCGGTGGGTACACCTCACTCGTCATGTTGACCCCGGCCGCGGCGGCCGCGGGTGGTGGCGGTTTCGTTTTTCCCGTGGCCGGGACCTCGCTTGTCTCGTGGCTACCGGGTCACCCGTACCCGGTGGTGGTCGCCATCGGTTTCGGTGTTATCGCCAGCGCGTTGCTTGGCGTTTTGCTTCAGCGGCTGGTCTTGTATCGACTTCGCAATCGATCCGACTTCGTAAAAGTCAACGCAACTATTGCCCTGCTCCTCGCGCTTGCCGGTCTGGTGACCGAGGTATGGGGAGGCCTGTCGCACCGGTATCCGTCGGTGTTTCCCGATGACCCAGGCGACTATATAGACGTGTTCGGTGGCCGGCTTCGGTACACCACACTCGGCGCATGGGCAGTGCAATTAGCGTTGCTGTTGCTTCTCGGCGCACTCATCAACCGAACAAAAACCGGTCTGGCGTTTCGAGCCATTACCAGCAACGCCGAAGCCGCGTCGCTTATGGGAATCCCGGTGCAACGAACGCTTGCCATCGGGTGGGCGGTCTCGTGTGGCATCGGTGCACTTGCGGTTTCCATTGTTGCCGCGTCGACGATCCTGCGACCGGGGATGATGGTGACCGTGCTCATTCTGGCGTTCGCGGCAGCAACGATCGGCGGCCTGGACAGCCCCAAGGGTGCGGTGGTGGGCGGTGTGATCGTGGGTCTCACCCAGTCGCTCGTACCGGGCTACACGCCGTTCCCCAGTGAACTCGCGGTCGTGCCGCCATTTCTTGCCATGACAATTCTGTTGATGTTCCGGCCAACCGGACTCTTTGGCACCGCACGAATAGTCCGGGTATGAACCGCTACACCGGCGCCGCTGCGCTCACCGCCGCGGTGCTGCTACCGATGATCGTGGATCGAGGCCTACTCGAGGACTTCTCCCGGGTGTTCGTACTCATACTGGCCGTGCTCGGCGTGCACCTGCTGACCGGTACCACTGGCCTCATCTCGCTTGGCCACGGCATCTTCGTTGGCATTGGCGCTTTTTCGATGGCCAACCTGCTTGACCAGAACATCCCAGTTGTTGTGGCGCTGGTTATTGCCACCGCGATGGCTGGTGTGGCTGGCGTGATTGTCGCGCTGCCATCGCTACGGGTGCACGGCCCCTATCTCGCTCTGATCACGTTGGGTCTGGCGGTCATGTTCCCGCCAATCGGCCGAAGGCTTGGCCGGTTCACCGGTTCCGCACTTGGCCGCACGGTGGATGTTGGCGGGTTCGATCCGCCCGACTTCCTGGGACTCGATGACCGCCCCCACATCTGGAACTACGTGGTCTGCCTGATCGTGGTCGCGGGATGGTTCGTGCTCGCCCGAAACCTGCTGAACAGTCGCATCGGCAGGGCGATCCGGGCAACCAAGGATCACGAACATGCCGCAGCTGCGTTTGGCATCAATGTCGCACTGGCGAAGACCGGCACCTTCGCCATTTCTGCAGCCATGGCGGGCACCGCAGGGGCGCTCCAAGCCATCATCGATCCGTATCTGAATACGAATGATTACGACTGGACGTTTTCACTCAAGCTGTACACGTCTGCGGTGATTGGTGGGCTCGGATCCTTACTGGGTGCGGTCGTGGGCGCGGTGATATACGTCGGACTGCCGTGGCTTAACGATGTTCTGGGCTTACTCGATAGCCCGTCGCTGGCGTTTGGCCTTGGGCTCCTGATCGTGATCATGGTGGCGCCCAATGGCGTCGTTGGTCTCTTGCCCCGCTTCAGCAAGAAACCGAATTCGGAAACCAGCTAGTACGGATATATCTGTCAGAGCGGGGTGGGTGCCGGTGCCGATAACCCACCCCCCTCTGGTAGCTACAGCAGGTCGCCCAGTTGCTGGATCAAGTCGGTGCTGGTCACGATGCCAACAAGGTCGCCACCGTCGTCGACGACAAGCACGGAATGTACGGCACCGTTCGACATGTGATCGACAGCGATGCGGAGTGGTTCGTCTTGTTTCACCGTGATCAGCTCGGTAGACATGGCGTCTTCAAGCGTGAACTGGTGGCAAGGAACGTGCGGAGCATTCGGTCATCGCTGCCCTCAATGTCGTAGACCAACTTCAAGATGTCGGTAGCCGAGATCAACCCGACCGGCGTGGCGCCATTCACCACTGGCACATGATGGAATGATTGCGATTGCAGCATTCCGTACACATCAGAGATTGCTTGACCGAGGTGAACCGTCACCGGGTCGGTGGTCATGACATCTGCGAGTTTTGGTTTGTTCTTCACCCCTTCACCATGGCGTGTTCCACACCATTCGCGCAGGGCACAAGGTCACAAAAACGGGGTGAATGACATGCCACCTTCCTGTGGGGAAGATGTCGACCAGTTGGGTGAGGTCCGGGTCAGCGATCCTGTTCCGTGCGAAACCACGCAGCGAGCCGGCCGAAGCCGTCGTCGATGGACACGGTTGGTGTCCAACCCAGCAGGGTGTGTGTTTCGCGTTGGTCGTACCAGTGGGCGGTGCTCAACTGTTCGGCCAGGAAACGAGTCATTGGCGGGTCCCTGGTGAGACGAGCTGCAGCCCACGCGGCGTCGACCATGCTTCCGCCAGCCTTGGCCGCCCATGTCGGAACACCTCGAAGAGGGAGTTCGAAACCAGCGGCGTGGCACAACCCTCGCAGGAGTTCAGCAACCGGTCGAGGTTCGCCGTTGGAGATGACCAGGGCTCGTCCGTCGATGATCTCGGCCCGTTCGAGTGATGCGGCGATGGCATCGGCGGCATTGTCGACATAGGTCGAGTCGACCAGAGCAGCGCCGGAACCGATCAGGCGTAGGGAGCCGGACGCAGCTCGACCAATGATCCGAGCTACGAGCTGTTCATCACCCGGGCCCCACACCAGATGGGGTCGTAGCGAAGCGACCAGCATGTCGCTGCCGGATTGCGTGAGTACGAGTTGTTCGGCCTCGGCCTTGCTCCGGGCGTAGTGCGTTTTCGTGGTGCTGGGGTCAGCAGGCAACGCACCCGTACCGACGTGGGCGGCACCGGAACTGGCGACAGCGGGAGACGACACATAGATGAATCGGGTGACACCGGTCTGGCGGCTGGCCTCGAGCAGGTTGCGGGTGCCATTCACGTTGACATCCCAAAAGTCAGACCATCGCCCGGTCGGCGAGACCTTCGCAGCCAGATGGACGATTGCATCTTGACCTTTGACTGCAGCTTGTATCCCCTGGTGGTCAGTGATGTCGCCCAGGATCTCGGCACACGTGAGCCCACTCGGCCGACGTTGCATGACAGTCACGGTGTGGCCGTTTCGTTCGATCGTCTGTGCAACCGAACGGCCAAGCATGCCGCTCGCGCCGGTGACCAAAACCCTCATAGGCCCAGACGCTTCATAGACACTGGGATCTCATAGACACTGGGATCTCATAAACGCTGAGTTCTCATAAACGCGGTGGCCGGGCGCCGCGTAACACCGCGTCGGCCCATTGCTGGACCTTGGTGCGGTCGATCTTGGAGTTGTGGCGGCGGTCGACGGGCATCCTCGGCGCTACCAGCACGGCGGCAACGTCGGCGGTCACCGCGGCTCGTATCGCCCCGGTGATGGTCGGGTCGGCCACAACTGCGGAGCTGCCGGACTTCATAGATGCACCGGTGATCACCACTGCGAGTTGCTGGGTGCCTATCGGTCCAATACCAACAGCTGCTGCATGGTCGACGCCGGGAACCGTCTCGGCCTGGAGCTCGGTCTGTACTGGGGCCACGGCGCCACTCGAACCGTGGATGAGATGGTCAACCCTGCCTTCGATCCACAATCGGCCGTGCGTATCGAGATGTCCGACGTCGCCGGTTCGGTGCCAGCCGCCAACGAATGCATGATGCTGCTGGGACCAGAGGCGGTCATACCCGGCGCTCGCATGAGCCGCTCGGACCCAGACCTCGCCTAGCTGGTCGGCATCAACCGGTGCTGGCATGGTGCCGGTTGGAGCGCTGACGGGACAGATGACAACGTCGACGCCCGGCAGCGGTTGGCCAACGCAAACACCAGTGGAACCAGGAGTGGCACCAGCGCCAATTTCGCCCGCCCCAATTTCCCGCGCCCCAATTTCCCGCGCCCCAATTTCGCGGGCAGAGGCCATGGTGACCGGCATAACTTCGGTCATGCCATAGGGCGTAAAGATATGGGCCGCGGGAAACACCGGCTGCGTAGCAACGAGGAGTTGTGGCGACACCGGAGCTCCGGCAGTCGCAACCGAGCGGATCTGCTGGAGCGCACTGCGGCCAATGGTGTCGAGCTCAGGCGCGGTTGCGGCGATAGTGGCGACCACTGATGGCGAGGCAAACACGATCGTGGCGTCGATGGCCCTCGCTGCATCGGCCAGCGTTTGCGCCACGAGTTTGCTGGGTTTGGTGACATCCATCGTGGGTACGACCGATGGAATGCCCAGTGCAGGAGCGAGCACTGCGAACGGAGCGAACGCCACCACCAGCTTGTCGTCTGGCGTGAGCTCGAAGGCATCTCGGACCGCGTCGCGCTGGGCTTCGAGTTGGGCATGGGTGTAGACGACACCCTTCGATGGCCCCGTCGATCCGGAAGTGAAAACAATCGCTGCCGTGTCCGTAAGCGATGGCTCAGGTGGCAGCGGCGCATGCTGGTCGCCTTGCATCAGATCGTTGACTGACCATCGCGTCGCGGGCAAACGCAGGGCTTTGGCGAGCAGCAGCCCACGCCGATCGCCAACGACATAGTCAGGACGCGACGAACGAAGCGCTCGCCGCAGGCCGCCGAGTCCGAGTGCAGCATCGGGCGCAACCACGATGATTCCGGCTCGCAGGCAGGCATACACAAGAACCGTGAGATCGATGCCCGGCGGAACCAAGGTTGCGAGGCGGTCGCCCTTGTTGATGCCAGCTGCAGCCAACCCACGGGCCATGGCATGCACCCGGGAGTCGAGTTCGTCGAAGCTGACTCTGCGGGCGACGGTACCCGAGTCCTTCGCTGACATCTCGAGGATCGCGTCGGCGTTGTCGCCCCGTCGAGACTCGATCGCCGACCAGATGCGGGAACGCTGCGGAGCAGGTGCTGGTGGGGCCGCAGCCTCATCGTGATGCTGGGTTAGCCAGGTATGGATGACATCCACCGCGTCGGTGTCTTCCATGATCTGATGGCCGGCATCGGGATACCGATGTACGTCGGCCTGGGGGAGCCGTTCCATGAGATCGTGCAAGAACATGTCAGAGAAGACGATGTCCTTCGATCCCCACAACAGCAGCGCAGGAAGATGTTGCAGCTTGGCCAGCCCATCGGCGACCGATGCCAGCGAGTCGAAGGACGGATGGGTGTCTTCGATCGGTATGTCTTCGACGAAGTCTCGGATACCCGTGCGTCGTGTCGCAGAGTCGTAGGGCGCCGCATAGCCGCGGTATACGTCACGGGGCATCTGCGGCCGGGCCATACGCAGTGCGCCATGTAGAAACGTGGGTGTCAGCTCACAGGTTGCGCGAAGTGTTGCCCGGGCAATCGAGATCAGGGGAGGCACCTTGGCGGCAACAGGTCGGGCTACGCCGGTGTTCATCAACACGATGCCAGCCAGCTGGTCGACGTGCTGTTGGGCCCAGCCCATGGAGATGGGTCCGCCCCAGTCGTGGGCCACGGTGATGACCGGTCCCTTGACCTGCAATGCGTGGGTGACCGAGCCAAGATCTGCAACATGGTCGGCAAGGCGTCGGGGCTGGCCGGTCCGTTCAGAGAACCCCATATTCAGCGCGTCGACGGCAATCACTCGCCACCCGGTCAGACGTTTCGCCAGGCCCCGCCACATATAGGACCAATTCGGGTTTCCGTGGACACAGAGCACCGTCCCCCGCACGGGATTATCGCTGTTATCTGGACCAGTAGTGAGACCAGTATCAAGCACATGCCAGGTCCGTTCGACCCCGTTTACGTCGATGGTGGTGACCAAACTCGACCATCTAGGGTCCAGTCCGGGCAAGTGAGGAGGTGGCAGGTGTGCTGCTGTGCTTCGGGGGTTCATTCGGAACGCCGTATAGTACCCGTCTGTCCGCGTACCCTGCCGAGTAGCGGAAGCCGAAGGTGAGTACGACGTGGCAGCCCCAATATCGAGATTCACCAATGTCGCCATCTCTGGACTGGCGCACGTTGACGCCGACGTCGTAGTTTCGTCGTCTGAGCTTGAGAACGAGATCACCACAACCATGGAGCGGCTCAACATGCCGCCCGGGTTGCTTGAAGGCCTAACCGGCATCAAGAATCGCCGTTTTTGGACCGCTGGCATGGCGCCAAGCGACGCGGCTGCGCTTGCGGCACAAAAAGTGCTGGACCAGACCACGGTTGATCGCACAAAAATCGGGGCGCTCATCAACACCTCGGTGAGCCGCGACTATCTCGAACCTTCGACTGCTGCCATCGTGCAGGGCAAGATTGGCCTGGGTCGCGACTGCATCAACTTCGATGTTGGCAGCGCCTGCTTGGGGTTTCTCCAGGGAGCATCGATTGCTGCGTCCATGATCGAACGGGGTGAAATCGAACATGCGCTGATCGTGGCTGGCGAAGATGGCCGGCCCATTGTCGAAAAGACACTGGAAAATCTGCAAGACCCCGAGACCGACGACGCATCGTTTCGTGAACAGTTCGCGTGTTTAACCTTGGGATCAGCTGGGGTGGCGATGGTGCTGTCGTTGGCCGAACCCGACGATGGCCAGCCTCGTTTCCTTGGTGGGCTGAGCGTGTCTGCCACCCAGCACCACGCACTGAGTGTCGGCGACTACGACGGCGGTCGCACGGACTCACAGGCGCTACTTATGGGCGGCCTTAATCTGGCCGAAGACGGTTGGGCCGAAGCGAGTCTCACGTTTGGGTGGCATGTTGCCGATGTCCATACCTTTGCGATCCATCAGGTGAGCAAGGTGCACACTGACATGCTCGTCGACTTGTTGAAGTTCGACCCTGAACGCACGCCCAAGACCTATCCCGAATACGGCAACACCGGACCGGCATCGGTTCCGACGGTGTTGTCTAAAGAGGTCGATGCAGGACGCGTTGGTTCCGGTGATCAGATTCTGCTTGTTGGTATGGGCAGCGGTATCAACGCCGCAGCATTCGAAGTCCGCTGGTAAACCGGCTCGACGAAGCGAGTCCTCACTGGGGTTAGACCCGGCCGCCGCTCGCTCGAGCCTTCGCGAGTTCGCGTTTCATCAAGATTGCACATTCGCCACCGGCGAGCGTCGTAAGACCCACGGCTTCCCATCCCTGCATGCCATGTGCATTCAGATGAGCGACTGCTGCTGTTGCACCCGGCGTTGCCGTCGAGAGTTCAGAAGCAGCGATCGAGGTGACCCGATATTCCCAGTTGGTTGTGCTCATGGGGTTCTCTTTCGTGCCGAACCCTATGCACCTGCGTGATCGCAGTTCGCTCGGGCCGAACAGGCTGAGCGTACGGCGGAAAGTTCAGTAGTGCGGTGCGGGCATGTCGGAATGGGATTCGTACGCATCAGACTGGGACGACGACCCGGCGGCCACTGCGTATGCCCAGGCAGCGTTCTCATCGCTCATTCCCGTGGTTGAGCAGGCGAACCTTGCACTCTCGAATACCCGGGTGTTGGACTTCGGATGTGGCACAGGGTTGCTCACGGAACGACTTGTCGATCGGGGTGCTTCAGTCATGGCAGTCGACACCTCCCAGGGGATGCTGGATGTGTTTCAGGCCAAGATGGTCGACCGAGGTTGGAACGATGTGCGCTCGTCGACCGAACTCCCCACAACGCCGGCGTCCTTTGACCTGATTGTGTGTTCGTCGGTGTGTTCGTTCCTCGACGACTACCCGGCAACAGTCCAGGCGATGGCCGGATTGTTGGTGCCAGGCGGCTTCTTCGTGCAGTGGGATTGGGAACGCGACGATGACGGTGATGCCGAAGATCCTGAAGATGCCCATGGACTCTCTCGTGCCGAGATCACCGATGCGCTGCAATCAGCTGGGCTCGAACACGTGTCGGTCGATGTTGGGTTCGAAGCGGTCGTTGAAGACCAGGTCATGCGCCCGCTGATGGGGCATGGCCGCCGATCAACTAACTAACTGGTCCCCACCGAGAACACGCCAGGCATGATGGTGAAACCGGGCAGTGCCTTGACTCGATCGGTCCAACGGCGCAGCGCCGGATAGTCGAGTCGTGATACCCCACCCTCTTCGGACAACACAACATCGGGAAAGATGGCGATGTCGGCAATCGTGGGATGCGAGCCGGAGCACACCCAGTCCAAACCTTCGCGTTCTCGGAACCACAGGTGTTCGTCGAGCACTCGGAACAGCCGGTGGGCGCCCGCTCGGCACACATCGATGTCGAAGTCGTAACCCAGGTTCACGTACAACCGTGCTGCCGATGCGGTGTTGGTGGTGCCTTCGGCGAACAACAACCACGAGGCCGCCTCGCCCAGTAACTGGGGATCCTCGGTGGGATACCACTGGCCGCTGGGGTCGTACTTGGCCGCCAGGTACACCAGGATGGCGTGGGCGTCCCACAACACGTAGCCGTCGTCGTCGATGACCGGTATGTGTCCCAGCGGATTGATCTTCTTGAACTCGTCGCTCTTGTGTTCGAGTCCGGGAAAGAAGTCAACGGGTACCGATTCATACGGCACGTCGAGCAGGCTCAACATCAGCCGTTGTTTGTAGCAGTTGGCCGAGAGTTCGTAGTCGTACAGCTTGATCATCGTGCGCCCCTGCCTAGATGTCGAGCACGAGGCGGTCGGACGTGGCCCGTGAAACACAGGTCATGATTTGATCGCCGGCGTCCCGTTCGGTCTGTTTCAGATGCACGTCTTGATGATCGATGTCGCCTTCGATAACGGGGACGACGCAGGTGCCACAGGCACCCTGTTCACACGACGACGGCATGGCCACACCATGATCACGGAGCACCTCAAGAATCGTGGTGCCCGACGGCACCTGTAATGTTACCGCCGACCGAGCGAGTGCGATCTCGAAGCTCGACGAGTTGTCGATTTCAGTCGTGTTCTTGAAGTACTCGAAGTGCACCGCCTGGTCGGGCCAGCCAGCTTCGGCCGCAATCGTGCGGGCTGCTTCGAGCATGGGTCCGGGCCCACAGATGTAGGCCTGGTTGGCGTGGTCGTATCCCTGGAGCACTCGGGTGAGTTCAGCAGAGGTTTCGCCCGGCGATAGGCCGAGGTGCACGGTGACGGAGTCGCCGAGCGTGCTGCGGATTTCGTTGAACGCCAGGTGTTCTTCTGCCTGGGCGAAGTAGTGCAGCTCAAAAGCGAGCCCCATGGGTTGCAACGCCTGAGCCATGGCCAGCATGGGTGTCACGCCGATGCCGCCGGCGATGAACACGGTGCGAAGTGCGTCGCGCCGCAGCGGGAAGTTGTTGCGAGGTTCTGAGATCGCCAACACGTCTCCCTCGTTCACCGTGTCGTGTAGCGCCTGGGATCCACCGGTGGACTCGGCTTCGAGTTTGACGCCGATCCGGTAACAGGCTGTGTCGCCTGGCCCATTGGTGATGGAGTACTGGCGCACCAGGCCGTTGGGCAGATGGACATCGATATGTGCACCCGGCTGGAACGTGGGTAGCGGGTTACCGGTGGAGACCAGTTCGAACGCCATGATGTCGTGGGCGGTTTCCCACTTGCGGGCGACCTGCACTCGCAACGGCGCCGAACGATTGGTTTCGCGCTCGGGCATGACCGACAACGCCAGCGACACCTGGTCGATGGTTGCCACCATGGGTTCGGGAGCTGGCTGGTCGGCGGCCGCCGTTTCAGCCAAGGCCACGAGCTGGCCAAGTCGGGTCGCATGATGGCGGAGTACGGCGATCTGCTCGGAATCAGCAGGCGTGTCGGTGAGTACTGCGCGGATCACCGAACGGTCCGAGTCGACCGGTTGCACAAAGAACACCGCAGTGCTTGTGGTTGTAGGGGTGCTTGCAGCGATGGCGGTCAGGGCAAGCGCGAAGTCACCAAGCTCGGTCACGGCCATGGCGGCGTGGTCACCGTCGAGAGCGTCGACCGGCTGAAAGCGGTGATCTCCGAGCTGGGCGAGTACGACCTCGGCCGAGGCATTCACTGGCAAGCTGCGCAAGGTGAACGGTGTGCCAGCGTCGAGTATGGGGACCAAGGGAGGTTCACCCACGGGATCTTCGCCTGACCAGACCAGGCCGTACCGTTCGACGGCTGGAAAGGTGCGGTTACAGATCGTGCGAGCTGGAGCATCGGCGGGGTGTGCCGGTATGTAGGTGCAGCCGGCAGAGCGGTTCGCATACCGCCAGCCGTGATAACGACACGTCAGTTCATTGCCGTCGTTGGTGCCGATGGACAGCCGAACACCACGGTGCAGGCAACGGTTCTCCCACACGTTCACAAAGTCGTCGTCGGCTCGCCACACCGCAACCTCGCGACCCAGTAGCTGGCCGTGAAAGATGTGGTGCCGGGGCAGGTCAATCGAGGTGGCAACCGGATGCCACAGGCTTTTGGGATCGTTCATGCTGCGGGGATCACGCCGTAGGTGACTCCGAGATCAGACAACCACCGTCGGTAGGCAATCGCAACCTTGTCGGCACGGATGGGTGTCTCGGCTCGAGGGTCGAGCGGCAACAGTTTGGGGTACTGGTTCTCGAGGATTGGTTTGTCCTGACCAAAGATCGTCTGTTGGAACTTGCGGATCACGGTCTCGCTGTTGTCGGGATCCAGCAAACACAAGAACATGTGGGCTTCGATGCGGTCCTCAGCTATCGGTCGGCAGAACAGGGCAATGACATCCATGCGTTCCGCAGCCAGGGGTGTGGTTTTGTACAGAATCACGCAATACGGATGTGGCACCCGGTACAGATAGTCGCTCATCTGCCCTTCGGTCGAAGTGGTGGCCGCACGGGGCTGGTAAAAGACACACTCGGTCGCCCACACATCGTTGGTGTCAGGGTCGATGTGGACGTCATATTCAGCGACCTCGGTATGAGGTTCGGCGCCGAGTATGTCGGTGTGGACATAGGGGAAGTGGCCCATGTCCAAGAAGTTCTCGATTGCACGGGGCGCGGATACGTGCACGCCGATGGTGCCCGCGTGAATATTGCGGCGGTCGGACTCGGCGAACTCGGGGATAGCGAACAGTGCATCCGGCGGCGAACCCAAGCAGACCCAGACATACAAGTACTCGACAAGCACCGGCAACGGGGTGGCGTCAGCATCGGCCGCTAACCACACCACCGGCGCACCATGGGTGTCGAGCTGATAGCTGAGCTGTTCGCCCAACAAGATCGTTTTCCCGACGTTGTCTGCGGTCATTTCCTCGAGTGGCAGCAGGGGGTGCCATTGGTCGAGAATGACCGGATCTGCACATATGGTTGCAACGGTTGACGTCATGGTTGTCCTCAGTCGCCTACGGCCAGGGCCGCAAACTTCTCGGCGAGGTAGTCCATAGCCGCAATGGGTTCATAACGAGCCGGATTTTCAGGACTCACGCATGTCTCCAGGGGCACGATCACTGCATCTGCGTCGGGCTCATGGAAGAAAATCAGGCTGATCAGTTCCTCGTTTGGAGCCCCTGCTGCGGGCGGCAAGACGCGGTGTTCATTGGAGCGCCAGCGGTCGTTGGTCCACTGTTTCAGCATGTCGCCGGTATTGACAATGAGGCTGCCGTCGATACACGGTGCGTCGATCCAGTTGCCGTCGTCATCGAGTACTTGTAGACCGCCGACACCCGGTTGGCGATCAAGAATGGTGACGGTACCGAAGTCGGTGTGGGGGCCAATGCGGAACTGCCCCTCGACTGGGTCTTCTCGGGTGAATGGCCAGTACCAGTTGAGGGTTCCGGTTGATGTGGTGTTGCGGCAATGGGCGAGGAGATGCTCCTGCTCCAGACCCAGCGCAAGTGCAAACAGCTGGAGCAACTCATCAGCGAGTTTGCGAGCGCCACGCCAGAAGAGCTCGGCAGCCGGTTGCAACGTGGAGGGCGCATCGGGCCACAAATTCGGGGCGTACCACATGGGGTGCTGGTCCCGCATCGACTCATCGGCGACGTCGACCGTTCCGTAGGCGAAGGTCTCCTTGAGATCGGGTGGTGTGTCGACGCCATAGGTTGCTGCGTTGGACTCTTTGCCGCCGCCGACCCAACCTCGGTACACATCATTGGTAGGCACCAGCTTGGCCTTCTCGGCTTCGGGCATGTGGAAGAAGTCGGCGCACGCAGCTCGCGTGTTGGCAAGCACTGCTGGGTCGATTCCATGGTTGATCACGACCAAGAAGCCGCATCGTCGAAGGTGGGAATCGACGGTGGCCGCGAGTTCGGCGCGCGCCGATGCGTGGCCGTTGAACCAGGGGGCGAGGTCGACGAGCGGGATGAAATCGGCGTCTGAAGTGGTCATGGTTACTCCTGGGATCTACCGAGCTTCACGAGAATAGGGTTGGGCCAACGCCGCGGGAGCGGCAAGTCGTCGGGCCCGGTTCGGGCTGGCCGAGACCAGTATGACAACGAGATAGGCGGCGATGAACGGCATCATCTTCAAGAAGTCTGATGGCACGTTGACCTGCGCCAGTTGCAACGTGAATCCCAGGCCGTTCAGGCCACCGAACGCAAACGCGCCGATCAACGCGAGCCATGGTCGCCATCCGGCCAAGATGACCAGTGCGACGGCGATCCAGCCAATGCCAGCGGTAAGCCCGTTCTGCCAGGTGCCAACGATGGCAACCGTGAGGTAGGCGCCGCCAGCACCCGCCCCGAACCCGCCGATTGCGGTGGCTAGGTAACGCATCTTGGTGACCGAGATGCCAGCAGCATCGGCAGAAGCGGGGTCTTCGCCAACCGCCCGCAATGCCAGACCGACCGACGTGCGGTTGAGTACATAGGTGGCCGTGATCACGGCCACCACGCCGAGATAGACGATCAGGTCATGGCCGAACAGGATTGGTCCGACGGCGGGAAGGTCACGTAACGCGCTCGGAAACAGTGGAGTGACTTCGACACCATTGCGGGCCGACAACAAGCTTGGTTCACCACTGGTCCCAATAAACGACGAGAACCCGGATCCGACGATCACGAGCGACAGTCCCGACACGGTCTGGTCCACTCGTAAGGTCACCGCGAGCACTGCATGAACGAGCGCGAGAGCGACACCGCCGAACCCACCGACGATGATGGCCACCATCAGGCTGCCGGTGGTGTTGCCAGCCCAGAAACCAATGACCGCGCCTACGAGCATCATGCCCTCGATGCCCAGGTTCATGACCCCCGATCGATTCGTGATGATCTCGCCCAACGCTGCGAACAAGATGGGGGTTGAGGCGACGATGGCACTCGCAATCGAGAGGATAAGGACACTGTCGTTCATGCTGCTGCCTCGGTCTCTGTAGCCGTCGCGTCGGTGCGTGCGAGGCTGACGCTGTTGGTGACAAAGAACTCACCTGCGGTCACCGTCAGGAAGATCAGGCCTTGAAGTAACAGGACCACTTCGACATTGATACCGATCGATTGCAGCCGACTTCCTGAGGTCGCGATCGCTGCCAGGAAGATCGAGACCGGAACGACACCCAACGGGTTGGATCGGGCCACTACCGCAACGATGATGCCGGTGAAACCAATATTGGTGGTTAGCGCTATTGGCTCGAGGCCCTTGGTCACACCACTGACCTCGCTGACCCCGGCAATTGCTGCGAGCGCACCGGAGAGCGCAAGCACAGTCAAGGTCTTGAGCCGAACACTCATGCCGGCATAACTTGCAGCCCGGGGTGAGTCGCCGATGGTGCGGATCTGAAACCCCCACGAGGTCTTACGCAACAGCCACCACAAAAATACGGCGGCAACAACCGCGATGATGATGCCGATATGCAGACGTCCTGAAATGCTGGGCATCACCGCGTTTTCGGGCAGACGTTTTCCACCTGGTACCGGACGTCGCGGATCGCGCCAGAAGCTCCGCGAACCAAAGATCAACCAGTTCATGAG
>ERZ887942.1192-NODE-1192-length-18643-cov-5.235044_pt1 | contig 18643 bp, 17 predicted proteins | sample MGYA00521099_ERZ887942 | MGnify/ENA primary metagenome ERZ887942 (study PRJEB32303, sample SAMEA104408605) | aquatic metagenome | biome: Brackish water; feature: Pelagic; material: water | place: Baltic Sea | collected 2014-06-07T06:48:00 | depth 16,251 m ...
CGTTGTCAACTTGTCGTTCGTGTAAGTTTTTTCGAGATAAAACATGTCTGATCAAATTCTAAAACTGGGGATTCCTGCGGGAAGTCTGCAAGAAGCGACTGCTGAGCTGTTTAAGAAAGCCGGCTACAACATCAAGTTCTCCTCTCGGTCTTACTACCCGACCATCGATGATAATGAAATCGAATGCCTGTTGATTCGTGCTCAGGAAATGGCGCGCTATGTCGAGAACGGTATTCTCGACGCGGGTATCACAGGTTTCGATTGGGTGCAGGAGACTCAGGCAGATGTACACGAAGTCTCTGAGCTTGTCTTTTCGAAAGTAAGTCGACGTCCAGTGCGATGGGTTCTTTGTGTGCCTGAAGACTCAGAGGTCAAATCAGTCAAAGATCTCGAAGGCAAAAGAATCGCTACCGAAGCTGTTGGTCTCACAAAAGCGTATCTTGATAAGCATGGAGTGACTGCGGAAGTTGAATTCTCCTGGGGAGCCACTGAGGTCAAACCTCCGCGTCTCGCAGACGCGATTGTGGAAGTCACCGAGACTGGTTCTTCCTTAAGAGCGAACGATCTGCGGATCGTGGACGAAGTCTTGCAGAGTACAACTCGCTTAATTGCGAATAAGAATGCAATGCAGGATGAATGGAAATCTCGCAAGCTGAGCGACATCGCATTAATGCTTCAGTCTTGCTTGGCTGCCGAAGGAAAAGTCGGTTTAATGATGAACGTCAGGCGTTCTGATCTTCCCAAGATCCTAAACGACTTGCCTGCATTAAAAGACCCGACAGTCGCCTCCCTTTCAGACCCCGAATGGGTTGCAGTCAATACGATTATCGAAGAATCCGTTGTCCGAAAAATTGTCCCGGAACTCATCGCTGCGGGTGCAAACGGGATCGTCGAGCACCCGATTACAAAGATTATTGCTTGATTTCACATTGTAATCATCTTCAAACATCAATGAGCTTAGCCCCACACTTCAAGTGTGGGGCTTAGCTTACGATCGCGTTATATCGATCAAAACGATCATGACGAAAATCGCTCACGCAGCAGCTTCTTCGTTATAAACGGCTTCTTAAAACGCTTGATCCGCACTGGCTGCACACTCGTTATCAATGGACATGCTGTAGCCGAAGTAATCGGTCTGTGCGGTATGACGGTCTCTGCTGGAGTGATCCATTGAAACGGTCTGGAATGTCCTCAGTTCTTGCAAATACACGATTTCCATTTGTTCATGGATAGGTCGACTGAGCTAAGTTGCATCATCTGTCCGACCATAGAGGAGTGGACGATATCATTTAGGAGCCGAAATTAGGAACTGGAGCGATGCTAGTACTCAGCCGGAAACAGGACGAAAAAATCATTATTGGAGACTCCATCACATTGATGGTCGTTTCAATTCAAGGAGACAAAGTTCGTTTAGGAATTGATGCTCCCAAAGAAGTCAGTATTCATCGCGAAGAAGTTTACAAGGCCATTCAAAACGAACACGCAGGCAAAATTGAAGCGAACCCAGTCTCACAGGATTAACGGAATTTTCTGCGAGAACTGATTGAATAGCTCTTCGGTCGTCCACTAGATCACATCACTGTGATCACATCACTGTGAGACGCTATTCAGCCAGTACTGCATATTTCGCGGACACCAGAAGCACTGAAACTGCTTTATGCAGAGTGGAAAATCTGATGACGTCCATCTATGGCGTCAATTTCCCTCTTCAGGCTGTGTCGGCACAGGTTCTTCTTCCGTGCTGTTTATTGGCTCTGATAGGTCTTCGGTGCAATTGAGTGTTACTGTTTTGCGTCCGTAACCAATTAAGATTCTCATTGGTTGAATCGTCGCTTGCCAGTGAATCCATGAGCGGTCGAAATCCCACTCTTCATCAATAATAACTGCTCCTGTGAGACGATTGAGGACGAGTCCAGCGACCTTTCGTCCCGAGCTATTTCCGAATATCAAAACTGGCCAAGCATTGGGGACTTGGGTTGTCATCTTTTGATCATTGACTGCCTGGGTCCAAAGAATTTCTTTCGATGTCTGATCAATGGCGAAGACCGTACCGTGTACGGTTTCTTCAATCAGTCTGGTGATCAGAGAAGGGTAAGAAAAATCATAGTTCAACGGTGGTCCCGTGCCTGGAAACACGACCCACTGATTGCGGTAGGTGAGAACTGTCAGCGACTTCACTTCTGAACTGACTGGGATCGTTTTTGAAAGGGCTTCTTTGCCCGAGATGCCTTCGACAATCGTCAGTTTTTTGTTGGGAGATAGAAACGCCAGGTCTTGACCGCCGACTGTCGTCCAAGTTGTGCCTGGTTGAGATTGAAACTTCCATAACGTGTTATGTTGCACTGGATCGTAAAGTGAAAACTCGAATGACTCGGCAGAGTTCTTCACGACCGGGAAATACCGTCCCCAGTCTCCATTCTCTCGATCCATGACCGAATCAATTGCCCCCTCGGGAACTTCCGTCTTTCCAACGAAGCTGCCATCGACACTTCTGTAAGTCGTTAATGTTCTTTCGCCAGGAACCATTGTGAGTACATATTCTTCATCACAGAAGATTTCGCTGCCCATCGGAAGGTCATGACGCCTCCAAAGAACTTGCCCTTGATCAGGATCGATTGCAGTCAGTTGAGAGCCACGACCGAAACAGAGGATTGACTTAGTGAGACTGCCAACATTTCCTGCCGGAGTTCCAATCGGTGATGGAGAACGAAATGTGCGGAAGCCAATCCGAGGAGCCTGGCTTTGATCCACAAACGTATCCGTTCCGTATGGGTTTTGATCTTCCGTGATCAGCAACTCGGTCGTGATGATGCGCGGTCGATCTTTCCGTTGTTGAAAATCGATAAGAATGAAGCGATCTGCAAGCACGACTAACGCCCGCTGCCCACGAACCTCTACGTATCGCCCCAAGCTCGAACCAATCTGAGATCGTATGGAGACCACTCCTGTTGAGAGCTGGCATTGCCGCCGCCCATGCTGATCGTAGACATCAATCTCTGATCCCATTGGGTTCAGGAAGAATGTCCAACCATTTAACGGAACAGAAACGGGACCGATGACAGGGATCTGACTTCTTGTTGATTTTGCATATGGAATGACTTTCTCTGATTCGGTTACTATCTCTGGCCAAACAGGAACCCCATTAAACTGTTCCGACCAATCAGGATTTGCACGTGTCGTCTCGGCAAGCAGACTCGCTGACTCAGTCTGAAATGCAGGAATGGCATCAAAACTTTTTAGTTTTTCAAGATACAACTCGGCTGCGATACCGTCCTTGAATCTTAAAGCTAATAATGCCATTTGCAGATTCGCTGCGCTGGCAATCTCTGGATTGCTGGAGTTTCTTAACCTTTCGTAGATTGAACTAATTGCTCCCGTGCTCTCCGGGACCGATGGCGATGATTGCGTTCTTTCTAAAACGAACTTTTCATCGAGTTCGCTGAGAGGAAACGATTTCAGGAATGAAACAATCGTTTTCTCGGAGGATGAATTGTTTAACCAAGCCTGAATCGCTGATTGAAGTTGGTCGCGAAGGTCTTCGTCGTCCGAATTGAAAAACGATTGGAGTTCCGCAAGCGCCCAGCGTTGCTCGCTCAACTCGTGCAGTCCGTCAATATCTCGCAATATCTCTCGATTCGATAATTGCTCAAAGAGATCCAGGTAGCGATCGAAGGCTCCCAATTGATCCCCTGATTGCTTGAGTCCGGTTGCCATTGCTTTCAGGAAGACATATCGCTGCTGGTCGGAGGTCAGCAGCTTTTCGATCTCATCTGCTTCCACCTTGTACTGCTCGAAGTCATGCTCCAGCCCATCAAGTTTCGTCCAAGCTAATACGGTTTTGCCTCGCTCCGGCAGTTCGTTGAGATCAGTAGCAGTGAACTCTTTTAATGCTTGCGTCCGTTCTCCCTGCTGTAACAACAGTTCTCCCCGCAGCGAGTTCTTGTGGCTTTCATCTTCTGTTTGTGCCAACGTTTGTTCGAGGTCAGCCATTGATTGAAAAGCGACAACTTCCGTTCCCGACATCGCAACAAGGTGTCCGTGCGCAGCTGTAAGATTCCCAATCACACGAGCCCCCGCCATCGGGGAACGTGCAAGTTGACGACCGTTGCTCAAGTCGATAATGAGAATTTCACCTGTCATTAACGGTTGTAGGAATCGATTTCCCATGCGCACTCCGCGTCCCGATGGAGGTGGGATCGGAGAACTCCAGATGCGGCTGGCATCAGCGAGATTCATCGCAGAAATATCGCTTTGACCAACAAGAATCAGCGATTGATCATAAACGCTTGCCATATATAAAGAGCGAAGACGAAAGACTTCATCGTCCCAGACTTTTGAGCCATCCAAGGCATTCAAGCAAATCAGCTCATCCGAATCCGAAGGTGTGTGAAGGACATATTCTCCAGCGGTGACGACTTTCTGATCGAACCAGCGATCATCATCCAACGACGATTTTATGAACTGCTCGACAGTCGTTTCCCGATTCGGTATTCCTCGTCGAAACATGAAACGGTTATCGACAAGTCGTTGCGACTTTTCGTACTGGTGGCTCCACACGACTTTTCGAGAAAGAGGATCAATGGCTGTGATGACTCCTTCACCAGTCGGACATACAAGTAGCCCTTTAACATAGGCAGGCATGATGCCTGCCATACGCCTGGAAGAATCTTGCACGATGTTCTTCCCAATACTCGGATCCAATAAACCGATCGACCACACAACTGCACCGGTCTCGCGGTCAATTTCATACAGCTGTATCTGCCCGGATTCTTCACCAATGATATAAAGATGCCCAGCATGTGGGAGTGGTGCTCCGTAGAAAAAGATATTCCGCGCGAGCCCCTGGTCATCTCCAAAAGGAAGGTAAGCATTCTCATCAACTGTTCCGACTGACCAGCGATTTCGCAGACCGGCTTTCAATTCAAAGGCATGTAATTGATTGAACGCCTGAGGCAAAAGCTCGTGACGTTGTCGCGAGCGAGCAAGGAATTCAGGAGCGACACTCCCCGCGAGTTGGCAGTCGCTGACGGTATAGACATATTTTCCATCGGAACTCAGCGAAGTGGAACTCAGATCTCTCCAACCTCTTAAAGAAAAGAATAAGTTGCGAATTTTTTCTCGAAACGAATCATTCATTAACGACGGTGCCGCGGTGAACTCATGCAGGTACTCAAAAGACTGGTCGACATTGACTCCAACGCCGTCAATTTCTCCCGTCTCAAGATCGAATGACTTCACCGAAGCATACCCCGGCACAATGACACGTCCGTCAACAATCAAGGCACGCCCTGCCGGGAAGGCTGACCGTTTAGCTTGTGACCAGACTCGTGATTCAATCGCCTGAGCCATTTCCTGAGCATCATGCAGGCGTGCCTTTTCTAAGGCTGCGTCCCCTAGGAAAAAGTCGTACTGATCGATCAGAGGTTGCGTCCAGGCATCGGAAAACATCGCAGGTGCAAAGGGAGTTTGTCCCGTTGAAGAAAGCCCTCCGTGAGGGTTCATCCAGTCGTAGAGTTCGGTCTCGCCTTCTGCTTCAATGACTTTCGCAATCTTCAACTTTGGCAGACTGTTGACGTCGAATTCGACATCAGAAGCGATCTCAGAAAGAAAATTTAGCAACTCGGATTCTTGCCCCGACAGTGCTAAGTACCGAGCAATTTGGCTGTATGTTTCTTTGAAATTTACATCTGTTGTTGTTGCTATGACACTTGAGGCAAGAACGCGGTTTGCTGCTGTGAGATCCCCTTCATCTGCGTTTAGATGTCCTAGGAATTTAATTGCCTTCTGTCCTCCATTCGTGAAACGAAACCGCCTGACGAGTTCTGTCAGCTTTTCGAGATCTTTCGAGGTCATCGCCTCTTCGAAGAGTTGATTGGCTGTTGCTCCGAAAAGCCGCTCGTAGTCTTCACGATTCGCTGCGATCTCTTGTTCAACAGCGGCATGAAACGATCCCCCCAAGGCTTGATTCTCGATTTGGAAGAAATCAGACGAGCTCTCAATCAATCCCTGCAGTGCTTCGAGCCCATCAGTGATCTCCCCCTCTTCGATTGCAGACTTAGCTCTGTAGAAGGCAGAAATCGAGAGCGGATCACGCGGTAATCGCTCGAGATGTCGGCTGACTGCGTCATTCCGTCCGGCTGGTGTAATGGGGAAGGGGGGATTGAATTGGGCCTGACATTCCATTGGAAACGAGATGAACAGAACGAGTATAAGAAAAGAGAAGAATGGTCGAGGCATTTGCCAGTTGATGGATTGATCCATTCTCACAACAAACGGGTTGCCTTTGAGCCAGAGAGACATATGATTCTCGATGGGGATAGCTAATGAAAACGTAATATGAATTGACAATCCTAAGTGAAGTATGATAACGAATATCTAGGATTCGAGTAGTTTTGACAAGAATTGGATAAAGGAAATCCGAATGGTTGAGTCTGAAGAGAACGTGAATCTTCTCATTGCAGATGACGACCGCGCCTTTCGCGAAACAGTCATCGAGCTGTTAGAACCGCATTTTCCTACCATCGCAGTTGAATCTGGTGAGCGGGCGATTGAAATTGTCGGTCGAGTTGAAGTTGATCTTGTCATTCTCGATATGCACATGCACATGATGACAGGGCTCGACACCATTCGCTGGTTCAAAGAACACAACATCAACCTACCTTGCATCTTAATGAGCTCTGAAGTCTCCGATGAGCTAGAAGAAATGGCATACGATCTGGAAGCTTTTCGTGTCCTTCGAAAACCGCCACGTCGAAAGCATCTTATCGAGATCATTGAGTGCGCGCTGAAGCTGTAGAAGCTGACCTGATTCTTATCAATTTCCATTCATAGTTTTCCCGCTCGACTTTGTAGTCATCGGGGAGAAAACTCATTAAGTTGTTATGCTGCGGAGGTGAATTCCTCTTAAGGTATTCATCTCAGATTATCGGGTCGCTGGGTTTTGGGGCAGTCGTTGTGAATGTAAACGTGCAGATTATTCAAGGTCTGGAAGCGGGAACCGTGGTCCGGAATGTCCCCACACCGATCACCATTGGTCGGGAAGATGAAAACCAAATCCAGCTCAACGACGAGCGAATCAGCCGCTTTCATGCGAAAATTCAATCCCAGGGGGATCAACTTATCTTGACCGACCTGCAAAGCACGAACGGAACTCGTGTGAACGGGCACTTCACCAGAATGAGAACTCTTCAGATTGGAGATCAGATTGCTTTAGGTCGCTGTATTCTGGTTGTTGGTGCGCCTGAAGAAGTTGCTCTGTTAGCGGAAGGCTACCAGGTCCCCGAAGAAAGAGATGAGTTACTAGATGATCCGACCGAGCCGGTCGATGCGTTCCCTTTTGGACCACCTGAGATCCCTGAAAATTTAACAGGAGTTCAAGTTGCCGGACTGGCGACCTTGCTGGAATTTACTCGAACGGAGATTCTGACGATTCTTAGCCAAATGTCAGAGACTGAAGGTAAAGACGAAGAACTGGTTCATCTAACGCGCGCAGCCTGGCATCGCCTGCAATTACTACCCTCACAAATTTCTCATTATGTGAACCATCTAGTTGACCCAAGTGAAAGTGATTGAAGGTGCGAAAAGCATTACGCACAAGCGAGTGGATTGAAGGACTCACCTGCTTGCTTTCCTTGCGTGATCCTTAAAAGAGCCCGGCTCCGAAGTCGTCAGAGAATTCTCGGCCTGTACCTTCTAGTGAACTTGGTTTGTGGGGTTGCTTGTTTAGATTCGCTTTGTCGATTCTTATACTTTGTGGTCGCTGAACATTCGTCTTTGCAACTTCTGAATGAGGGGCATCATTTTCGCCATAATCTTCGTAGCGACAAATATAGTTTGCCTGTTTGAAGAGCAGTAATTCCTTCTCATAAGCTTCCAGGACTTTCTCCTGAATCAAGTCTCGACATACGGAATTGATAGGATGGGCGATATCTGAAAACAGTTTTGCCTTGCCGTTTGGTTGCTTGAATGAGCGGTCTTCTGCGAGCGATTCTCCACAGTCGTTGCAATAGGCAGCACGCAACTGATTCTTTCCACCGCAACCTGGGCAGCGATCAGTCAACTTGCGACTCGGCATGGCAACAAAAAAACCTTTGCTGCCGCGAATGATTTTCAAGTCTCGTATGACGAAGGCATGGTCAAACGTAATTGAACAGAAACCGAGCAATCTCTCTTCTTGCTCCGTTTCCATTAACTTGACGCGAACTTCCGTGATGTCCATCTCGATCTCCCTTTGAGCGGCATCTAAATAAATTGTTAATAATCGATGAATCAAACTCCGGCTCTTATCGCCCAGGTTTGCAGGTGCGACTGTGCCCGAATGCTTGCAGCCACGCGCTGTGCGTGACGCCACGAACGACAAATCCCAAAACATGAAGTCCCGCTACCTGACATTCCCGCTGCAAGCACTGATTGTTTTTTAATCAGATTGAGTGTTGATCCGACTTCTGGATTCAATTCAATCGCAGGCTTCTCTAATGAGTTCATAACGCCTTGCGAGATGCTTTGTGAATTCCCCGAACCCAGGGCATCTGATAACCGAGCTGAGATTCCTCGGTCAGCGATTTCATCAGATCTAAATTGTTGAAAAACGCTGGCTGTGGAAAGCCCGCTCTTTGGCTTCACGATCACCATATACAAGGACGAATTCATTGTAACTGGGGAAATCTTCTCTCCTCGTCCCGTGCAAATGGCAGCGATGTTCGAATCGATAAAGAAATTGAGATCGCTCCCGAGTTGGGCGGCAAGTTCGTGCAGTTGGGCGTTGGGGAGTTTCAGATCCCAGAACTTATTGAGGCAGACGAGAGTCGCTGCCGCGTCGCTGGAACCTCCTCCTAAACCTGCTTCACTCGGGATTCGCTTAATGAGATGGATTTTGACACCAAGTTGGCAACCGGAGACCTCTTTAAGAAGCCGAGCCGCTTTAATGACAATATTGTTCTCGTCGGTGGGGATATTGTGGTTCGGTGAATTCAAAACTTCAGTGGTCAGATTGAGTTCGCCGGTATCGCAAGGAGAGAATTGCAGGCTGTCGAAGAGCCGAATCGAGACCATCAAGGTTTCCAGATCGTGAAAACCGTTTTCTCTTTTCCCAAGCACCTCTAGAGACAAATTGACTTTAGCAGGCGTCTGAGCCAGCAAGTTTTCCCCTCTCCAAGAAATCCGCATTGATGTCACAGCTCCATCCGAAGATTGCGGGAGAAGTATTCAAACTGAAAAAAACTGCACTTCAGAATACTGACCTGCAATTGTGAACTCTCAGTAGTGATGTTAGAGACGCCTCGCAAAGAGTCAATACGTATTCGAACTTGCTTCTATGACCAGTTTCGCCCGACTTTCACTACTTCGCCCTTCCTGATCCGAATTTTTCTAAAAGCTCAGGTACGTTCCGAGGATTTCCTGTCTGTTAGGCGTGACAAACGGCACAAAATCGTGTAATTAGGTTCTTTCCCCAGGTTGTGCGCTCAGGTTCTGCCCAATTTGGACTAAATACCAGTACAAATGATCACTTATTCAAGCAGTAATTGTCCTGAAATAAGTTAGATATACTCTGCTTTTTACCATTTGCGGTAGGAATCAGCTTTTCACCGGTTGATAATATCGACGAAATTTTTGCAGCGTTCATTGTTGGCGCAGGAGAAAGACGTGGCGGTTCGGATTCGAATGAAAAAACTAGGGCGGACTCACCGTCCTTTTTATCGCATCTGCATTATGGATGCTCGGAAACCTCGTGATGGTGCAGCCATTGAAGAAGTCGGAACATACGATCCGATGAAAATGGACAAATCTCAGCGAGTCACTTTGAAGATGGAACGGATCGATCACTGGATCTCAGTGGGCGCTCAACCATCTGAGAAAGTCGCTGTTTTGATTCGTAAATTCAAAGAAAACGACTGGGGTGTCTCCAACTCACCACCTCCGATGACAGCTCCCAAGATCAAAAAAGCACCAGAGCCAGAAGCATCGGAAGATGCTCCTACTGAAGAACCAGCGGCTGAAGCCTCAGAAGGTTAAGTCGCAGGGTCTGCTTCTCCGGATGGAAATTGATGTAAGATGCGTTTTGACGTCCTCACACTTTTTCCTGGGTTGTTCGAAAGCTATCTCGAGCAAAGCTTGCTGAAGAAAGCGATTGACGCCCAACTGGTGGATGTTCAGCTGTGGAATTTCCGAGACTGGTCAACCGACAAACATCAATCGGTTGACGACACTCCTTATGGAGGTGGTCCTGGAATGTTGCTTCGCTGCGAACCTGTGTTTGATTGCGTCGAAGCAGTTCAAGCTGAAGGTGAGCAACCCGGTCGCCTGATCATGTTGACACCTCAAGGGCGAAAGTTTGATCAGCCACTGGTTGAAGAATTATCCAACGAGCAAAGATTGGTGATGCTCTGCGGAAGATACGAAGGTTTTGATGATCGAATTTCTCAAGGTTTAAAACCTTTAGAAATTTCCATGGGAGATTTCATCTGTAACGGTGGAGAAGTCCCAGCCATGTTAATCATCGATTCTGTCATTCGCCTGATTCCTGGAGTTTTAGGCGACGCTGCGAGTGCCCAAGAAGATTCCTTTTCAGAAGGACTTTTAGAGCATCCGCAATTTACCCGTCCGAGAGGATATCGCGGGATGGAAGTTCCCGAAATACTTTTAAGCGGCAATCACCAAGCCATCAAAGAATGGAGAATCGAACAGAGTAAGGTAAGAACCCGTCAACGGCGGAAAGATTTATTGAGCGGCAGCGAAGACAGCGAATAGTCTGATTTAAGTTGCTGCGTCGTCGGGATAGGACGATCAATTGACGATGTTCCCCCACCCTGCTGGGAACCTCTCGTGACAATTCGAAAATTAACGACAGGAGTAATTAAATGCGAAACCCACTTCTAGACTTGGCTGAAGCACCAAGCCTCCGCGAAAAGCCTCTTAAATTCACCGTTGGTGACACCGTTGAGGTTCACACACGAATTCTGGAAGGCAACAAAGAACGTATCCAGATTTTCGCTGGTGTTGTCATCGCCATGCGTGGACGAGGCGTCAATGAAATGTTCGCTGTTCGTAAAATCGTCGCCGGCGAAGGTGTCGAAAGAACGTTCCCAATGCACTCTCCGCAAGTCGCCGAAGTTGTCGTGAAACGTCACGCTCGTGTCCGCCGTGCGAAACTCTTCTATCTTCGTGATCGAATCGGTAAAGCGACTCGCCTCCGCGAACGTCGTGCAAAAGCCGGTGAAGCAGAAACAAACACATAAGGTATGTTTAGCTGCACACATTTCGTGAGCTGCCCGTTGGACGCTAAGTAAATCTAAAACGTCCAATAATACGAACAAGTCAAAGCGACATGAACCCGATGGGTTCATGTCGCTTTTTTCGTTTGACAAGTATGATGCTTACATGAGAATCGGTTGGCTAAACAAGTTGCTCGGAAATCGCGGAGAACGGGTCGCAGCCCGCTTTCTGAAAAAACAAGGTTACAAAATCCTCGCTCGTCAAGCTAAGAATAGTGTTGGCGAAATTGACTTAATCGCAATGGACCGAGACACCATCGTCTTCGTCGAAGTGAAAACTCGCTCGTCACTGGCAACTGGTCACCCAGCAGAAGCGGTGGGATACCAAAAGCAAAAACAAATCTCCCGCACAGCACTCGTCTGGCTGAAGGAAAGGAATCTGCTCAACCATCGTTGCCGATTCGATGTGATCGCGATCATTTGGAAAGAGAATACGGACCCGGTGATCGAACATTACACCAGTGCCTTTGATGCAATTGGGGAGTTTTAGAGCACTTAAATTCACCACGGAGACGCGGAAGCACGGAGAAGAATTCAGACGATGCTTTCTTCCCCTTTAATATTCTTTCTCCTCCGTGTCTCAGTGCCTCTGTGGTTGATCTTCTTTAGCGAATGACTTCGACAAACGATCCCATGGAGAATTCTTGAAGAGGCTGTGCATCAAAACAGCTTCGAATCGCCTGAATATTCTTCGAGGTACTTCTTCATCTTGAGTTTTCGTTTGGTACTCTCGCTGGTCATGTAGCGAATTTTTCCATAGATGTCACGTTCTGGTCCCCAGGCTCGATCATAGCGTCCCAGTGTCCAGAAGATGCCTGAGTAACTGTTCGGATTTCGTCCATCGACGGCGTATTTGTTATTCAACTCAATCATGATTCGCAGCGACTCCTGGGGTGTTTCACTCCACTCAAAAATCTTTTTTCCCCACAACATGCGCAGATAGTTGTGCATCTTTCCGTCGCGGACAAGTTGCCGCTGTGCAGCGTTCCAGACTTCGTCATGAGTCTGAGCATGTTCGAATTCTTCGAGTGAATAAATATACAGTCGCTCATCACTGGCATGTTCTTCGATTGTTGTTTTCGCCCAATCGGGGAGAGATTCGAACTTGTCGTAATTCTTTAGGTGAGAGCACATGTTGTAGCCCAACTCTCGCCATGTAATGAGTTCGTCTAGAAATCCCTCAGCATGTTCAGACATTCCCCACCAGCCATCTCGTGATCCGTTTGGTTTCTCAGCCAGGTTTGCTGGCGTCCAGCCCTCTTGATCTGCGATGGCGTTAAAGATTGTGTGAGCAGAAATATTCCCGAAATGCAGATAGGGAGAAAGTCCGCTACTGGAATCGGTATCGGGGTGGTTTCGGTCGTTAGCATACCGTTCGAATCCGTCCTGCAAGAACGACTTTAAGACTCGCACAGCAGTCTCTTCTCCTCCATCAAATGCAGCTGGCTTAACATCATGATCAATGTCTAATTTAGAAAGAGTTTCGCTGCTGGCTTTCAAAAACTCGTCAGTCGCTTCCGGCCATCTCTTCAAGATTTTTTTGGGAACATCAATTGAGGCAGCGAGTTGTACACCTTGCAAAGCATGTTGTTTAGGAAAGTCTTCGAGATGTGGTCGCAGTTCTTTCTGTAGAAATCGTCGAAAAGAATGTGCCCGCGTGAAGACTCGTTCCGTGGCATACATTGGAAATAAACCGTTGGAATCGACTGCTTCTAATTTCACTTTAAGTCGACGCGAGACAAGCTTCAGCATTGTCGGCAAAAAGAAACACGGGAAGTCGTCCGACACGACAACGCATGCTTTTCTCGCGAGTTCTTCCAGCAGACCGTTGCCATGTTGATTTTCCGGTTCGACATAGCAGTAATAGGTGACAGCGGAATTCTCGAAATTCTTCCGCTGTTGAGCCATGCCTTGCATGACAAAGCGATGAATTCTGTCACTTGCCCAACGGTAATTGATTCGCAGTGCCTCAAAAATAATCAATGGTTTATTTAGCTCTTGCGCATAATCCACCGCTCGCTGGAAAGAATAATTAGAATGGACTCGCCGGTTCGCAATCATCCAATAAAGAACGTAGTCTCCATCCGGGTTGATCTCGTTCTGGTTGAGTTGGCGAATACGAATCTCTGGGACATTGTGCATCATAAGAGGATTTAATCTTCAAGTTCGGTCTGACGATGTGGTTGAGAGAAACGATGAGTCAGCACTTTTTGTCGGTAAGCAAATATTTTTTCGAGGTCTTTCCGGACTGCCAGTGAGTGAGCAAGTCTTCCAAGTGGAACGTCATACTCCACACGGTCTATCATCAGCGTCCCATCGTCTTGTTCAATAAATGTGTGTTCGTGAATCCATTTTTTGTATGGACCTTTCAACTGGCTATCGGTGAACCGGACGGGAGGTTCCCAAACTGAAATCTCTGTTCGCCATTTGATAGGAATCATGTGCAGCTTCAATTTGTAGTCAATCAACGCACCAACTTGCATTTCAATCGGTTGCGGTGTGATCACTTTGAAATTCAACCAGGGGGGAGTGATTGCTTCCAGGTTGGCTGCATCCCCGAAAAACTCAAAGAGTTCTGCACGAGGAAATTCAAAGAACTGCTGAGCCTCAAAAACCCAGCCAGTTTCAATTTCACGAATTTCAATGGACATCAACTTGTCTTAACGAACGACATAAATCTGTTTCCTATGGAGTGTAGGTCGTTACGGCTTTTTGACAAACACTTTGGATTCATTTCATCTCTTCCCGCAGGCGTGTGATCTGCTATAAGAATGTCAGCCAACGATCCTGAAATCTCTGAATGGAAAGCAAGATTTTGAGTGCGTCCACAAATCAAATACGACCATACAACCCGTGGAGAGCCTGGGGGCTTCAGGTTGTACGTGTCTTGATTTTCGTGGGAATTGTGGGCTGTTTGCATCTGTCAGCACGTACACGTGCGACAAAAGAAAATAATCGCGAATTGAACTCTGAACTCAGTAAGAAATTCCAGAAGTTGAGTGGAGGTTTCACAGTAGGTGAACCACTCCTGCAGAATGGTCTCTTACCTGTTTTTGACGGTCAAGGACAAGTCGTCAAGTACCTCGCAACGACGTCGCCTGACGCGGACCACATCATCGGTTTTTCAGGACCAACTAACGTACTGATCGCCTTCGACCTCGATATGCAGGTCACAGGGCTTGAAGTTCTATGGAGCCGAGACACACGTGAACATCTTTCTGAGGTCGAGAATGAAAGCGAATTCTGGAATCAATTCATAGGACTTAAATGGGAAGAATTGGCACAGAAACAGCAAATCGATGCCGTCTCAGGAGCGACTCTCACAAGCTTCGCAATTGGAGAATCTTTAATTAAACGCTTCGGAGGTGAAATCCCTTCCTTACGTTTTCCAGAACCACTCACTGTCACGGAGCTGCATAGTGTTTTCCCAGAGGCAGATAGTCTCGAACCTTCTCCTTTAGATCATCATGCCTGGGACGTCTTCAACAAAGACTCACACCCGCTGGGCTTCGTTTTGAGCACATCACCTGTATCGGATGATATCGTCGGATATCAAGGACCGACGCGAACCTTGATTGTCCTCAAACCGAACGGAAAAGTTCATCGCATTCATGTTCTTAAAAGCTACGACAATCAACCTTATGTCAGCTATCTGAATGAAGACTGGTCCTGGCCTGAATTATTTAATGGACTCTCATTGCAGGAAGTCGCTGAATTCTCTCTGGAAGAACAGGGAGTCGAAGGGGTTTCCGGTGCGACCTTTACGAGCATGGCGGTTGCCAAGGGAGTGATTAAGCGTGCTCGACAAGCGATTGAGCCAACACCAGAACCTGTAGTGAGCAAAAAAGAAATTCATCTCACTCCCAGAGACTGGGGAACTCTCTCTGTTATTTTCTTTGGAGCCATTCTGGCGATGACTCACTTAAGAGGCGTCACCTGGCTGCGAGTTGTTTTCCAATTCGTCTTGATCGGTTACGTTGGCTTGATTAATGGTGATCTACTTTCGCAAGCAATGTTCGTCGGATGGGCACAAAACGGAGTCCCCTGGCAATCCGCAATCAGTTTAGTTGTGCTGGCAAGCGTTGCTTTCTTGTTGCCAGTGACCACTAAGAAGAATGTCTACTGTTCCCACCTATGCGCTCACGGTGCTGTCCAACAACTAGTACGTAACAGACTGAGCTTTCAACTTCATCCGAGCCGAAATGTAAAACGGTTCCTCAAATTGATTCCACTCGGTCTACTGATTTGGGTGATCATTGTTTCTGTGTTCGGGCTCTCTTACAGCTTGGTTGATATCGAACCTTTTGATGCGTACTTGTTTCAAATTGCCGGCTGGTCTGCGATTACAATTGCTATTGTTGGGATCGTCGCGTCGTTGTTTGTCCCGATGGCGTATTGTCGATTTGGTTGCCCGACCGGGACACTACTGGAATTTCTCCGCAGAACCGGACGCAGCGACCGCCTCTCTCTCGCGGACGGATTGGCTCTACTTTTACTCATCCTGGCAATCGTCTTGTATGTGACTTCTGCTACATAACTCTCAATGATTGTGTTAGCGACAGCAGTAGAATCAGCGCTGGCATTGACTCTGGAAATCCTCCTCCGTGATCTCCGCGGCTCCGCGTTTTGATAATTTGATCAACTAAGACAGACATATCTACGCCATGGAATAAACCGTAAGTGACAATATATTAGTTGGTTACGGAGAATTCACTTCTCTATTGGTGGAATTGAAGACTCAGTTTAGACTTCAAACTCATCATGATTCCCTTCCAAATCAAGGTTCCAGCCGGAATCTGTGTCATTCTATGTTCAGTCCTCGTTTCACAGCATTACATTTCGTCAGAGAAAGCCACTTGATGCGGTTTTGTTTCGCTGGAATGGCGTGTCTTTTCGTCTGTGTAAATCTCACAGGTTGTGTGAATCGGAGAATGACCATACGCTCGAACCCATCGGGAGCGTTGGTCGAAATTGATGGCGAGAGAATCGGGCTGACACCAGTCTCAATGGATTTCACGTACTATGGAACCCGCGAGTTCACGATTTCCGCTCCGGGTTATGAATCTTTAACAGTCTTGCAGCCAGTCCCCGCTCCCCCAGGTCAGCGGTTCCCTCTCGACTTCTTTACGAACCATTTCATGCCTCGTAAGGTGACCGACCGACACGACTTTACCTACAACTTAATGCGCCGTAACGCACCGATTGATGAAGAATCTGATCTCATCAACCGAGCGAGAGACTTCCGTTCTCAAGCAGAAGTCGGTGGAACCGGTCAGCCATAAACTGAATCGTCAAGAAATGTTTAGCTGCATACTTCACTGTGTGCAGCCCAAAGTGAGTTCGTATCATCAAGTGCGAGCATGGGATCTCATCCGATGCTTGAACTAGGACTTCTTAGATGAATTCGCGTAATCATCATCATCTTCCATTACTCTGAATTCTTTTCTTCAGGAGAATTGCACATGCCGGGAGTTCGTCAAGTTGAAGTGATCGCACATCGCGGAGCGTCAGGGTATCTGCCGGAACACACGCTTGAAGCGAAGGCGATGGCGTATGCCATGGGAGCAGATTATCTGGAGCAGGATCTGGTTCTCACGAAAGATGACATCCCGATTGTGCTACACGATATTCACTTAGATACGATCTCTGATGTGGCTCAAAAATTTCCGAAACGAAAAAGAGAAGACGGACGATATTACGCCATAGATTTCACGCTCCCCGAAATTAAACAACTGAACGCTTCCGAGCGATTCAATCACAAGACGGGGAAGGCTGTGTTTGAGAATCGTTTCCCCGCCCATCAAGGCAGTTTTCGGATCCCGACCTTAGCTGAAGAGTTAGAACTCATTCAGGGACTCAACATAAGCACCGGGAAATCCGTAGGCATCTATCCTGAACTGAAACAACCAGAATTTCATCATTCCGAACAGAAAGACATTTCTAAGATCGTCCTGAATGTGCTGCAAGAGTTTAATTACACCGGTCAAAATGATCTCTGTTATCTGCAATGTTTCGATGAGAAAGAAACGAAACGCCTACGCGAGGAATTCAAAACAGAATTGAAAACAATTCAGCTACTTTCGGATGCCGACTGGATGAGTCAATCCGATCTGCAAGAGGAAAGAAACCAGCGACTGCAAGAAATCGCAACTTATGCAGACGGAATTGGACCTTCGGTGAACTCCGTCTTTCGTCAAGCTCCGCGCAGCGATCTCCCGATTGCGACGGAGTTAACAGTTGACGCCCACCGGCATAACCTCTTGATTCACCCCTGGACATATCGAGTCGATTCACTCCCCAAACTCTTTTCATCGTTCGAGGCACTTCATCAAGCGACCGTCCTCGCAGGTATCGACGCCATCTTCTCAGACTTCCCCGACCAAAGCGTGGAACTGTTAACGAAGTTGTCGGAATCAGTCTGACTACCATGCCCGGCTGCCCGGTAAAACAGAGTTACAGGAAACACTATGCGTAATTAATTGCGCCGCGATCGATAATTGAGAAACTTCAAATAGTTATAGAAAACTCTGTCACTGAATTCATTCCGCATTCGCTCAGCTTAGTAGTGGTTCTTCGGTGTAACCGCGAATAGGGAGCCAATAAGCACCAACCTTGGTTGACCGGGTGAGGAATGATAACATGCGACAAATAAGAAGGTTTTGGAAGTCATGCTGCGGGAAGGATGGGATCTATGGGCGAACCTCCAATCAGTACGATGCAATTACAGGCTCTGCTCGATCAGGGGAACGATCAAGCTTACGAAGAACTTCTCGGATTGGCTTCTGTAAGATTACAGAAACTTGCTCGGAAGATGCTGCGAGACTTTCCCAAACTCCGACGCTGGGAGCAAACCGACGATATCTTTCAAAGTGCTGCATTGAGACTTCATCGATCTCTCTCAGAAGTCAAACCGGAATCGGTCAGGCAGTTCTTTGGTCTCGCTGCAACTCAGATTCGCAGAACTCTGATCGATCTGGCACGACACCATTATGGTCCTCTAGGTCAGGGAGCGAATCATGATTCAAGTCCGCAACGTGAACATCAAGCTAAGGCCGACTCTCCAGAAACCCTCGCAGCCTGGGCTGAATTCCATGAGCAAGTTGATGAACTTCCAGAGGACCAACGGGAAGTTTTCCAACTTCTCTGGTACTCAGGCACAACTCAAAAGGAGGCCGCTGAATTACTTAACACATCAGAACGTACAGTCCTCCGCAGATATCATAAAGCAAAGCTCTCTTTGCGAAATTTCCTCTCGAATAATGAAGAGAAAAGGCACGGTCATGAGTCACCAGGAATTACTTGAAGAGCGGCTCGTTGACTGGAATCTTAAACGTCAGCAAGGACAAGACATTTCCGCAGAAGACCTTTGCGAA
>ERZ887942.1193-NODE-1193-length-18635-cov-4.809473_pt1 | contig 18635 bp, 15 predicted proteins | sample MGYA00521099_ERZ887942 | MGnify/ENA primary metagenome ERZ887942 (study PRJEB32303, sample SAMEA104408605) | aquatic metagenome | biome: Brackish water; feature: Pelagic; material: water | place: Baltic Sea | collected 2014-06-07T06:48:00 | depth 16,251 m ...
ATCCCACAGAAGTTGAGCTTCCCAACCCAACCTCGCGCCCAAAGGCTGTCTTTGGTGGTGTAGGAGTCAAACAAATTGAAGTTTGATGGATTGGACGGCACGAGCGCTTTCGTGCTTGTGTTAATGTGTTCACGCAATTGCTGCGGGGACAGCGGTGTCGCAGAATGTACCGGCGGGGACACCTGACAAGTGGTGATGATTACTGCACAGGTGGTGAGTAAGGGAACCAAGAAGAGAAGCGCTTTGTTCATGAGCTAAGGGGAAAGATAAGCCTCCGTCGGCGAGGCACAATGGCGAGCATGATCGAAAGTAGCAACAGGACGCTTGCCGAGGGTTCAGGAATGACCATCACCAGACCAAAAACGGAGCCATCGATGATTTGGCCAACCGTTGCCGTGCGGTTGCCAAACAAGCCCACCAGCAATTCGCCAGGTGTCGTCGCATTGAGTAGTGCCGGCTGATTGGGCAGAGGGTCTTCAAGAAAGACTTGATCATGGCGAAATACCAGCCATTCGGCAGCCGTCTCCAAGCTTGGTGTGTCGGTGATGACAGTGTAGATCGATTCACCGAGTAGAGAGTGATCGCTACTGATGGTGTCTTGAATGGTGCTTTGATAGAGCCCAGGTAAGCCATCAAAGTTAACGGCTACGGAATGTCCAAACTGTGAGAAGGCTGCCATCACCTCTTGCGGGGCTTGGCGTTCAAAAGCGGATCGCACCTCGGCGTCGCTGAAGCCGAAGGAGCCTAGTCGGACGGTGCCGGATGTCAGTAGTTTACCCCTGGCATTGGTGATGAGATTGGATTCAACGCCATCAAAGTTCGTCACTGTGATTGTGGCGCCCGTGAGGCTCCCTACGAGCCAGAGAAAACTGGCAACCACTATGGATGGAAGGTCGGAGCGCATGGCCCTTCTAAGGTGCCTCATCCTCCAGGTCGATCAATCAGGTATTGGCGAACCATTGGTAATGTTTGTGCCAAGAAAGCAAATCTCTTGGCCGATCTCGCGATCTATGGCTGAGTTTCAGAGTGAATCCTTCGCACGAACGCTTTGCTACCGACCATCCTGATCACTTCTTTCTCGATCCGGAGAATCCTGCGGCCCTTGAGAGGCATCTGATCGGTTTAGGTAGTCTTGACGATGGCGAAATGCTGACTGGCTGTGCTGTCGCAGGAGATGGCAACATGAATTGCACCCTGCGAGTGTCCACAGATCGTCGTTCTATCATTGTCAAACAAGCGCGACCTTGGGTCGAGAAGTACCCACAGTTTGAGGCCCCTTGGGAACGCGTCTTGCGCGAGGCTGAATTCTACCGACGCGTTGTCGGTGCTCCAAAGGCCGCTGGGATGATGCCTAAGCTCCTGGCCTGCGACGAAGCGCATCACCTTCTCGTTCTGGAGGACCTCGGAGAGGGTGGCGACTATCGGTCCTGTTACCATGGTGATGTCTGGGAACTAACGACATTGCAGGCGTTGGCGGGATATCTATCTGCATTGCATCGTACGCCCAAGACTGGCAAATTCACCAATGTAGCGATGCGCGAGTTGAATCATGCGCACATCTTCATTGTCCCTCTGCAACCTGACAATGGCCTAGACTTGGAAGCGATCCAACCCGGTTTTCGAGAGGCTGCCGTGGCTTTGTTAGATGATGAGCCGTATCGTTTGGAGGTTCAATCGCTTGGAGAACGTGCCTACCTCACCGATGGGCCCTGCTTGTTGCATGGTGATTTCTTTCCCGGTAGCCTCGTTCGTACTGAGCAAGGACCGCGAGTGATTGATCCAGAATTTGCCTTCTTTGGTCGCCCAGAGTTTGATGTGGCGGTCTTCCTAGCGCACTTGCATTTGGCCAAGCAATCAAACATGACGGAGATCTTTCTGGATCGCTATCAGCGCCCAGAGCAGTACGATGAGCATCTGCAAGAGCAGCTGGTGGGCGTAGAGATTATGCGTCGGCTCATGGGCTACGCCCAGTTGGATCTTTCCCTGTCCGTAGCAGAGAAGCGGGCGTTGTTAGAGCAATCGCGAACCTTGGTGATCGGCTCATGACTTTGTCGCGACGCAACTGGGTGCAACTGGTAGGTAGTCTTTGTCTTCCTATCTCGCTGGGCGCTGAAGCCGCAAAGGTGAGCCTACGTGATCGCATCGCAGGCCTTCTGTATGGCTCTGCCATTGGCGATGCGCTGGGTGGGCCAGTTGAGTTTCAGCCAAGAGAGGCTGTCCGTCAGTTGCCCAATCCGCCCAAGGCATGGCAAGCGGGCGAGCGTCTGGATGCGGCGGCGAAAGCCGAAGCTCGCTCCAGGCTGATCATGCGACCATACGCGCCACTCAGACCCTTCTCTGAGCCCTACGGCCAATGGGGCGATCCTGCGCCTGCCGGTACCATCACTGATGACACGCGTCACAAATTGGTGTTCTTGGATTCCCTGCATCGGACTGGGGGACCGCCTAATGCCAAAACCCTTGCCCAAGTCTACATGGGTTGGCCAACCAAGCCCCTGCCAGGCGCCTGGAAAGCAATGAATGCCGACTGGTTGGAAGAATGGCGCTATGCCAGCGCTTGGGTGCTCGGTGAGCGCGATCCTAGCAAAGCGCGACCGCCAGAACGCATGTGGCAAGGCCTGCCAACCTGTTGCGGACAAATGACCTCACTGCCAGTCGCGGCACTCTACCCCGGAGAGCCTGCGAAAGCCTACCAATCTTGCTATCAGTTGAGCTACTTCGACAACGGTTTTGGCAAAGACTTGAATGCTGCACTCGTTGCCGGCCTCGCAAGCGCCCTATCGGGAGCCACTTGGCCGGAGATTCTAGCGAGTATTCGAAAGACCGATCCCTATCGTTACGGTGACATTCGGTATACCGAGCGGCAGGTTGATCGGTGGCTCAACATCGCCCTGAAGCTAGTCAAAGAAGCCAAAGGCGAGCCCGCGGTGTTATTCGATGCATTGGAAAAGCTCTTTGCCGAAACGATCAAATGGGAAGCCCAAGTCCCCTTCGTGGTGGCCTTTGCGTGCCTGGCTCTAGCAGACTACGATCCACTAACCGCCCTCCAGCTTAGCATTGAATGGGGCCACGATACCGACTCCTACGCCTCTCTAGTCGGTGCCTACATCGGCGCAGTCCACGGAGTAGGGCTTTTCCCGGACAGTCTTGTCAAGCCAGTCCACGAACGCCTCCTAGCAGACTTCGAGGTGGATCTCAGCAAAGAAGCAGACTTTCTCCTCAAGCTGCAAGGCTGAATCCGCCGTTCTCGAGACGACAGGACTCTTTCCGTTGCCCAATGCGCTGCCAAGAAAAGCAGCGACACAAAGGTCGCCGCAGATTTAGGTTATGGTGCATAACATAATTGGATAGGCTGACCTCACAGGTTGGTCAGTTGCGTTGGCAGTTCCCCACGTTCACGATGCGATACGTAATCATTGTTATATTATATTTAGGAGGGCACACCGCATGTTTCTCATAAGCGCCATCGGCTCAGGAGTTGAGCGATATTCTAGGGTATCCAGAGTCAGAAATCGTTGTTTCGGACATTACTGAAGATGAAAAGGAGCTGTGGACTGTCCCAACGATCGTAGAAAGGCGTGATGGTACGCCTTTGATTTCCCCTGACGTACTCTTGGCTGCCTATAAAATCGTTGGGAGAAAGCCCTCGACGTTCGTTCCTATACAGGTGTGGATCGTCAAAGAAGGCACGTTTCTGAATGACGAAGTAAGGCACTTATTGGAACAATTCTCATTGGAACGAACCATTCTTGTTGTCGAAGGTGGGCGAGGTCCGTTTGGCCCCACATCCTTCATAGGGCTAGGTGAAGGTGGGATTTACCCGGGAAAGGTCAAGGGTGCTGATGTATTCCAATCTCGCGTCCTGGTGCCAATCCATGAGAAGAAGGTGATATGGGGATTGTACACATCACTTTCAGCTGATCGATTGCGTGCTTGTTGGAGCTGTCGTCGCGGTATTGGTGAAGCGGTGAGTTGTTGCGAGGCAATGAACACTGCGTCTCCGACGCTCCTTATTGGACTTTGAAATTGCGCATACAACTAAAAGCCAAAGCCGAGTCGGATGCGGTAGAGCAATTTCGGGACAGTAGGATCGTAGGGCACCTCAAAGAAGTATTTGCCCGGGTTGGCGAGATTGAACCGGAAGGGGAGAGGCAGCGGTGTCCAAGTGTCTTGCCGCATGTTGGGGCTTGACTCCACTGAAAATCCCAAGCCCGTATTGCCGAAGAGATCGTTCGTGTCTTTGATCCTGATGATCAGCGTGTCACCTTCGATCGTGGGCGTCTCTACGACAATGCCTGGATCGAGTTGGATCAGTTTTGACATGGTTCTCAGACTGAATAGGAGACTAAAGCTCTTGCTTTCGCCCACCGGGATGGTGCCGAGTGGGTAACGTGCTGTGCTGGCAACCCAACCGCCTTCTTCGGGTTCGAATTCGGCAACTTCAGTGAAAGTGTTGGATTCAATGTCAAGATGCACGCCTGTGCTTGGTTTGCCCACGTCGTGGACGTCGATGCCCTGAATGCCGTAATAGCCGTTGGAAAAAGCGTCTGGGGCCACCCTTGAGTGTGCGGTGATGTAGTCGGTGTGCGCGTAGAGTCCACCGTTGGCATTGTGGAAACTGTGAGAGAGTCCTTGTTGGGTGAAGTCAAAGCGATAGTCAGCCATGGCACCGCCATGATCAGTGTCATCGTAAATGGCACGATTGCCATGGAGGGAATGAAGTAGGTGAAAGAAGTGGACGTCAGTCAAGGGTTCGTCTGAGGTGTTGTAGAATGTTAGCGTGTGTTGGTAGGCAAAGCCATCGCTCAGGAGCATGGCTTGTGCGGGTACTTCATTGCCTTGAGGACTTAGCCCTTGTGCGACGCCGTCTGGGACATTCCAAATCTGGTACTCGTGGGTAATCTCGAGATGGTCGTTTCTCAGCATTGACTGCATGATTAGATTGCCATCTGCATTCAATGGATTGTTAGGGTCTTTGATCCAAATGCTCTGCCCATCCTTCATGATGACTTCAAAATTGGAGTTGGTCAGCCAATCGGGGAAGATGAGTTGCTTGGGCAACCACATCGGATCATGGCCGGAGTAACTGATTGCCGATGCCCATTCGCCTGAAAGGTATTCACGTCCTTCAAAGCCGGTGCGCGCGTCGATGATCAGATCAAGATATCCGCTTGGTGTGAGTAGGACCTGCCAATTGCTATTGGGCAATGGGAGTCCGGAGGAAACGATTTGTGCGTGAAGGCGCGGTGAAAGACCGCTTCCAGCCATCTGGAGCGCGACTATCCAGATCAGTGTGAATTTCATAGCTTTGATAGGGGACTATAGTGCAATCCTGTGAAAAACCAACTCGCTTGATCGTACTGGCCTAACTAAGCTTGCATGACTTGGGCTGATTTGGTAGGCGATGAGCATGGCTATCAACGATGATTCTCCAGATTTGCCGCCACCATTGGAAGACACTCCGCCACCATTGGACAACGCCCCGCCTTCTGGCACTCAAAGCGCGCAGAAGAAAGCTGACTTAGGGAAGCGGTTCATCGCCTTGCTAATCGACTGCGTGCTTGCTAGTGTCATCGCTGCAGTGCTCAGCTTTGTGAGTCGACCGTTGGGTGTGGTTGCGGCAGGGGGGCTCTTGTTAGTGCGCGATGGATTGGACATTGACTTCATGAAGCAACGTTCCATTGGGAAAAAGGTAGTGAAGCTGCGTGTCGTTCGAAACAATGGAGCTCCCATGGATTTGCAAACCTCCATCCAACGCAATTGGCCACTGGCGATCGGTTCTTTGACGCATGGCATCATTTCGCTGGGTGGAACAACGATCTATGGGATGCTGGGATGGATCGCGACGTTGGTATCTTTGATAGGATTGGTGGAAGCCGTGCTTGTGATCACTGATGCCCGAGGACTTCGCTTGGGTGATAAACTGGCCAATACCAAAGTACAAGACGAGTAGTGTTGGCTTCTTAAGCCATCAATTGAAGTGCGTCACACACTTCATCGACAGTTTCTTTCAAAGTGGACGTCCCTGCGGTGACGCCCACACGTGTGACGTTTCGGAGCCAGTCGGGTTCAATGTCCGCAGCGCGGCTGACGCGATGGGCTCGCACGCCGTAGCTTTCTGCAGTGCTTGCTAGGCGGTGTGTGTTGTTGCTGTTGTTGCCGCCAACGACAATCACGACGTCAACCTGTTGGCAGAGGTCTTTGAGTGCTTTCTGTCGATCTTTGGTCGGTTGGCACACCGTGTCGACGAACTCAAACTCGCGATCAGGATGGCGTTCCATCATGGTCTTGACTAGCGAGCACACGAAATCAATTGGCTGTGTGGTTTGTGAGACCACGCCATAGTGAGCATGCTTGGGCAAGGACGCGAGATCATCCTCATGGAACACCACTGTGGCGCCTGGGAAATCTCCTGTGAGACCGCGCACTTCGACATGGTCACGCTTGCCAATCACGACGGGATGCGCGCCCTTGGCGACTAGCGTCGCAAGAGCGGTGTGCGCTTTTCGAACCAGCGGGCAAGTGGTGTCGACTACGCGATAGCCCTGTTGCTGCCAATTCGTTCGATCCTTGTCCGCAGCGCCATGTGCCGTGATCACGACACTCGAAGTCGACGCGCCATCGACATTGTGCAAATCGCCATGCTGCACGCCCTGAGCGGTGAGACGTTCATTGACCACCTCATTGTGGACCAGCTGGCCAAGGATGGTCACAGAAGATTCCTTGGCGGCTAGATGAGTAGCCTTGAGGGCGTCGCGGACGCCGAAGCACATGCCGTAGTGAGAAGCTAAGATGACATTCATACTTGTTGGTTGTGATACGATACGATTGGAATTGGTTTCAGGTGGCATGAACTTTGTGTTGCAAAGTAATGGTGCCCAGTGCTAGGGCCAGGTTGGTGAGTTGCGGCTTACTCCGGTTTCCCGGTGCGGATGATGGATTCTAGGATGCTCAGGTAGCTCTCGAAGGCCTCACGGCCAGTGTCTGTGAGCAAGTAGAGGGTGCGCCGTTTGGCCCCGCCTTCGTCTTTGCGGATCGACACATAGTCTTTCGAATTCAAGGTGCGCAGGTGAGTGATGAGGTTGCCGTCGCTCAACTTGAGCTCAGCCTTGAGGTCTTGGAAACTCCACTCCGTGCGCGACGCTAGCAGCGTCATAATGGACAAGCGGCCCTTCTCGTGAATCGTTTTATCAATCTTACTGAAGTCGATCATCCAGCTCGATTGGTTGAGACACGCACGCAGAAGGCATAGACAAGGTGGCAGACTCCGAAAGTCAGGCCCATGATAAGCGCGCTAAGCTGATGAGCAGATGTTAGTTCTGTGAGATCGATCGACCAATGTGCCGCAAGTCCACAAGCTCCGATCAACGTGAAGACCATGCCTAAAAGACGCAATGAACGTGGGCTGAAGCCACTTGTGGCCATCAAAGCCAAACCATAGAAAGTCACCCAGATGAGCGTGGCACCAATGAGATCGCTCTTGGGTCCGAAGCCAAGTGTCATGCCTAACAAGCCACCAACGAATAGCGCTGGGATGAGCGCTTTGAGTGCCATCGAGAGTCCGACTGAAAAGTAAGGTTCCTTGGCCCGCTGTGCTGTGCGCCAGATCAAAGCATGATTTACTACATTGATCAGCACGAAGGATCCTAACCAAGCACCCATCGCCGCAGGGGTCGCTATTTGAGCATCTTTGAGATACAAGAAGACCGCCGTTGCTATCGCAATGACGCCACCCATCACCGCGGTCGGCACCGTGACGGAACGATACACGGTGGCTTTTTCCATCAATGAGCGGATCACCTGCAGGTGTTCCAAGGCGGTCTCGGAATCATTCATTGAGTTTACTTTGTATTACAAAGTAAACTTGTGCAAGTGGGAATTGTGGAGAACTTTCGCTCTTCTCTGTCGGACCGAAAGCATGTTAGATTTCTGACCATGCTGACGACTTCTTGGAAATTGATCCCTGTTCTCCTTGCGCTTGTGGTGTCTGCTAGTTTCGCCGGTACGTTGCCTAGCGTTCGTTCTGTCAAGATCACCAACACGCGCGCAGATTGGTTTTATTTGGAAGAGCTAAGCATTCTGAATGATGCTGGCGATGACGTGGCTTCGGTTGAGTTTGGTTCCATCGCGTCGTCTTCGGAACAGCCTGGTTTCTTCTCCACCGATCAAGGACCGATCGATGATATCTTTGGTGCTTGTTGTGAAACGGGGTGGCATTCGACTACCAGCGCTGGCGACCAGTTCTACATCATCACGTTTCCAGGCCCACAGACTTTGACTGGCATGATCACCGTTTGGGATCGCCAGGATTCTGGGTGTTGCTCACACCGATTGGATGGCATGCTGTTCGAGTATTTTGATGGCTTGGATGGTGAGGGCAATCTCGTAGCCGCTCAACAAATCGATGCATTGGCGGAAGATAGCTTTGGCGATATCAGTACCGAGGTCGGTGCCAGTTTCGAACTGACCAATCCTGACACCGACACCGACTCCGATGGTGATGGCCTAACCAATCGCTATGAAGAAGAGATGGGTCTCGATCCGAATGATGCCAGTGGTGACAATGGTGCCGCTGGCGATCCGGATAAGGATGGTGTGACGAACATCGAAGAGTTTGCCCGTGAAACTTTGCCCAAGGTGGCGGACACAGACGAAGATGGTGTCCTTGATGGCGCGGAAACGGGCACAGGGAACTGGGTGAGTGCTAATGAGACAGGCACGGATCCCCTGATTGCCGATACGGATGGTGACACGCTCCTGGATGGCATGGAGACCAATTCCGGTGCGTTTGCAAGTGCAAGCGATCCTGGCACGGACCCTAACAACGAAGATACGGATGGCGATGGCTTTCGAGATCATCGCGAGTTGGTCTTTGGCACGGACCCGACGAATGCTGACAGCGTACCGCTGGTCAGTGCTTCGATCACAGGCGTGAAGTCCATCCGCATCACCAATATTCAGACCGATTGGTTCTACCTAGAAGAGCTGGAGATCTTCAACACGACGGATCAGGATGTGGCCTCGGAGTCCTTTGGCACCATTGCCACGGCATCTGAGAATCCTGGTTTTGGAGCCAAAGCTGTCGGGCCGATCGATGACGTGATTGGCCCATGCTGTGCCAATGGCTATCATTCATCCACAGACATGGGCGGGCAGGCCCTCACCTATACCTTTCCTTCTCCTCAAGACTTGGCAGGTGACTTGCGTTTCTGGAATCGTATCGATGGTTGTTGTGCGACACGTTTGGACGGGATGTTGGTAGAATACTTTTCGGGTGATGATGGCACGGGCGAGCTGATTGCTGAGCAGGAGGTGCTTGGCCTGGCTTCAGAGCAGCCAGAAGAGATCAGTAGTCCGGCTGGCGCGGCGGTGCCGATCGTGTTCGTCGTGCCAACAGGTCCCCTAGCAATCTCTGAGGTTCAGCGCGGGGAGGCTGGCGAACTCAGTCTCTCGTGGAATTCGACCTCGGTGGAGTTCTTTGCTGTGGAGCGCTCGTTGACGATGAGGCCGAACGAATGGGATGTCCTGGAAAGCAATCTTGCTGGGGCGGGGGAGCCTGCCAAAGTCACTACCTATGTGGTGGGCGTGCCGGAAGACGGAGCGACCTACTATCGCATTCGGCGTGCGGAGCCACCTCCTTTTCTCAAGAGTGATTTCGAAGATGGCGCTGGCGATTGGGTGGTTGGCATTGGTCAGAACCCCTTTGTGAGTGAATCTGACACCCAGTGGGAATTCGGTACGCCCTCGAGTGGTCCAGGAGCGGTCTTTGCGGGCACGGGAGCAGTGGGAACCGATTTGGACGCGAATTACGGCAACGCCACCAACATCATTCTGACCTCACCCGTCGTGGATCTCAGCAAGCAGCGCAAGGCTAGTCTAACGTTCTACTATTTTCTGGAGAGCGGTCTGGAAGAAGGCACCGTTCTGGAATTCATTGATTCTGCCGATGCCAGTCAGCTTTTAGCGGTCACCGACCCTCTGCCAGCCGTGAGCGAGTGGACTTTGCATACCATTGACTTGAGTAAGATTGGGGAAGCGGAAAGTTCACTGCTCGATCAGAGTTTCCAGGTCCGCTTTCGTTTCTTGAGCGACGATAACGCTGACGACAATGGTGCCGGATTCTTTCTTGATGAAGTCTTGATTCAACGCTGATCCGTTGATTCTTTTCCCCAGACTTCTACTTCGATGTAGTGGTTCATCTCATTGGCGGTGTTGCCATTGCTGTGGAGGCGCACATAACGCGCTTCTACCCCCCGCGCATTGACCACACGACCGCGATTGGTGTCTACGTAGGCGGTGTCGTTGCCACGCCCAAGGCCTGCGGTGTTGTCGTGATCGGCATTGTAGATAGTGATCACACCATCAGCAAAGTTCTGGTCGTTCGACACTTGTACAATGACATCAATGTAAGCACGAGCTTGTTTGTGGAAGTGCCAAAGCCAAACCCCGTAAAGGCGAGCTGATTGGCCAAGATCGATTTGGACCCACTGCTTGCGCGGGCCAATTTCAACGTAGCTGCCATCCGCAGCGTCCTTGTTGCCATCGGTGATGTACTCAAGATCGCCAATCACGGGTAAGGATTTACTGCTGGTGACCACTTTATCCAAAGCCAAGTTGCGTAGGCCGCGTGGAACCAAGAGCGGCTGCTGTTTCTTCTCGACCGGTTCAAGGTTCGCCAGCGCGATCTTTCGTACCGTGCCTTCAAACATAGCCTTGGGAATCTCCGTGCTGAGCGGCACGAGATCCTCATTGGTGCCGTCCTGCCCTTTAGGAGACGCGAACACCACAGGGGCAATGTCTTGTTCGACGACTTCGGCGGTGGGATCCATTATCGATGAAGCATCCGTGATCGTGTTAGGCAAGTCTGCAACCTTAGGAGATTCTTGGGGAATCTCAGCAGCACCGGTGCTGCTTGGCAACGCCACCGGGTTCCCTGAGCGTTCGGTCCATTGACTTGCCTGAGCAAGCAAACCTCCGACAGGCTCCGTGGAGTCCTCTGCTCCTGGACGCTGGCTTGGCGTGAGGTTCAGTGAACTTCCTCTTGGATGTTTCTGTATTTCGACTGAAGCCAAGCGAAGCGACCATGCCTTCCTGCCCAAATGAATGATGGAGCTGAAAAGAATCAAAGCGAGAGCACTCAGAAGCAAATTGGAAATCGTCAATCTCATGACAGTGTGGCAGTTAGAGATTCGCGCGATGAAATGGCGAACTTGCTAACATACGCGCCTAGGGTGGACAGTCGAGTGCTTTCCTTGACGCCGTCGAGCATTCACGCGAAATGTTGCCCTATGTCGTCCCCCGAAGAAGAACGCGTGCTTGACCTGGCGGAAAAAATTGGCCCTTTGGCCGCGTACCAGCAGCTGATTGCTGAGAACGATGCCCTCATCTTAAGTGCGGACCTGGACATCGGTCGCGAGATCGTCACGCAGCGCACGGCGATTCACACCGCTCTGGTGCATCGGTGGGCGAAAGAACAGCACGAACGGTTAGGCTATGAACATCCCTTTGCAGTGGTTGCCCTGGGCGGGACGGGACGTGGCGAGATGACGCCGTACTCGGATACGGACTTTGCGTTTCTCTTTGATGACGCATTGGAAGGTAATGAGATGCTGCTAGAATTGCAGCGCCAGGTGGTGCATCTCCGCACCTTTGACAAGGAATACGGTTTTCGATGTGAATCGCTACCTTACAGTTTGGACGAAGTTCCTGACCTAGATGGCACCTCGCTGAACAGCTTTCTTGATGTCAGCCCAGTCTACGATCCTTTCGATCTGAGCACGGCTTTTCGAGAGCGTATTCGGGCGTCCTTTGATCCTTTCCAACACTTTCTGTTGGTCTGTGAGTCTTGGAATGAGCATTGGAAAAAGGCCACCAGCGAGAGCGAGCGGCTCGATCGTTTTGACATCAAGAATGAAGGTCTGCGGCTGTTCTTGGCAGGCGTTTGGACCATGGCCGGTCCCGAATTCATGCATAGTGACGAAATCTACCAGTCGTTGGACGATGATCGTGACCTGAAAGCTTATGAGTTTCTGCTTCGCATCCGTGCCTTTGTCCATCTGCAGCGCTCTGGTCAGAAGCCTGGCCATGCTGCGCCTGGCAGCCATGCGGAAGATGTGCTCCAATTCGAAGACTTTGTTTCCTTGGGTGATTTGTTAGGGAAAGAGGCTTCCGAGCGAGAGCGATTTGAGTTTGGCAACACCGTTCGCAGTCGACTTCTTTCCGCGCGGCGACGCGTGGCCTGCTTTGGCCGTGCGGTGATTCAGCGAGCTCTCACAGTGGGGCGTCCGGTGAGCCCGGGTAGTCCGATCATCTATGGTTTGGGAGGTCTTACTCACGAGGCTAGCTCGACCTGTACGACCGATGTTGAGCGCAGTCGTGCGGCACTGCAATTGTTACACATGTCGCAACGTTATGGCATTCAAGTCGATCCAGCAGAACTACAGACCACTTTTCTCAATGCCCATCAATGGTTAACGCCAGTGCCTGAATTGGGCACCATGTTTCACGAGACACGTGGAAGTCTAGCAGAATCCTTCACGTTCTTGTCAAACGTCGACCGTGCCGAAGACCGCTTGTTTCCTGGCTACGCTCAGTTTGAGTCGTCTTTTGATGGGCGCGTACTGCTTGAGCAGACCTCCCTACGCGGAGCTCTTGAACGGCAGAAGATGCGTATTCTGGAAACTGGTGTGCAACAAGGCAAAGCGCGGCTCGAAGAGGCCATTTCGCGTTCTGACTTATTGGATTTCTCAAAGGGGCTGAACGAGGATGTAGAAGCCGCGTTGCTCGGTGCTGAGCACTTGGCAGCGATCAAGTTGGCGCTGAAAACCAAGCGTCTACCGTTGACCGAAGACGACCTAGCGGCTCGTGATGATGAATCTTTGCCGATGCATGTGCGCTATTCTTCTGGTATCTCGAACATTCCGCTATCCGAATACTACAAACCGTATGGCGAACAATGCGGGTTTCCTTCCAAGACATTGGAACTGGTTGAGTTTCTGGTTCAGCATCGGCGTTCGTTTAAGGTCTATTCACAAGTTGGCGTGAATGATCAGCACCAAGTGGCGAAGTTTGCCAAACTATGTGGCGATGAGAATCGACTGCGTAGCCTCTTCGTTTTCACTTGTGTGGATCAGGCCGAGTGGCGCCCAGTCGATCAACAACCCACGCGCTGGTGGAACATTCGTGAACTCTACACGCTGGCTATGAGTTCCTTCTCTGTGAAGCCTAAGCCTGACGTGACGCGTCATCTTCAGTCGACCGGGTTCACGCCAGATCAGATGGACGTTCTAGAGGATTTCCGTGGGGCCTTCACGGGACACTACGGCCCCATGGCCATTCAAATCGGCGAGCATCTTACTGAACTGGCCGGCGATGCTAGCATAGGGCCAAAAGTAAAGGTCTTTCCTGGCAATATCATCGGCATCGCCACCCCTGACTACCGTGGATTGGGAGCGTCCATCTGTGGAGCATTGGCGTCACGCGAGGTGTCGCTGGTGCAGGCGCACCTGTTTTCATCTGATCGCTATAAACTGGCGCTGGATTTCTTTCATGTGCCCCACATGGATTGGTCAGCGCAATCGGAACTGGCTGGATTCCTGGCGGAGGTCATTAGGGATCAGGCCTTTATTGAGGATGATGTGGAGCTAGCAGACTTCGAATGCGATTACACACTCACAGAATGGCGCCCAGGACGCTACCGATTGCACGCTGAGACGGCCCACGATGGCATAGGCGTCATCTACGCTCATTGTTATAAAGTATGCTGCTACCTCGAAAGTGACATCTACGGACTCATCGCGCACACGGTGCGTGGCATCGGGTATGCCTCGATCTATCACAGTCTCCCAGAGGGAATGACCTTGGCTGAAGCACGGCAAATCATTCGTGAAAAGTTCTAGGATAGGTTGTTGACTATCAGCGCAGTCAACCCAGCAACTCCTGTACCACCCGCGCTTCGGCATTGTCGACTAACTGAATGTCTCTCGGCCCAATACGAAACTTCAATTCCTGATGATCCAAACCAAATTGATGCAGGATCGTGGCGAGCCAATCGTAGTGATGCACGATGCCTTCAATGGCGTAGTGTGAGAATTCATCCGTCGCACCATGCACGTAGCCCTGGCGGAAACCGCCGCCAGCGACCCATTGGCTGAAGCCGTACGTATTGTGATCACGCCCGACTTTGTCGCGTTGCATGAGGCCTTCGCGGAATTGGATGACGGGTAAGCGGCCCATCTCACCGCCCCAATGGACAATGGTGCTGTCGAGCAAGCCACGCTGCTTGAGATCACTCACAAGCGCTGCTGCTGGTTGATCGATCTCAGCCACGCGTTCTGCTAGAGCATGGCGAATCGAACCGTGGTGATCCCAAACTTGTCCCTGGCAGAGAATCTGCACAAAGCGTACGCCACGTTCCACAAGCCTCCGTGCGATCAAGCAACGTGTGCCGTAGTCTTCGGTGACTTTGCGGTCGATGCCATACAACTTCTTGGTGGCACGGGACTCGCCTGAGATGTCGAAGGCTTCTTTCGCCGCTTCTTGCATCCGCCCGGCCAAGGCATAGCTCGCCAAACGCGCTTCCAAATCACTCTCGCCGGGATGTTCATCGAGGTGTGCTTGATTGAATTGCTTCAAGTACTCCAACTGCGTGCGTTGCGGCGCGCCCTGCAGGTGTGCCGGTGGGTCGAGGTTGAAGATTCGTGGTTCTTTCGGGCGCACCATCGTGCCCTGGTAGATGGAAGGCAATTTGCCGTTGGTCCAGTTCTCTTTGGAGATCAATGGTAGCCCGCGTGGGTCCGTTAGCGCAATGTAGGCAGGCAAGTCTTGGGATTCGCTCCCCAAGGCACTGGTGAGCCAGCTTCCTAGAGTTGGACGCCCGCGATTCGCGGCTCCGGTGTTGAGCGCATAATTTGAGGGCAGATGATTGTTCACCCCAGTGTGCATTGAGCGAATGAGTGTGATGTCATCAGCAATGCGTCCCAAATGCGGTAGTATCTCTGACATTTCCATACCGCATTGCCCATAGCGCCTGAATTTCCAAATTGGCGCCATGATCTCGCGACTGGCTTGAGCGGCGTTGTCAAACTTGATGTCTCCGGGGAAGTTCTGCCCATCACGCTTTACGAGCTCTGGCTTCGGGTCGAAGAGTTCAATCTGGCTCGGTCCCCCTAGCATGAACATCGAAATCATCGCCTTGGCTTGAGCGCGGTGGGGCGGCGCTTTGGGCATGACGTCGTGAGTCTTGGGAATGAGATCTGGTTTCTCCAAAGCACGCGATGGAGCTGTCGCAGCGAGCAAACCGTCTTGTTTCAAAAGCCATGACGCTGCGATGCCACTCAGCGCAAAGGAAGAGGAATGCAACACGTGGCGGCGAGAACACAGACGAGTTTTCATGAATGCAATGGTGGTTTGTTAGTCGATGTAGAGAAAGCGATTGGACGCCAAGAGTATCTGACAGAATGACGCCAGTGCGGTGGTCTCGGGATCCTCAACGCTTGCAAAGTACTGGGTTTGCTTTTCCAAATAGGCTGCGGCGGAGGCAAGCTCTGTGGTCGTAGGAGTCTCTGAGAACAGGCGCAGGAACAGGTCGCGCACCTGCTCGCGACGAGACGCCCAGCGTGAGGCTACCTGCTTGGCCAGGTCCTCAGAACGCTGCATGATCAACTGGTCATTTAGGAACCACAGGGCCTGAGTTGCCACGGTCGTCGGTCGCCGCAAATTGCAATTGGGCACCATGCTGGGCTGATCAAACGTCGCCAACATGTTCAATGGAAGGCGACGTTGGACTTCAACAAAGGCACTGCGTCGATAAGCGCCTGACTGTTCTTCGTCGGCGCCGACAGGTAGACCGTCGCGAATCTTCTGCACGCCGATTACCACCTTACCCTCACCGTTTTCAGTGACGGGAATGCTAGGCCCCCCATGTTCTCTGTCCAGTTTGCCAGACACCGCCAGAATGACGTCTCGTACTGTCTCGGCTTCAAAGCGCCGCAAGTTTGCTCTGGCCAATAAGGTATTGTCAGGATCAATGACGTCGAGCTCAGGGCGCCGCCTCGATTGCTGTTGATAGGTCCGCGAAAGGAGCATCATGCGATGCAATCGCTTCTGATCCCAATCATGATTCACGAAATCAGTCGCGAGCCAATCCAGTAAAGCTGGGTGTGAAGGGCGTTCTCCGCCCAAGCCAAAGTCACTGGGGGTGGACACCAAGCCGCGGCCAAAGTGATGCAGCCAGAGGCGATTCACAAACACGCGCGCAGTGAGTGGATGCCGACCATTGGTCAGGTGACGTGCGTAAGCCAAGCGTCGCCCTGTCGTGGGGCGCTTGGGGTCATTGTCAGGCAAGTTTACCTCACCTGTAGCTCGCTGCAACACCATCAATTCAGCCGGACTCACAACTTCGCCAGGGCTCTGAGGGCTGCCTCGGAAGAAGACCTGGCTTGTTGGCACCACGTTAGGTTGCTCCGTGGTTGCCATGATCATGCGCATCGGAGGCTTGGTGGCTCGCAAGGCGGTGATCGCTTCCTTCTCCTTCTCGAATTTGCGGTAGGATGGTCCATCATACTCAACCAAGAGGCCAAGGATACTACTGATCGGTTTGACCATCGGGTATCGGTCTAACAGGTTCCGTTGTTGTTCGGTGCGGTCGTCACCCTTGGTTAGGACGGCCGTTCGTGTTGCTTCGCGAACAGCATCTGGCACGTCCGCAAGCTTCGATTGCTGAATCTCCTCAGCTCGCGCAGCGCGGCGCGCATTCCAGGCATCGTCCATGAGCTTAGCTTCCGCTTCGATGCGATCAGCCTCGGCTTTCACGTCAGCCGTAGTTAGGTCGATCAAGCGCTCGTTCGGCTGCTTCCAGTGTTGCATCGGAAAGGCTGGATCAAACACCGCACGAAAGCGGTAATAATCATCGATGCCGATTGGATCATACTTGTGATCGTGACACTGCGCACATCCAATAGTTAAGCCAAGGACACTAGCACTCACCACTTGCACGGCATCTGCCACCGCCGTGTTTCGATCGGTGAGAGTGTTGGTCGATTGCGTGCCATCTGGCGCCATGCGTAAGAATCCAGTGGCCGTGAGCAATTCTCGTTGTCGCGCATTGTTCACTTCAAGAGGACTCACGACCATCTCATCCCCAGCCAGCTGTTCTTGAATGAAGCTATCAATCGGTTTGTTCGCATTGAAAGCCTGCATCACATAATCACGATAGCGCCAAGCGTGCTCGCGCTTATGCTCCGTCTCAGCACTGCCGCCATCCGTTTCGGCGTAGCCTGCCACATCCAACCAGTGGCGTCCCCATCGTACGCCAAATTGAGGAGAAGCTAACAATCGGTCTACTAGGCGTTGGTAAGCACGTGACGAGTGGTCTGTTTCGAAGGCCAGCAAGTCTTCTGATGTTGGCGGCAGGCCACCGAGATCAATGGTCAATCGACGAATCAAGGTGTGGGGCTCAGCCTTTGGCGAGAATGTCAATCCTTCAGCCTTCAAGCGCTGAGCAACAAATCCATCGATTGGCGTTGCGCTTTCATCATGGTCTAGCACTGGTACTGCAGGGCTTTGCGCAGTTTGAAAGGCCCAATGGTTCAATTCTTCCACGGTGAATCGTGCGTCCTCGACGTTCACGGGCTCGGGGCGCGCAGTCTTGGCACCTTGCTTGATCCACTGTTTCACCACGGCTTTCTGTTCTTCCGAGAGTTTCGTTTCTCCCTTTGGCATGTCATCGGAAGCAAGTTGCTGCCACAGGAGGCTCTTCTCCACGTCGCCTGGCACCAGTGCAGGTCCCGATTCACCGCCGACGCTCATTAGTCTCACCAAACGCAAATCAAGACCACCTTCGGTTTCATTAGCCTCACCATGGCAATGGAAACAAGCTGCCTTGAAGATCGGACGCACATGCTGCTCGAATGTAAGGGCCTCCGCGCCAAATGTCAGCTCGTCGCAACTCCACCCGAGCAGCAAGATCCACAACCATCCTCGCTGTAGAGAACTCGCTGAAGGGAAGCCATTCATTGAACCAGTCTGCCATAGATCTGGCCCGCCATGAAAGCTGAATTGATTAGGCGACTGACGCGAGCTCATTTCTATGAGGAATCGAGAACTCAGGCTTCCATGGAAGGGTCTGAATCTCACGGCACCGCGAGCATTGTCTTCTGGCTCTTTCGGCAAGGCACCTTTTGAAGGGCTGCCGAAGAATGGGAGAGCTACGACGCTGGCACGTCGCGTGCACCTTGATTCTCTGGCGCATCTTCTTCGGGATTGACCTAGTCAGATTCTCTGCGGAGAAGAAAACGTGGAAGCACTTAGGATGAACTGATTCAAGCTAAGGTGTTTTAGCGTGTGACCACCGATCGTGGGCATCGCGGATCTGCGGGCGAAGAAGTTGCGTAATGCTAGCAATGTGAGTGGTCATGGCAGTTGCCCAGAAAGCAATCTGCGAAGTGATGACGGTCATCGCCACGGACAAGTACACCCAGAACAGGCCATCGTGCAGCGATGCGTCGGGTCCGCACCAGGACTTCGAAGGGAAATATTCGTTCTCCCGAATCATTGTTGGCCGCTCACCGCCACCATAATGGGTAGTTAAGGACGTCGACCGATCCGGTGGTCATTCTAGACCCAGAGCAGCGGGC
>ERZ887942.1194-NODE-1194-length-18605-cov-6.421078_pt1 | contig 18605 bp, 16 predicted proteins | sample MGYA00521099_ERZ887942 | MGnify/ENA primary metagenome ERZ887942 (study PRJEB32303, sample SAMEA104408605) | aquatic metagenome | biome: Brackish water; feature: Pelagic; material: water | place: Baltic Sea | collected 2014-06-07T06:48:00 | depth 16,251 m ...
CATCGCCAAGGGCAGTATGACAGCCTGATCATCCACAGTGACCATTGCGAAGCGCGCTCATAAAGAACTGTGCGACAGGTCTCCCGATGTCAAATATGCAGCAAGCGCATGTCCAGATGTAAAAAAGAGAGGTACTGAGCATCAATGGTCGGTGCGCAGAGACACAAAGCATTGGATGGTGTATCGGTCAGCATGGACGCTCGTGCGCAATGATGTCATCGTATACATCACCGTGTGCCACTTCTGTCATTAGTCACTCCAGCATTCGTACGGATCGTTGACGTGACAGATGACGTATGCGTGCTCGTTCCACGAACAGACGTCAAAAGGACATATGCGTACATGCGTATTGTCGCGCGACCGCTCCCACGACGTGCATGCCGCCCCCACGCCGCTGATCTGCGCGCCACTGTTGCGCACGTGCCACTGCGCGATGTGCACTATCGTGCCGTGACGCGCGTGGTACAGAACGGCCCGGAGCACTCGCACTGCGTCGTCGGGATCGCCGACACTCACGTGCACATGGAAGGCCTTCGAAGACCACTCCCTGATCACAGCCGCGCAGTCATAGTCGCCATCCATGTCGCTGTCACGAATGGTGTGACTATGGTCGTCATCGATGCCCATGAGATCCATGTAAGCGCGAATGTTGGGGTCCATACGACTCTAACGAGACGGGTTTACTGTGCATTGCCTCTTTTTTTTCCCGACCCCACGACGCACTCAGCATCTCGCATGATATGCGCGATTCTGCTGGCGCGTACGGGGGTCTCGTCGCGTGGACGACACTGAGCATCCTCGTGTGGATACAGTGGTCCACCGACACCATCGCACTGATTGGAAGCTTCGCCGCCTCCGCGGTGCTGCTCTTCGACGTTCCTCAATCGCCGCTCGCACAGCCCCGGAACGTGGTAGGTGGTCACTTGGCCAGTGCGTGCGTGGGCGTTGGGGTGCGTAAGCTATACGACACACTCGTGCACCGCCGATGCATTCACGACGAAGAGGTGTGGGTGGGTCTGTTCGGAACCGCGGCGACGGCACTCGCCATCGTATGCATGCGACTGACGGGTACGACGCATCCACCCGGGGGAGGTACTGCCCTCGTCGCCGTGGTCGGCTCCGCCACGCTTCGAGGCACGGGTATATGGTTTCTCTTGTATCCAGTGCTCGCGGGATCCACGTTGATGGTCGTCGTCGCCGTGATGGCCCACGGGCTTGTTCGTCGGAAGTACCCCATGTACTGGTGGCACCCGGCGGTAGCAGACGATATAATATGCCCCTAAAATAAACATAGCGGATGCTCAAAACACCTAGTGTATGTCTGTGCATGATCGTCAAGAACGAAACGACTGTGTTACGTCGATGTTTGGATAGCGTGGCGTCATACATCCATCACTGGGTCATTTGCGACACGGGGTCTACCGACGGCACGCAGTCGTTCGTCCGTGAGTATTTCGCGGCACGCAGCCTCAAGGGCGTGCTGCACGAGACGACGTGGGTCAACTTTGGTCACAATCGCACCGAGTGCCTGCGACACGCGCGTGGCACCGCCGATTTTCTTCTCATGCTCGACGCCGACGAGGTCTTTGTCCGTAAAAGCGGAGTGCATCCCTTTCGGGGGATGACTCTCGCGCACCACGTCTGCACGGTGGCGATAGACGGCCCGCTCTATTACCGCGTGCCCGTGGTCACCCGTGGCGACATGGAGTGGGCGTACAGAGGCGTCACCCACGAGCATCTGGTCGTAGACCGCACCAAGCACAGCGTCCACGCGTGGGACGGCTTCGCGCTGCGTCACCACGCCGATGGTAACAACAGGACCGAAAAGTATACGCGCGACGTGGCGCTGCTTCGAGAGGGCATCCACGAAGAACCCAACAACGCCCGATATCACTTCTACCTCGCAGAGAGCTACAACAACATGAAACGCCCGGCCGACGCCATTCCATGGTACACCAAACGCGTCGCTATGGGCGGATGGGCCGAGGAGGTCTACTACTCGATGCTGCAGATCGCTCGCTGCACGCACATGATGCAATGCACGGGCGACAGCTTCGAGACGACCGTCCTGCCGCTCTACATGGCCGCGTTCCACTACCGACCCGTGCGTCTTGAGGCTCTCTATCAGGTTGTTCTCTTCTACTTGAAGCGCGGAGAGCACGCGCGAGCGTTTGGATATGGAATGTTGGCGTACCCCGCGTGCATGTCCATGCATATTCCGAAGGACATTCTTTTTCTCACGCGCAATGTCTACACCAAAGCGTTCCCATCGGCGATGAGCACCGCCGCGCGTCATCTACCAGGAGTGACACTCGCGCATCGTCAACTGGCGTAGATGCGCGTCCACTCTCGTGCATGCGCGTCGTGCATCGCCTTGTCGCTGCGATAGAGCTGCGCCACGTCCACATTCAGCGGGTCGTCGGGATTGCACTCCGAGAGTAGCGAAGATATGGACATGACAACTTTGCAAATGGTGAGCGCCGGACTCCACTCGTCTTTGAGAATGTCCACGCATATGCTCCCGCTGGGGCTTACGTTGCAATGAAAGATACGCGTGATGAAACGCACCTTGGGCGGACTGAACGGATAACTCTCGGGAATACGAACGTCCAGATGGAAGATGCCGTTGGCGTAAGGAGTTTCTGCGGGTCCGAATAGCGTGGCATCCCAGTGGAACATATTGTCGTCAACCATACTGAGCTGGAAGTTATCCGTACCGTCCCGCGCGTGCATCTCACCAATCTCCTTTTTCATTCGCGACTGTGCGACTCGTAAGGCCATGGTGTTTGTGACTTAATTGTGACATAAATAAACCAGATGCAAAAAAAAGGTACCCATTTCGACTCGTTCACTGGATTTCGACCATCTCCATGCTGCGCTCGCGCATGGACTTCATCGACTCGCTCATTTGCGCGTCCCGCAGTTTCATGTACGATTGCACGGCGTTAGTGGACAGGGAATCTCCGTCGTCTTGGATGGACGTCAGCGTGGGATTGTCGAATTCGACCGCCTGGCAGCTCATGCCCATCGTTTTTCCCGTGTCTGCGCACATGATACTGCTTTGATAGTTCAGGTTCGAAGAAAAGCCACCGAAACTCGAAGGCGTCGTGTCTCGAAGCTCCCGCAGCTGCGCAATACACTCCGTGCCCTTCATGACGCGCTTGGACTGCTTGTGTATCAGTGTAGGCACCCCATTCAACCACTGCGGCAGTGGGGTGTTGAGTTGGCGGATGTCTTGTATCCACACGTCATCTCGAATGTTGGTCGCGATGATGCCCATCGCCTGTTCGCTGTTTGTCTCACCGGGGACCGTGTAGAGAATGTATTCGCAAAGGTCGCTTCTGGACATGTTTTGCGGATTCATTGCGGACTGCTACTTTCCTTCAGTCGTCCCATTTTTTTGTCAAGACTGGTAACGCACATGCCTTTTGGAAAAAAATGCATATAATATGGTATATAACGCAAATGGGTCAAGGCACGTCCAGCGATCGCCCTATTAAATATGACAAGTTGGTGCATCTTACATACTCGTCCATCGACCGCGTCCCTAGCAAAGTCTTTGAAGGCATCCGTCGATTCGCGTCGGGGTACGATGTCCGTTTCTACGACGACACTCATTGTCTGCGCTTTCTAGAGGATCACTTCACCCCAGTGCACGCACAACGCTTCCGCGAACTTAAATCGGGTGCACACAAGGCGGACCTCTTCAGGTACTGTGTCCTCTACGTGCACGGAGGCATTTACATGGACATCAAGACGGTACTCACCCGTCATCTCGACGAGGTCTTTGACCGGACGTATAATTACACGTGTACTTCTCCATTCACCCATATATACAACGGCATCATGGCCACTGAGAAGAGGAATCCCGTGATCCGTGCGTGTATCCAGCGTATGATCGTCGTCGACAAGGGAGAATTCAATCGCGACTACGGTATCAATTGCATGGAGCTTTTTCGACAGCTTCGCGCGCATAATATCACTGTGCGACACGGTCCGAGTGGCGACTGGTTCTTTCTACAAGAGACCTGCTTGCCAGGGATAGACCGCTATAACATGAACTGCACCATCGTCGACCATCGACAACGAATCATGTTTCGGACACGATACGACGACTTCCCATGGTAGATGAGTGCGATGGAATATATGTTTATATGTTGTGTATTATGTGTATACAGCAAATGCAAAATGGCTGTTTCATGAGCTCGTTCGCGCGCGCTTTGCAACACGCTCGTTTTGTGTCTGAATGTCGATTCGCTGGCGAGTGAGGTTGGTGCGATCGAGTTTCATCTGTGTCTGTTGGAGTTTGTGGTGCATTTGATCAATGATGGTATCGTAGTTGTGACATATTTGCCTCGCTGCACGCTTGTACTTCTTCATCATCTCATGGTGTTGGTGTTTTATCAGTTTCCCCATGGCGTCTGTCCATTCGGTGGATGTCAAGTCAATAAAGTCACCCGTGGCGTGCACAACTCCCGTGTCCATGCGAATGTGCTTCTCATGGATGAACATGTCGCGTACCGCAGAGATGGGGTACAACGAACCGGTGTGCACGCTCATACACAACCCATCGGTACCCGAATATCCGAGTTTGGCACGGACGGTATCCAACGTGACTGGATTCTGACCTTCGAATGCAAGTATACCGTCGGGGCAAAAGTTCGGACAGACTTCTTTGCATCGCAGCGCCCCCAGTGTATTTTTGACGTAGGTTGTGTACCGTTTGTGTGTCGTGTAAATCTCGCGCACGCGAAGTGCGTCGCAGCTTATATTATACTGATCGCTGACAGTCTTACCTTCCTTGTCGATCCACCTCTCGAACGATAGGACGTTTTTTTCACCCGGAGGTGGTGATGGCACAGGAACGATGCACTGGTCGACACAAGAGTAAATGATTGCGAAGAACCAAAGCAAACTGTATGCCTCGTCGCTGGGGTCGGAGCGCATCGTCCGTTGCGCCTCGTGGTAGAATGCTTGCGTGTCCTTGTCGAGCGTAGACAGCCATGCACAGAAACGAGTGTCGTCGGTTTGTTCCATGAACGATAGTGCGTTGGAGTTATGACACTCGGCGTCACGGCCACGCGTTTCCCCAGGAATATGCGCTCTTAAGGGTTCGAAGCGCGTGCGAGCACCCGCTTCCACTCTTCCATGTAGAGCATCCGAAGCTGATGAAGCGTGCGTATCTGCTGCCGCATGTCGTCTGTAATGTTGGCATCGTCAGTCGCTATCTTTGCATACTGCGCGTGCCACACGTCGACGAGAGTGTTGACCTTACCGAGACAGGTCTGCACAAGCGAGACGGGCGGCGACTCGGGCGTCGGAGCGACGAGCGTCGGCGCGAAAGGAAGCGGTTCTTCGCGCCGCGTCGGTGCGTTCTCCATCTCGGACGATGCCATCGCACGCTGAAAGGGGTTTTGCATGGAAGCTGCTGGGGAGGGCGAAGGGAACATTTACTTTAATCATGCCCACCGATTTGCAAACGCACATTACCAACGCACGATAAAAATCGATGTCTATAGGAAACAGTGACAGACGGCAGATAGATCAATATGGCCAATCAGCTGAACATATGCGATACGATCATTGAGATACCCACTGGGTCCAACATCAAATACGAGATGCACGACGACGGTCGTCTGCACGTCGACCGTATCACATCGCATGCGTACCCGTTTTGCTACGGATTCGTGGAGCAGACCACATCGACGGACGGCGACTGTCTCGACGTGGTCGTTATTTCGAAGCATCAGTTTCTGCCTCAAAGCGTAGTGTCAGGGCGCGTCGTTGGTATGCTCGACATGGAAGACGAAGAGGGTCATGACCCCAAACTGCTGATAATACCAGCCTTTGAGCACGATCAGGACCGTATTACCGACGTGGGCGACATCCCCAAGGCAACCATTGACCGTATCGTCACGTTCTTCGACGCGTACAAGCTCCGTGACACTCACCGATGGAGCAGGGTAGTGGGCGTCCAATCTGCCACACAAGCGATGGAGATGCTCGGCACATGTCGCGAGCGATGGCAAAAAAAAGAGGCGTAGTAAAGTAAAATGGTCGCAGTATTTTCGGCGTTTGCGGCGCAGTTGCAATTACCCGTGATAAAGTTGCTTCGGACACTGGAGCGGGTGACGACGTACAAAGAAGTGTCAAAGCACACGGCCGTGCTTTCCGTCACGACTCCCAATGACAAAAAACCTGCGGCGAATCCGGCGACGAAGAGCGCCGTCTTCGTGTCGCTTTCCCCGCACTTCTACACGATGCCCTATGCGGAATACTTTGCCTCAATGACGCCGTCGCCGACGCCTCCAGCTCACTTGCTAGAGGAGTAGTAAGCACCAGGGGTGGACAAACTGGCGCACGAGTTATCGGAGATGTCCGTGTTGCAGGTCATACTCTGCCGCACGGCCGTGTATTTGGTTGCAATGCCTGCATCCGAGTCCTTGGCGTTGTAGGTCACCGGGAGACGTCCAACCTGTTTCACGGAGTTGTTGTGGACATTGTCGCTCCGGATGCGTTTGTAGTATGTGGCCTTGTTGCGATAGACTCTTTCCTGCCCCTGGTCGATGCGTTCCTTATTCGTGGCAGCTCCTTTATCACGACTGCCGCGATTATAGTTGGTGTTGAGTTGACTCTGTACTTTATCGGTCATGCTGTTTTAACATAACCACACAAAAAAAATATGTGCTTTTCGGATCGACACGCCAGTCCATGCGTATAGTTGTGTGGGATATATATGTGGGCGTAGTATCAAAATCAAATGAGCGCATTGTCCCCCGTTGTTGTGGGTATCGATCTCGGTACGACCTTTAGTTGCGCGGGTGTGTGGAGCCGTGACGAGCCTGGTGTACGCATTGTCACGCTCGACGAGGGTCACCGCACCATGCCATCGTGCGTGACCATGGGTTCGCACGGTCAAGTCACGGCGACGGGGCGTGCGGCGGAGCGCCTTCCGGGACTAGTCCGCAACGTCAAGCGCGACATGGGGACGGTGACGAGGGGTTCGTACGCGGAGGTGGTCTCCAAACACATCCTTCAGAGCATCAAGGAGAGGGTCCAGCGAGAGGTAGGATTCGACGTGCTGCAGACCGTCGTGACTGTCCCCGCCTACTTTACGAACGAGCAGCGAGCATCCACCAAGCGCGCGGCCGAACGCGCCGGTTGGGTCGTCATGAAGGTTCTCAACGAACCGACTGCGGCCGCTCTGGCTTACGGATACCGCAACTGCGAGTCGGACAAGAACATTCTCATCTACGACTGGGGCGGAGGCACGTTCGACGTGACCATTCTCACCATGGACCAGAGCGTGTTCGATGTCCGGTCCACTGCGGGTAACACCCGGCTGGGTGGCGAGGACCTCACGGACACCGTCGCAGAGAGGCTCCGCGAGCAGCACGCGGGGACCGCCGTGATAAATTACAGCGACGAGGACATCAGAAGGCACTGCGAGCAAGCCAAGTGCACACTCTCGCTGCAACCGAGTGCGGACCTCGCTGGTTGCTGCACGCTCACTCGATTCGCATTCAACGCCCTGTGCGAGAAGCACTTTGACGAGACCATCGACCTCGTGAACCGCGCATTGTGCGACGCCGACATGGACGCCAGTGACATTCACGAAGTGGTCCTTGTCGGCGGGTCTACACGCATGCCGCATGTCATGACCCTGCTCAAAGAGCGCTTTCCTTCGAGCGTCATCAACAACTCGCTTCACCCAGACGAATCGGTCGCATATGGAGCGACGATCCAAGCGGCCCTCCTCTCGGACTACGAAAATCGCCCACAGCACATCATGCTCATGGACGTCATACCACTCACCCTCGGCGTGCGCACCGCGGGTGGTGTCATGACACCCGTGCTCGAGCGCAACACGTCCATTCCCGTCAACGCCGTCAAGCGATTCTCGACACACATGGACAACCAGACGTGCATCTCCATCTCCATCTACGAAGGGGAGATGTCACTGGTAAAAGACTGCGTGTTTCTGGGAGACTGCGCGTTGGAAGGCCTCCCCCCGAGTCCGCGTGGAGCTTTGGCCGTGGCAGTGACCTTTGCAGTCGACTCGAATGGCATTTTGCACGTGAGTGCCGTCGAAGAGACATGCGGTGTCACGTGCACCATCACTCTGAACAGCGGCGTGACGACGCTCAACGACATTGACCGTCAGTGCGCGCTCAAAAACGCGGTTGGTCGTCGCGACGCGCACAAGCTCGATGCCATAAAAATGCGCATCGCACTGGCCACATACGTCAGGGACGTGCGCGCCACTCTGCCGTCGCTGCGGCGCAATGAGAACATTCCAAACACCCACGTCTACGATCTCGAGGAATACATGGTGTATGTCGACAGTGTGCTCGCTAACGAGGGCGACGCGTGCGACCCAACCGCGGTGGTCGAATTTGACCAAACCATCCGCAAACTCGCCCACAGACTCAACATACACTCGTCATCACCGGCACCCACCGCCACCGTAATTTGATTGCGTGGTCGATTTCAGAGTTGGACGGAACGCCGACTGAAACGCAGAACGATCCATTCCAGTTGAAAGCGGCTCTGTGCAACGCAATCGAACACAACCTCCATTGTTGTATGTTTCATTGTTTTTTTTGGTCAGCCGATGACGCGATGCGCGTTGGCGTTGGCGCTGGCGCCTTACAGCATCACACGGAGAAGAGGTACCTCCCCCCGATGATGACACCCACCAACGCGGCACAGCGCTTGAGCATAGAACTGTCATTGAGCGAGAGGCCGACGAATTGGAAGTGGGTCCAATCCTGCTGCAGGGTGTTGTTGACCGCGATCCAATCCATCGTGCTAGCGTTCTCCATCAGGAGACTCAGATTGCACCTCCGCCACATGTCACTCGCGTCGCATTCGGATCGTTCCATCATGTCGAGTACGTCGCGCGCTGGTACAATCGACCTCCCGAGGTTTGCGAGAATGAACGTCGGCACGTGAATGGCGTCAACAATCATTTGCTTGCCGCGATGGATGTGATGGATCAGCACGACGTACAGCGCCTGCATCAGTCCATAACACACCGAGTAGCATAGGGTGTCGTCGCGGATGCGCGGATGCTCGTCCGATCTGCGGGTCACGAGCGTGTGCACACATATGGCGAACCCCACTGCCCATGGCACCGAAAAGCTGCTGAACATGCCATGGAGCTGGCGGATACTTGTCCCCACGGAGTACTTGAGAAGCGCAATGTGACGGAGGAGATAGTTCATGACGGTCGATGAGACGCACCGGTCGTCATTTTGACAAACAGAGAGGCACTCGCAGGTGTGCAGGAGGTCCACGCTGTGGTTGTAGAACACGGTGGAAAAGAGGATCACGCAGATGGCTTGTACCGCCGTACCGACGATCATGCCTACCGTGGAGATGACGCTGACGCCAAGCGGAAAGCCATATGACGCATCATTTTCGTATCCGTCTACCAACCCGACCGCGACCACCGTCACCGAGAAGACGACCGCGCTCGTCCATACTATGCTGCGTATGCACTGCAAACGCCGCATGTGACACTGGCGCGCTCCCGTGAGACCGCGTCGGAACATGGGCACAATCGTTTGTACATCCCGCACCCCAGAGATGTCATCGCGACTGGCCGAACTGCTCGATGTAGACGTCATGAACGGGTGCTCGCTCGCGTCGCCGTTGTCGTGAAGCAAATGGCTTAGATGTGGCTCAATGTGATCGGTGCGAAGGTAGATGTACGCGCACGCGAACTGCAGGGGCACAATCACCGCGAAAATGGCGTTCGAGTATCGGTACAGGTCCACATCACTTCCGCCGTCGCAGACGAGTTTGTGAATCTGCAGCACGGGGTGTACGGATACGAGCATGAAGACTCCCATCGACCACGCCCGACCCCACGGCGTTAGCGGCGATCGCTGGGGGACGCTGTTCGCACCCTCGTACAAGAAGGCCCAGTTGGCAAAATGAAGCGAATTCGGCTGATAGGCACTCTCTGTGTTGCAAGGCGCAGGGGTCGCCGTACTTCGGAGGCCAAACAGTCTCAGACACACGCACACCAGCTGATAACCGCGAAGCATTGTCGTTTCATGCAAGTCGCTATTTTTTTACTCGTGCGTCTCACGCACACGACTTGAAGAACCAATTGGTGTGCACATCCCACACGCACGTGCGCGACGCGACATCTCGCTCGGCTTGACAGTCGATGCACTGATCCACACTCGGGTCGCGGCTGTAAAATTTGGTCACGAAGGTCTCGCTGGGAAGACGCTTCACCGCCCAAGCGAACCCCTCGCACTCGTCGCTGGCATTGCACAGGGCTTCTGCATGCGACTGTTGCTCCATGCAGCGACAATTGGACGCGCCGTCGCATTCGGGACACGTGTAGGACGTTGTCATGGCATCCATGTTCAAAGGCACGACCATGGACGGATTAGGTCGACGTGCGACGACCCGGTCCATATCACCCTCTGCGCCGTCGATGGCCGCATCCGCTTGCCCCGCGTCGTATCGGTACATGTACGACCACATGTTGCTGTTGAGCACCGATACACCGTTGGTCGTCGTGGTCCACATGCAGTAGGTGTCGTTGTCCAAGTTAGCTTGGTCGTAGGGGACGCTCTCTTCGCCAGTATACATGAGCATGTATGAAGCGTTGAGCTGGGCATTCTGCCCCATGTTCATATCGGCAGGGAAAAGCACACACTCGCCGGGATGGAGGAGATCTGTGCTGTTACGTCGCCACTCGTCCTCGGCGTAAAAGACGAGTCGCTTGCAGAGGGTGTTGGTGGGAAACCAGCAGGGCGCCTCGTCGCATCCCGATAATATGTTGATGGCGTCTTTGCACACGAACCCCCCTCGGTCGGTGCAGAATGCGCCGCTGGTCAGTCCCTTGCACGAGGGCGTCGGGCAGAACTTGACAATCTGACCTCCGCCGCTACCCTCGGTCGATGGCGCTTGCTTCTGCCACGTTTTATCGGCGTTGCATACGTAGCCGTCCGCGACGGTGCACATGTGCTCGGGGTATTTGCAAGTCAGTTCGGAGCATACGCCCACGGGCGGAGGGGGCTGCAGCGTCCACGTGAGCCCTCCCGTCGACCCTGCGACCTGCGATGCATTAACCCCCAGCACGCTGTCGGTCCCACACTGGTACTCTTGCTGCACACCCTTGGAGAAGTCGTGCGCAGTGCGACCGGGCGTCGTGCACGGGGTGACGCCGCTTTGTGGGTTCTGCACGCAGTCGGAAATCCACGTGCCCTTTGCAGAGTCGTACACTGGGCGATAGGCAATGTACTTGCCATTTTGACACGTCAAATATTTTTGGTCGTCCACTGGCATGGTGCACATTTCCCCGATCTGACACGAACTGCCCTCTATGCACGCATCGCTGCCCGTGTTGGACGCGCTGATATCTGGACAGTTTAGAGTGTGTCCCAGCGGAACACGGATCCACTGTGTCGTCACTTTGCCGGTGGGTTCCTCCATGTACGTGCACATGAGGAGCATGTTCTCGAGTCGTACAACTCTCGAAATATCGGACACCGAACAGGCACTGCCCTCCGTGTATTGACCGACGCGCTGTATATTTTGGTCGTGTTCCTCTTTGTTCGTGGACGGGGGCGGAAGGACCTGCCTTTGGCGGAAACAGTGGTTCCCTTCGTATGGACACACACTTTCGTCGAGCGCGGTGCACACGAACGAGACATCGACGCCGTTCATGGCGATTCGACACTCCTGACCCGCGTCGTTACACGGCATGGTCGCCGTCATGGGTGCCCACTGCTCGTCTGAACACGTGTACACGGTGGGGAACCCATTCAAAGCCTGCACCACGCACACCTGTCCCTTCGCGTCTACCGGGCATGCCAGCACGTTCTGTTTGATGTCGACCTCCAGCTGGGCACACGTCTGCGCCGGTGCGAGATTCTGCCCACAATTCGGCATCGCGTGCCAGTAGGGATTCAGTGTCCAGCATGGAGGGTCCGTGCACTGGTGCGTGGGTTTCATTTGACAAGTGTACTTGGCATACGCGTCGTCGACAGGCACGCATCCGCGCATCTCTCCAGCCTCTGTGGTGGTGCACTGACGAGGCGTGCTATCGGCGACCCAGCACCCGCGCTCGGCTACGCCCAACTCGGGGTAGGAACTCGACGGCGTGCAGCAGGAGAAGCGCGTCGACGTCAGGGTCTCCCAAGCACCGTCGGCGCAGATACGCACCGTGTCTCCGTCGATACAAACCTGATTGGTCTTGCAGTCATCCATGCACCCATGACCCATGTTGACGAGGCTGCTGGGATCGATGCCTCTGGCCTTCGCTGCGTCGAGAACGGCGTCGTCGTGGGATGTCAGACACCGCCAATCGTCGACTGCCTCGTACTGACAGGTGTACGTCTCCTGCTTGCCCGTGACGCTGTCCTGGGTGTATCCCTTTTGGCCAATGTGGTAACAGGGCTGATATCGATAGTCTTGAGGGGTCGCGTTCGCGTCCAACACATCCGCATACTCGGGGATGCAAGTGTTGACGTACTCGAGACTGCCGTCGATGGAAGAGCACCGATGTAGGTACATGGTGGACATGTCCATCGACGCACAGTCCGAGAGGCCCTGATATCGGGAGGCGCTCGTACTCGCGAGGAGGCTGCCAAATGAGTGTGCGAAGCAAGTATCACCCTCCGAATGGCACACGTTTTGACCGTAAGGGATGCCCTGGCAGTGAATGTCGTCCAGGCGCTTCGAAGTCGGGAGCTTGTGGGTCCCATACTGCGACGGGATGTTATCGGGCGTGGGTGCGCAGTTGGTGAGGGGGGCGGTGCGCGACCACCAGCATGGCGATGACATGCAACCACGCTCAGGGTTGGGTACGTCGCGACAGACCCACGTGTCCCCGCACGCCTGACCGGGGTAGTCGCACTCGAACCGGGTGATGTCATTCTCAAAGTCGTTGGCCGTTTCTATGTCTAAAAAACTGCAATTCGACAGCGGAGGAGGGACGTCCGATGAAGTCGCCTTCCATATACCTCCCTTGCATATGTAATTACGCTGGACGCATCGCTGCCCCTCGAACCCACATGTACCACCCTCCCGACAGTCCTCCGTGTAGTCGTACGGGAACCAACATCCGCTCGTCCCTTGGCAGCCGATCGTGTAGTTGGCCATGTTCTTGCAAACGAAGGCGCCGTCGTCGTTGGGCGACACGCACAGAGAACCCACCGGATCAATCGCCGTCCCGCAACCATTGTCGCCACATTTCTGCACGAGCTGCGTGCACCACTGAACCACACCAGGTTCGGATGGGAAGGGAGTTGGTCGTTTCAGAACGGCAGTCTTGCACCACTGGACGTTGGCGGTCAGCTGATCACCAGACGTGGATTCGGGTGGACACCACCCAGGGCCCGGGCAGTTGACCACGCTCGTGTGACCCGCCGCCGCGTGCACGGGCTTCAGAGGCGCACCCGCAATGTTGCTACACTCGGTACACGACATGCCACGCGTGCAGTAGAGTCGTGTGCCTTTGAACGCGTCGACCGCCTCTCCCGCCGCCTCTCCCACTTGCATGGCGGACGGGGGCTGGAATCGCGCAGGACCACATGTGTCCGTTACGGGGTATGGAAAGAAACAAGGTGGAGTGGTGCAGCATATGGACCCCTCATTTGCATCAGATGAATGCGCGGGGGAGTCGCAGACGACTTTCGGAACGGCCGCCTGACACGCAGACAGCGTGGTGTACGGAGTGGCAGAGCACATGCGCCCACTCTTGACCGCGTAGAAAGTTTCGGGACTGACACCACCCTGCACACACTGGATAGTCTCGTCTTTCGACGCCGCAGACTCGCACCCCGTCGTGTTGGTAGTGTCGAGGCACAGGTGCAAAGAAGGCTCCGTGCATAGCCTACCCGTCACGCAGTTACCCTTGTTGAGTTTACCCGCGCAGCCGAGCTCCACGTTAGCCTTGTAGCAGCATCCTGGGTCCTGCGATACGTCGGTGGCAGAGCACCCCTTGTCCCAGCAGTTGTTCTTGTAGATGCCATCGGCGCACTCCGCTTTGCTGGTGAATGTGAGCACGTCGTTCTGGATGATTCCCGAACCGGGAACCTGGTCAGTGGGTGCAACGTTGCACACGTCATCTCGTGCGTAGTAGCACTGATCCAGCGTACTGTCCCAGCAGTCGCCTCCGGCGACGCACGCACCTTCGTCGTTGGGTTGGTCGGGCAAGTAGACACGAGCGACACCAAAGGCATCGCATGCGCTTACCCCCTTGCCCATGTAGCAACGCTCGTCAGTGGGTTGCGTGTGGTCCCAGCAGTTACTGGGGAGACCGGAACTGTCGGTACCACCGTGGACGACACACTCTGACATGCCCATGGCCGACGATACGAACTTGCGCGCGCCCTTGTGAATGTCGCAATTGGCGGCATACAGAGACTTGAGCTGGCAGGTGCCCTGCGTATCGCGGCAGTTGAATCCCATGCCATTTGAGGACGTCATGTACGATCCTTGTACGTTGCACGTCGTGTCAGTCAGCTGCGAGGTATCTTGCACCCAAGGGGGGGTGTTGGGATGCAAGGCGCACGCAGCATTGCACAGCGACTGATTGGCCGCGGCGACGGCGGCAGACTGTGTCGGGTAACCGTCGTCTGATCCCTTGCATCCTTTGGCGCGATAAAGCCCCGATGTATCGACAGCCACGTCGTCCACGGTAAGGAGCTGCACACTTGTCTGACACCGATCGTAGATATGGTGGTTGACGTCAGCGGCGCACTGTTTCGAACCATTCGGGGGGATCAGACAGCACACTTCACCGGGCGTGTCTGTGGCAGCGGCGGCATTCGTAACGGGGGTCGCCGACCCCAACGAAGTGTTCGTGGGGGTGGACGAGTAGCTCATGTACCCCCTGAAGGCATTGGCGAATGATGTGGTGCAAAACACACCACCGTTATGCACTGTTCCAAATGGAAACCCCATGTTGGATGGACAGTCCACGTCATCGAGTGAGCGTATCGCATCTTTGCAATAGTGCACAGACGCGTGGAGCTTGTGATGTGCACTGCATGTTCCTGTTGCACATCTTTTGGTGGTGATTTGGAGATTGGACGGTGTAATAGCACTGTCACTCACCAACTCGTTTGTCGATGGATCGCATTCTGATTCGTATTCATCGTACGTAGCATCGCCGCAGAACTCGCCGAAATTGGCCGTCTTTTGCACCGTGTTGAAGTAGTTTCGACAGCTCTCGTTTACGCAGCTGTTTGTACACGCACCAGGGGCACTTTGTATACAATGGTTGACGCAAAGCGACGCCTGTGGCAGAGATACGCTCTGATCATGGGCTACGATCTGTTTGCATATGGCCTCCGTGGATCCCAGATGGGGACGTTCGCCGAGGCACGTGGGGTTCGAACAGCATGTGGCGGCGTCTTGGGTCGTCTGGTTCAGCTGCATATGCCGCACCGTCTTCTTCGACAACTTGTGCACAGATTTGAATTTGAGCGTCTTGCTTTCATAGCTCGTCGCGTCGTACGGCGTGTGTGTGTGATTGCAGTAGGTGTTGCAAAATCCCTCGTGGTCGCTGTTGTTGCAGTAGGCGCACGAGGGACATGCATCTCCCGTGCATCCAAGTATTGTGGCTTTGAAAGTCGTCATTCTGTTTCTTTTGGTTTGTTTCTGAGCAGTTTAATTCTGATTGACATGGTCCAAAAAAAGACCCACGCAATCGGGTAGCATGGTTGGTTGCTTTTTTTTTTTGGTATCGGACACTGCCACAAAGGTTCGCACATTGCGCGTATAAATGTCCCAGAATGACAGCGAGAGCGATTTGGAGGGATTCATTGACAACACAGTCGTGTACGGTGGTGATATAGCACCGGCGGATATCGTCGAGTCATGCACATATGTCGACGGACGACGTCGCTCCACCAGGCAATCCAGAAAAGTAGAGCGGTATGTCGACGACAACTATGCACGCCTGATGTTCGACGACGCGTGCGAGGAGGACGTGTTTATGTCGGACGATGATAGTCGTAACGACAACGATGAGGACCAAGATGACGAAGAAACATTTTTCTACAACGAAGAGCAAGATGATACCTTCGTGCCGGAAGTAATGGAAGATGAGCTGGAAGACGAAGACACGCTCGAGAGCGATATGGCCATGACAAACGAGCTCGAAGACAGCGAAGAAGACGAGGGGGGAATGGAAAGCAAAGAGGAGGGGGGTGATAGTACCACTAACGACCAGCGCATACGTGCATCGAACGAAGTGCGATCGTCAGACGCCGCCGAGGCGAAAAGGAAAAAGCTGAATGGGCATACGAAGCGCATGCCCTGTGTCGAAGGGCATCAAAGTGATGTATCCCACCAACCCCTATCAGACGACACGGAGTCCACGCCAGAACCCAGTATTGGGTCTGAATGAATGCCTGTCACGGGGTGACCTTCGTGCCACACGAGATTTCCCGAGGCATCACGTCGATCCGCGGCCGTGTACGCGTACTCCCAGATCTCGCATGTGCCGTCACCCGCACCACTCTCGTTACGATCACCACCCCCGGCAAGGGTCTCGTTTGGAACGCACTCTTTGGTCTGTTGCTTAAATTCACAATGCGCGTCGCTGGAACACATGGCCTTCAGATCTTTCAGGTGGCACATGGGACGCTTCGGAAATTTTAACATGAGCTCGACGTGCTTAGAACGGCAGTGCACCTGCTGCGCCTTTAGCAATCGACGCTTATTATTATTGTACTTAATTTGATCATGCACGTGCTCTAATGACGCCGCGACGAAGGCTTGATTCATGTTGTAAACCTTTTGAATGATGTTCCGGTTTTGCCCGCGCGCGTGACTCTCTTTCACATCGTGATGTGACGGTGGCGCTGGGTTCACGAGGTCCATTTTGGACGACACGCGCCAGTGCACGCACGTGTTTGTGTGAACGCCGCAAAGGGGTGAGAATTCACCGTGCGAGAGTGTGACGTGTTCTGCCACCGACGCCACATGCTGGAGGGCGTTCACAAAGAGCTTACGCAGGTAGTTGGGACGGTCGAATTCAAACCACTGCAGATCCATCTGGTTACGGTCTGTGACGCGTATAGTCTTGGAATCGCTCTTCGAGGTGCTTGGATCGAACCAGAGCAATGTGGACGCCTCTTTCTGAAAACGCACCAACAGCCGGTGACGAGTCAACGACGAGGATACGATTGTGTGGTCATGTACAAATGTTGACATCACACTGATATTCTCCGGACTTAGATCCACGCCGAACTCCTTGCTCGTTGCACTCGCAGATTGCGGGAATGTCGACGCATCGAAGTCGCGAATGTACGCGCGAAAAAGTACCATTAAATTGTCCTGCGTTGCATCCGCACGCACGCCATCCTTAGACATCTCGATTGGATTTTCATGAGCGTCGATGGCCGCGATTAATATGGGGATTGTCTTCAGAAGTGGCGACTTTAATGCCGCTTGCAGATCGTCAGCGTCGGTTTTCGAGCCTTTTGAAGTGACAGCCGCCCTCCACCTCGAAAGTGTCTTTCGCGCGTCTTTAGTTGCGCTGCACATATCCAGCATTTCGTACTTGAACCATATGCGATTTAAACGATCGCTGATTCGAATAGTTGACGATGGATGCAGAAGATAGTCCAGATGGTAGAACATACGATGTGCATACATCGCGCACCTTCGGAATTTGTCCTCGGGTGACAGACTTTCGTCGACCTGCGTCAGAAAGTACTTTCGCCACCATTCGTCCGGCACGTGCATGTGATGGTGACCGTCGATCGCCTGAAACAACGGTGCTATGTCGCGGTGCTCGTCAAATATCCGTTTAATGTCCACGACATAAGAGGGGAAAAGCTCCTCGAGTTGACGCATCATCTCCGTCTTGCTCGCCGTCGTTTCGGATGTCTGTGGAATCAACAGCTTGGGCTGCTTCTGAAAGACAGTGTCCATTACGGGGATCTGTTCGAGGATCGTATTCAACAGCAAACGGGTTCTAGAGAGGAGCAAAAGTGTCTGATATAAACCCTCCGGAGATAGACTATCACTGCAAGCGTAAGAGGTCGTCTCTCCGAGGGCGTCCTTGATACGATCTCGAACCGACTCGTCGGTCAGTCGCTTTATAACGCGCGAGCATGCATCCTTCCACACGAGTTTATCAGTACGCAGTCTCTCTAACATGCACCCGAGAATCTCTGCATACACCTCTTTCAACATGCTACCCAAGACGTGCTGTTCTTTTACGGTCGTAGGTGTCTCGGAGGAACCTTCTGTGGGAAGAGACCTTTGCTCCGTCAGAGCAATACGGTCCAAACGAGAGAGTGTCATACCAATGACTCGCTGCTCCAGTGTGATGTTAGAGTCTTCGCCTATTATCTCTACATCCCCTGCTTCTGAACCCCCGCCACCTAGACTCAGCTCTTTGTTATTAGTGCTATCTTGACTGGTAACCGCTGAAAACATGTTGCTGAGCACTGGGATGGACGCGGGCGCGGGTGCGGGCGCGGGCGCAGGCGCAGGCGCAGGCGCGGGTGCGGGTGCGGGCGCAGGCGCGGGCGCACTGGTTGAGCGCGGCCTCGTTGTCCGCCGGCCGCGCGGCCGCGATCTTGTTGAGCGACTTGATCCCCTCCTGTGCATAC
>ERZ887942.1197-NODE-1197-length-18571-cov-26.815835_pt1 | contig 18571 bp, 16 predicted proteins | sample MGYA00521099_ERZ887942 | MGnify/ENA primary metagenome ERZ887942 (study PRJEB32303, sample SAMEA104408605) | aquatic metagenome | biome: Brackish water; feature: Pelagic; material: water | place: Baltic Sea | collected 2014-06-07T06:48:00 | depth 16,251 m ...
TGAGTCGAACAGGTACTCCCGAAGGAACGCGATTTTGAATCGCGCGCGTCTACCAATTCCGCCAATGGGGCTTGATTCGCATTGTAGCTGAGAAGAACATCTTTTAGAATGATCCCCTTGCATGAAAACTGAAAAATTTAACTACGACCTTCCCGAGCACTTAATTGCGCAATACCCATCTAAAAACCGTGTTGATTCAAGACTGCTTGCCTGTATTAATGAGGCTGAACACAGACAATTTAAAAATATTGCATCCTATATGGAGAAGGGCGATTTACTGGTAGTGAATCAAACGTCCGTTATTCCAGCCAGGCTCCATGGAGAAAAAAGTACAGGCGGAAAAGTCGAAATTTTTCTTGAAAGATTTTTATCTCATCACCAAACTCTGGTGCAAATTAAATCTTCCAGATCACCCAAAGAGCAGACCCAATTAAATTTTTGTTTTGATGGTAAGAATTTCTCTGCGGTTGTTGCTGGACGCCAGGATAATTTTTTTATATTAGAGTGGGCTTCAGACCCCCATGAGATCTTTGAATCATTCGGTGAGATACCTTTACCACCATACATGCATCGTTCTGCAGAGAAAATTGATGAAGAGAGATACGAAACTGTTTATGCTGACACTCAGCGAAAGGAGTCGGTGGCTGCACCCACAGCAGGTATGCATTTTGATGCCCAATTACTCGATGAGATTAAAAGCAAGGGCGTGACCCTGGGCTATGTGAATCTTCAGGTCGGAGCAGGGACTTTTCAGCCTGTAAAAACTGAGCTCATCACAGAGCATCAAATTCACAAAGAATTAATTGAAGTCGATGCCCGACTCATTGATCAGATAAAACAAACCAAGGCTCGCGGAGGCAGAGTCATAGCTGTGGGAACAACCTCTGTTAGAGCTTTAGAGACAGCTTGTCAGCAAGACTTGCAACCTTTTGTAGGTGAGACCCAGCTATTTATTTATCCCGGCTATAAGTTTAAAGTGGTGGACCTAATGATTACCAATTTCCATTTACCTAAATCCTCCCTGCTAATGTTGGTCGCTGCATTCATTGGGTATGAAAAAATGATTGACCTCTATCAGCTAGCGATCGAGAAAGAGTATCGGTTTTTGTCTTATGGTGATGCCATGCTGCTGAAAAAAAATGAAATTTAAAGTTTCTGCAACCGAAGGGTTTGCCAGGAGGAGTGAGCTGCAATTCGCCAGGGGCTCGATTCAAACGCCAGCTTTTATGCCTGTGGGAACCAATGGAACCGTTAAAGCTTTAGAGGTAGATAACATCTTAGATACAGGCGCAGAGATTATTCTTGGTAACACCTACCACTTAATGATGCGCCCTGGAGATGAGCTGATTAAGAAGTTAGGCGGATTACATAAATTCTCGAATTGGGATAAACCGATATTAACCGACTCTGGTGGCTTTCAAGTCTGGAGCCTTGGTGATTTAGCTAAGTTGACAGAGGAAGGCATCAGCTTTCAGTCACCCTATGATGGAACAAAACATTTCATGAGCCCCGAGGATTCCATGAGAATTCAGGCTAATTTGGGCTCGGACATTGTCATGGTCCTTGACGAGTGCACCCCTTATCCATCCGAGCATCAGGTTGCTAGAAAATCTATGGAGCTTTCTATGAGGTGGGCTCAAAGATCCAGGGATGCTCATCAATCAGATTCGGCCTTGTTCGGGATTGTTCAAGGCGGCATGCACGAGGACTTAAGACTGGAATCTCTATCAGGTCTGCTCAAGATTGGTTTTGATGGGATTGCTGTCGGCGGCCTAAGTGTTGGAGAGCCGAAGGAAGACAAGACCAGAATTTTAAAACATTTAGCCCCGCATCTCCCCGCAGATAAGCCTCATTATTTAATGGGCGTTGGCAAACCTGAAGATATTGTCGAGGCTGTTTTTTATGGAATTGATATGTTTGATTGCGTGTTACCAACCCGCAATGCTCGCAACGGTCAGTTGATTACATCTTACGGGGTTCTTAATATCAGAAATGCGCCAAGCAAGGCCAGCGCAGATCCCATCGATCCTGATTGCGGCTGCAAAGTATGCAAGCATTACTCTCAGGCTTATTTAAACCATCTTGATAAAACCAATGAAATGCTTGGGTCCATCCTAAACAGTTTCCATAACATTTATTACTATCAGTCGCTGATGAGAGATATTCGTCACTCTATTGCATCAGATTCATTCGCTAAGTTTATAAAAGACTTTTATAATAAGCGTCATTTAGAAGTACCACCCCATCTAATCTAGGGAGATTTTATGAACGAATCACAAACTCAATTACCTTGGTATCTACCAGACCCAGTTTTAGTATTCTTTATCGGGTTTTTAGCGCTCATGTATTTTATGACGATCCGACCGCAGCAAAAGCGTATGAAAGTTTTGCAGACGATGATGGATGAGTTAGAGAAGGGCGATGAGGTTGTGGCGGCTGGAGGAATTATAGGCCGCATTAAGGAAATTAAAGGGCCTTATGTCTCTATTGAGGTGAGTGAGAATATTACCTTCAAGCTTCAAAAAACAGCCATTACCAATACTCTACCTAAAGGCACCATTGCCTCAATAGACTAAGAGCTTTGATGAATAGATTCTCCATAGGGACCCACGCTTTTATTTTAATGGTGTTAGCCATTGGGGTGATCTATTCTTTGCCAAATCTGTATCCAGCTAAACCCGCGATTCAGATTGCTTACACCGATTCAGGCAAATCAGCCGATCAAAGTCTTCTAGATCAAGTGAGCGAGATTCTTATATCAAAAGCCATTACCGCAGAATCAGTGGGATTGAAGGACAATAACATTGTTGCTAAATTTTCATCCTTTGATGCGCAGCTGGCAGCTAAATCTGCCTTACAAAGAGTGTTATTGGATCGAGCGGTCGTTGCACTCAATCTAGAGCCTTCGACCCCCCAGTGGTTAAGAAGCATTGGAGGAGGCCCCCTAAAGCTTGGATTAGATTTATCTGGCGGAGTGCATTTTTTACTTGAGGTTGATATCGAGAGCGCCCTGGATAATCGTCTAGATTCATTGCTCAATCAGTACAGAAAAAAATTTAGAGATGATCGCATTAGCGTTGAGAGCTCTCAAAAGAATGACAAGGAGTTGATCTTTGAGTTTCTCGGTGACGAGGATTACAGCAAAGCCTTGAAAATATTTGGTGATGACAATATCACCTCGGTTGGCACTGCCCTCTATGACCTCCAGTCCAGCTCTATTAGGAATAGGGTGTCACTTGCTTACTCGCAATCAGCCATCAAGGAAATTAGAGATTATGCCGTAGGCCAGAACTTAATGACTTTGCGCAATAGGGTGAATGAACTTGGTGTCTCTGAGCCCATTGTTCAACGTCAAGGCAGCAGTAGAATTGTGGTTGAGCTTCCAGGGGTCCAGGACACAACAGCAGCGAAAAAAATTATAGGGAAAACCGCTAATTTAGAGTTTAGGCTTGAAGCCGCATCCACGACCTCGCGTTTGCGCAAGGAAGAGTTTGATTATCAGGACGAAAGAATGGGCTCGGCTTATTTAGAAAAAAATGTCATTGTGGCTGGTGAGAGAGTGACCAATGCCAGCTCTGGATTTGATGAGAGCGGCTTTGCTCAAGTAAATATTTCTCTTGATATGCAGGGTGGGCGAGCCATGCAAAAAGCGACCAGTGGAAATATTGGAAGAAAGCTTGGCGTGTTATTTGTAGAGCGAAAAAATAAATCAATCCTCACCCTTGATGAAAACGGTCAAGAGGTCATAGAGCAAACCTCCTACATTGAAAAAAGCATTATTAGCCTGGCAACCGTGCAAGCAGTGCTTGGGACCAGCTTTAGAATCACGGGCGTTGGCTCGCCCCAGGAAGCGAGCGAATTAGCGTTGCTTCTTCGAGCAGGTGCCTTGGCTGCTCCAATGAAATTTGTTGAAGAGCGCACAGTTGGGCCTAGCCTTGGGAAAGAAAATATTGAGCTTGGTATTCGCTCTATTATTATTGGCCTGCTATCGGTGATTGCCTTCATGCTCTTCTATTACCGCTGGTTTGGCCTAGCGGCAAACATTGCTTTGTTTGCAAACGTGGTTCTCATCACAGGCTTTATGTCTTTGTTGGGCGCAACCCTGACACTGCCAGGCATTGCAGGCATTGTCTTGACTATCGGCATGGCCGTTGATGCCAACGTTCTGATCTTCTCTCGTATCAGAGAAGAGCTCGCAGAAGGCAAGGATCCTCAAACAGCAATTCAGGAGGGCTTCTCGCGAGCCTTTGTGACTATTTTTGATGCCAATGTGACAACCTTGATTGCCTCAGTCGTTCTTTATGCTATTGGCACAGGACCCATTAAAGGTTTTGCTATCACGCTGTCTATTGGGATTATTACCTCTATGTTTACCGCGATTATCGGTACCAGGGCAATCATTAACCTCATGTATGGCAACAAGAATATTCAGGAGCTCAGAGTATGATAAATCTTAATATTCCTTTTATGAGCTACCGAAAGATAGCCACCATGACTTCGCTTGCATTGCTGGCCCTGTCCATTCTATCTTTGGGCTTTAGAGGACTAAACCTAGGACTAGATTTTAGTGGCGGAACTCTAATTGAAGTGACTTACTCTGAGGCAGTAGACTTAGGCGAGATCAGAGATCTGATGACCAATAATGGCTTTGATGATTTCCAGGTTGTGAACTTTGGCTCAGATACAGACGTGCTAATTAAAGTTGCAGACAAGGATGGCAGCAGCCAACTGGGCGACACCATCTTCACATTCCTTCAGGCAGACGATCCTTCAATGGAACTGCAAAGAATTGAATTTGTCGGACCTCAGGTCGGCTCTGAACTTAGAGACCAAGGCGGTCTAGGGATGCTTGTGGCACTTGGCATGATTTTGCTTTATGTTGCCTTTAGATTTCAATACAAATTTGCCCTGGGTGCGGTGACAGCTCTGGCGCATGATGTGGTGATTATTCTTGGGCTTTTCTCATTGTTTGCGTGGGATTTTGATCTCACTGTGCTGGCGGCACTGCTTGCAGTGATCGGCTATTCGTTGAATGACACCATCGTTGTCTCCGATAGAATCAGAGAAAATTTTAGAGGCGAGAGGGGCTTTGAGCCTGAAGAGATTATTAATCGCTCCATCAATCAAACGCTGTCCAGAACTTTGATTACTTCTTTTACTACTTTATTGGTTTTATTGGCCTTGTATTTCTTTGGTGGAGATATGATCAGGGGTTTTAGTGAGGCGTTAATTATTGGTGTCTTGGTAGGAACCTATTCATCTATTTATGTTGTAGCCAATATGCTGCTGGGTCTTTCAATCACACAAGATGATCTGGCCATACCAGAGGCAGAAGGCGTTGAATTTGATGAGATGCCTTAGGCTTCTTTAACTTTAAAGTTTGGCTGAATGGCCTCTAACATTGCCTTAAAACATTTAGGCGAAGCGCAAAGATAATGATCGGAGTCAGTGACCTCAGGATTGCCTAGAAAATTACTAGTCAGAGCTCCAGATTCTTGCGCGATCAGCAATCCCGCCGCTACATCCCAAATAGACAAGCCATTTGCCCAAAAGCCATCCAGGCGTCCTGCGGCAACATAAGCCAAATCCAAGGCCGAGCACCCAGATCTTCTGATGGTCAAACCATGTTTATACAAAGCCCTAAAAGCTGCAATGTTATCAAATGAGTAGTTCTGGGATTCATTAATATGAGACGTGTTGCCCAGAAGAGCATCTTTGATACCTGCTCTTTTGCTGACTCTAATGCGTTCACCATTAAGCTCTGCACCTTTTCCTCGCGAGGCACTAAACTCCTCTCTTCGAGTGGGATCAATGATCACAGCATGTTGAGTCTGACCGTTGACTACGCAGGCTAGAGAAATACAGTATTGCGGATAGCCATGAATAAAATTGGTAGTGCCATCAATCGGATCTAAGACCCAGGTTGTGTCAGAATTATTAACTTCGTGCCCTGATTCTTCGCCCAGAAAATTGTCTTCAGGATAGTATTTCTTAATTTCATCAAAGACGATCTCTTCAACCTTGCGATCAACTTCAGTTACATAATCAGTCGGACCTTTTTTCATGACATCGAGAACATGAACTTTCTTAACCGCAAATTCGAGCTCTGCAGCTCCAATGTTTGCAGCGATAAGGGCGACGTTTAATAAAGCAGGCTTTGACATGTCGCATATTGTACTGGAAATGATGATAATAGTTCCATGAATCCCATTAATCAGTTCGTACAAATTGTCTTGGTCGAAACTTCCCATCCAGGCAATATTGGCTCGGTGGCAAGAGCCATGAAAAATATGGGCTTAAGTAACCTTGCGCTCATCAATCCTAAGAAGTTTCCAGACCCTGAGGCCACGGCGCTGGCTGGAAATGCTGGAGATGTTTTGGATGGCGCCAGGATATTTAACTCCATTGATGAAGCGGTTAAAAATTCAAAAGTAATCTTTGCAACCTCAGCTCGAGAGAGGACCATTGAATGGCCCGTGGCCACGGCCAGAGACGCGGCTCAAGAAATTAATCAGTTGGCCGCCGAAGGCCTTGAGGTCTCAATCTTATTTGGACGAGAGGATAGGGGGCTGACAAATGAAGAACTGCAATTATCAAATAAACACTTAATTATCCCGGCAGACCCCGATTACCCTGTTTTAAATATTGCCATGTCCACTCAAGTGGTGTGCTATGAGCTCTATCAAGCCTCTCAAAAAGAACCTATAGGCCCATGGCAAGATTTTCCTGAATACACGTCCGAGGAGCTCACCCATCTAATTGAGCACTTCAATGAGACTGTTTACAACCTTAAATTAGTTGACCCCAATAACCCAAAACAGATCCTTGCCAGGATGGAAAGAATGTTTAGGCGACTCTACCCAGATCAAATGGAAGGTAATTTTTTAAGAGGATTTCTTAAGGCAATTAATAATCAGATTAAATAGGACTTTAGTCTTTTAATATAGAGTTTTAGCTTTTATAATTGCCGCAATCTAGTCCCGTTCGTCTAGAGGCCTAGGACACCGGGTTTTCATCTCGGCAACAGGGGTTCGACTCCCCTACGGGATACCAATTTCTTGTGAACCTCTTTAAATAGAGGTTATCAGGGCATCTACCATCCACAGCAGTGTAATTAAATCAAGCTTAAGCTAGTTTCTTACCTGTAATAAATACAAATTCTCAACTTTCTCTCTAGCCCAGGGAGTATTCCGTAAAAACTTCAAGGAAGATTTAATAGAAGGGTTGCTTTTGAAGCAGTTGATATCGATGTGTTTAGCAAGTCCATCCCAGCCATAATAATCAACAAGGCTAGTGACAGCAGTCTCTAAAGTGATGCCATGTAATGGATTATTAGCCTGTTTTTTAGTCATGAAGCACTATATCATCGACCCCCCTATGGGCTGTCAATTTCTTTTAGAGCCCTATAGATATTCCATTGCATGGTTTTTTGAAGCAATAAAAAAAGGAGGCCAAAAGACCTCCTTTTTAAGATCTTAAATTTAAAAATCTATTTGTAATCTCTCATTGATTGACCAATGTATGAGCGTGCATTCGAGCATGAAAAACCTTTCAGATTGTTGCTCGCTTCGCTTCCTTCAATTTTGTCATAGTACAATTCAGCATTAGTGCCTCTTTCTGTAACGGAAGAAGAGTACATCAGCCTTACAAAATCAACGCCTTCTGGCAGCTGTCCGCCTGATTCAACAACAAGCAGCTTTCTTCCAAGCGTATCGCCCTGTGCTTTAGCAAATACTGCAAAATCTTTATACATGTCGTAAACCTGTCTCATATCGTAACCTTCCTCTAAAGAGCAATCAGCGTATGTTGCATACATTAGAGTGCCTTCTTCAGTGCTTGTTGGGGTTGAAACTACCCACTGCCATGTATCTAGAACCTGTGTGTTAACAACTGGTAAAGATTTACCTAACTTAGGCATTCCATCAGTTACCCATTCCTGTAGACCAGTAAATTGTTCTAAAGGACCAGGAGTATTATTAACCCACATGACATCATGCGTGGCTAAATCTGAACTAAAGTAAGGCGTTAGTATGGCCACAGACATTTGGTCAAAAGTGCTGCCTTTTGTTTCTGCCCACTGAGCAAACTTGCCATACCAAGCGGCTAGATCATTTACATTTTTACCTTTTTTGTAGCTTCCTATGTAGTACTCAGCTTTATTTGCCTCTACTTCATATTTATATTCCGTGCTTTCTTGAGCAATAACGCTAAAGCTAAATAGCATTGCCAAACTTAGAAAAATTCTCATAATGATCTCCGATTAATTATTAATAAGGCTTCATTTTACAATGAGAAATAGGCAAAGAGATAGAGTGTTAATAAAATACATTATGTAAGACTTTATAATTGGTATAGTATTTTAGATATTATCCATTATAGATATTATCCATTAATAGGAGAGATGAATGAGTTCAATAGAAGTAAAGAGTTTTAGTAGCGCAGAAGATGTAAATAATTCTTTTGACAATGCCTTGGTAGAAGCGGTCAAAGTAGGAGGGCAGAGAGTGGTCCGCTTGACGCTTCAGCCAGGTTGGCATTGGTCGCATAACGTCAAGCCGGTCGTTGGAACTGAGAGTTGTCAAGCTGGACATCTAGGTGTAATTATTTCAGGCACTGTGTGCTGCAAGCATGACGATGGCTCTGAGGTTAGTTATACCGCTGGTGATGCTTATGCCATTGAGCCAGGGCACGATGCATGGGTTGTTGGGGATGAGGTAGCAGTGGCATTTGAATTTGCTGGCATGTGGGGAGAATAATATCTAACCAACCATTTAACTAGACCCAGCTTTTGCTGGGTTTTTTTTGCTTAGGATATATACGAAGCAAAAGAAATCAGTATAATTGACAACGTTATCAAGATTGCTAAAAAGGTATTTAAGGAAAAAAAATGACAAAAGAAGAGCTTGTAGAATTATTCTCAAATTTACACCCAGAAGACTCAACTGGCCAGATGATTGGCGAAGTCCATCTTGCAGATGGACGAGTGATGAAAACAGATTCATTAAGAGTCGACATGGATGGTGGGAGAATAATTATTTCTGAAAAGCATTCTTCAATGCATGAGGCAACGAAAAAGAATTGGATTCAAGAACTCATTTTTTATAGAAACAAAAAACGTCGCTCAGCATAAACCTCTTCATAGCATCTTCCTGTTTCTGGTTGATATAACCCTTAATTAAATTCTTGCCTTTTTACCTACAAGGTTGATAATTCTTGGGTATGTCAAAAAAAATCTCACTCCCTAAAAACTGGAGTTTAAAAAAAATAGGCGGCTCACTTGGAAGTGAGCTTACCGGTCTATCTATTCAGTCCCTCAAGAAAAACGATATTGAAGTAATTAAAAAACTTCTCGCAGAGCACTTAGTTCTATTTTTACCAGATCAATCTCCAACCATTGACGAGCATGTCGCTTTTGGAAAAAAGTTTGGCAAGCTAGAAGGGCATCCAAATATTAGCAACCCCAACGTCAAACATCCTAAAATTTTTGAACTAGCAGCATCCAGTGGCGGTGTCGCAGACGAATGGCACACAGACATGACCTTCTTGGAATCTCCTCCCTTGATGTCTATTTTGCACATGGTCAAGTGCCCAGAGGTTGGCGGCGATACCATGTGGACCAATCTATCTAAAGCCTTTGCTGCTTTATCTAAACCCATGCAGGATCTTTGTAAAGAGCTCTCTGCCTTGCATGATGCCGCTCCGCATTTTCGCCCTGAGCAAATGACCATTCATCCGGTTGTTCGCAAACATCCGGATGGCAAAGGGGACGTGCTCTACGTGAACGAGCATTTCACCAGGCGGATCGTAGAGATGAGCATTGAAGAGAGCGACATGCTGCTAAAATTTTTAACTAACTGGGTTAAAAAATCTGATTTTACCGTGCGTCACAAGTGGCAAGAAGGAACCTTGGCTCTGTGGGATAATCGCTGCACACAACATTTTGTTTTAAATGATTTTACTGGCGAGCGAATTATCCAGAGGGTAACGGTGATGGGCGATGTGATTAAGCCGGTTAAAAAGCTCTCTTATAAACCTTGGACTCATAACGGCAGATTTACCGCCTCCAGCCGCTATGATTTTCCCCTCTACGAATACTTAAGCAAGAAAAAGTGAGATAAGACATCAACATTATCTCAGCTCAAGCCCTTGTTAAAACTTACCCTCATTCTGAGAAGAAGAATGAGTTCTTTAATGCTGTGGATGGGATCAGTTTTAGCATCAAAACAGGTGAGATATATGGTTTGCTGGGTCCTAATGGCGCAGGAAAAACGTCCACCCTAGAGATGCTTGAAGGTCTTAATGACATTGATGGAGGCAGCGCTTCTATTGATGGTTTGGATGTGAGTACGCGCACCCATGAAGTGAAAAAAATTATTGGGGTTCAATTGCAAGCGAATGAATATTTTGATCGCATGAGCCTTTCAGAATTGCTGGTGTTATTTGGCAAGCTTTATGCCCAAAGCCCTAATCCCATCGAGTTACTTAAAAGAGTGAATTTGGAGGATAAAGCTTCGGCCAAACCTGCGGAATTATCCGGGGGACAAAAACAGCGATTCTCTATTGCATGCGCTTTGGTCAATGACCCAAAAGTTCTTTTTTTAGATGAACCAACAACAGGCCTTGATCCCCAGGCCAAGCGCAATCTTTGGCAGCTGGTCAGAGATCTCAATGACTCAGGCATGACCATTGTGCTAACCACTCATAACATGGAAGAAGCTGAATACCTTTGTGATCGCATTGCCATTATGGATCAAGGCAAGATTATTGCAGAAGACACGCCGCAGAACCTTATTCTAGAACACGCTTCAGAGCCCCCTAAAGCTAAATTGCATGGAAATATTGAAGATGTATTTCTTGCCTTAACAGGCCATGAGCTGAGGGATTAAATGATTACTCCCTTGCAGTTCCACCTCGCAACAGTTTTTTTAAAAATTTTTTTGCGCGATAGGCAATCCATTGTTTTTACTTTACTTTTTCCTTTAATCTTTACTGGAGTTTTTTTGTTTTCTGATGGTGAGCCCGATCCAATTAAATTAGGCCTCGTCAATCAATCTCAGAGCACTCTGGCCGCCAATTTCTCTGACTTGGTTGCTCAAGAGCCTTTATTTAATGTTACCGAAGGTGGTCTTGTTGAGCTAAAACAAGAGCTGATTAACGGTGACCAAACTGCACTTATTGTTATACCTACTAATTTTGAAGATGCCAAAGAGCCAAGCAAAATTACTTTGCTGTTAGATGCTGCCCAGGTCAGGCAGGCTGATGCTATTGCGAAAACCTTAAATAACTCTCTTATTTCAATTGAGCGAGATATTAGGGAGATTGAGCCTATGTTTAGCTTGGAGGTAGAAGACATTCAGGCTCGACCTCAGCGTTATATCGATTTTTTATTGCCAGGCATTCTGGCATACATGTTAATGAATCTATGTATCGCTGGTAGTGGCTTTAATGTTGTCGAGTACAGAAGAAGGGGCATTCTAAAAAGACTCTTTGTAACGCCCATTCAAGCAAAAGATTTTATCGTGGCAATTATCCTCTCGAGAATGGTGATTATTCTCACACAGATTTCAGTCATCCTAGGTCTAGCCCTCATGCTTCTTAATATTAAGATTGCTGGCAGTCTTTTGTCGCTTTATGGCATGGTCATTCTTGGAACTTTTATCTTCCTGTGCATAGGGTTTTTCTTGGGCAGCCTTGCTAAAACACAAGAGGCCATTCGACCCATTGTTGCGTTAACTACTTTCCCCCAACTAATACTCTCTGGTGTGTTTTTTCCCATTACCTCGCTGCATGAGTTGCTCCAACCCATAGCCCAGGCTCTTCCATTAAGTGTGGTGGTTTCTGGCCTTAGAGGTATTTCAAACGACGGAGCATCATTGCTGGCACTGAATTCTACAGCTCTTGGTCTGGTGGTTTGGATGGCTATTAGCTTTTTTGTTGCAGTTAAATACTTTGTTTGGAAAGAAGTAGCTAATTAAAGTGGTGATAATATATTCCAATGAATTTCAGCAGCAAAGATAAATTTAAAAGCGAATATGAGCTAGCAAAATCTTTGCTCTCGCAAGCAGCATTTCTTCAAAAACCCTCCATAACTGAAAACACGGAAGCCCTGATTCAGCTGTGTCGAGATAATAAAAAACAACGCACCAAGCTCGATGTTTTTATGGAGGAGTATGGGCTGTCGAACTCTGAGGGCATTGCCCTGATGTGCCTGGCAGAATCATTGATGAGGATTCCTGATAACCTAACGAGAGATAGCTTAATCAATGAAAAACTGACTTCGGCCAGCTGGGCAGAACACCTGGGCCGAGCCGAGAGCTTTCTTGTGAACTCCGCCACCTGGGGCCTAGAGTTCTCTAAGAAATTCCTTCAAACTTCTGGCAGCCTAGAGAACTATTGGCTTGTTTCTCTCGGCAAGAAAATAGGGGAAGCATCTATTAGAGAAGCTGTGCAGATGGCCATGCAAATTTTGAGCAAAGAGTTTGTCTGCGCTCAAGAAATTGACGAGTTACAAACTTCTAACTGGCTCCATGCCCATAGGTGTTCCTTTGATATGCTGGGAGAGGCCTCTAGAAATAATGCTCAATCAGACAGTTACTTTGAATCTTACCTTTCGGCCATTCAATCGATCGGTCAGATCAATGGCGCTCAGAATCTTGCCCATGGGATCTCCATTAAGTTATCTGCTTTATATTCCAAGTACGATGCCTTGCACGCAAATGAGGTAAAAGATTTTTTACTGCCAAGAGCTAGGGATCTAGTGATTGCAGCCATCGCAAATGACGTGCCGGTGACCATTGATGCTGAGGAGCAAGATCGACTCTCCTTGAGCCTTTCATTGATCCAAGACTTGGCCTTGGACCCAGACATTAAATCCTGGCCTAAACTAGGCTTGGCAGTGCAAGCTTATGGCAAAAGATCTTCCCAAGTCATTAGATATTTAGACAACTTAACCCAGCAAAGAGAAACCATGCATGTCAGGCTTGTGAAAGGGGCTTACTGGGATTATGAAATTAAAAATGCCCAAGTTAAAGGCTTGGCAGGCTACCCTGTTTTTACCAATAAAAAACTAACCGACATTAATTATCTAGTTACCGCCAAGCAGTTAATAGAAGCACCAAATCTTGAGGCCAGTTTTGCTACTCATAATGCTCACACCATCTCATCAATTCTGAGCTTGTCTGAAGATCAAAGTAAACAGATAGAATTTCAAAGACTCTACGGCATGGGCGAGCTTCTATATTCAGCCTGCTCAGAGACCTTTAAGCACTTTAATAGCACCAGTGTTTATTGCCCAATCGGCAAGCACAAGGAGTTGCTGCCTTATTTGGTTCGAAGGTTGTTAGAAAATGGAGCCAATAGCTCCTTTATCAATCAGTACCTAAGCGCAAAGATTCCAGTAAGCGATCTGGCTATAAATCCAGCCGAGGAAATTCAAGCCAAGCTCGATTTAAAAACCCTATCCAATCTTCCATTGCCTAATGAGATTTATCTGCCAAGAATTAATTCTGCTGGACTAGATTTAAGCGAACACGAATGTCTTGATAGCATCTCTCAAGCCATCAATAAAGTGCAGATAAATCCCATGGATATATTTGGAGTCAGCTCCTATGCACTAACTCACCTTGAAGGTGTGGTGTCGAACTCAATATGCAATCAATCGATTATTGGCAAGGTATATTTCTCAGACCCCGCTCACATTAAAAAATTAACGTTTACAGACTCCTTGGATTGGCGGAATACCCCTATAGATGATCGAGCCTCGGTATTGATGAAGGTGGCCGATTCTATTGAGAATTTATCCTTAGAGTTTATTGATCTAATGATCCATGAGGCTGGAAAAACCACTCAAGATGCTCATGATGAGATAAGAGAATGTGTTGATTTCTTAAGATACTATGCGGATCAATCGCAGGCTTTCAATGCACAGTCTGCTCAATTGGGTCCAACGGGTGAAAACAATATATTGGAATATTGCCCCAAGGGCTTGGTTGTCTGTATCAGCCCTTGGAATTTCCCACTTGCTATCACCTTGGGCCAGATTGCCGCTGCGCTTGTTACTGGAAATACAGTCATTGCCAAACCTTCTGAGCACACTCCGTTAATTGCCAGCAAGGCCATTAATTTATTTTTTAATCATGGCCTGCCCAGAGACGCGCTTCACCTGCTATTGGGAGGTGGAGAGCTTGGTCATGCCATCATTGAGTCTCAATTCATAGATATGGTTGTCTTCACAGGCTCATTGAGGACCGCAAAAAATATTCATCATACCTTGGCTAAAAAACCAGGAAAGATCGTTCCCTTGATCGCAGAAACAGGCGGCTTGAACTCCATGGTGGTAGACTCTAGCGCTCTCATAGAGCGTGCCTGCGATGATATTATGAGGTCAGCCTTTAATTCAGCTGGCCAAAGATGCTCTGCATTAAGACTGCTGCTAGTTCATGAGAAAATTTATGATGAGCTTTTGTCGATGCTCAAAGGCATGATGGATGAGATGATTATCGGGAGTCCAGAACATTTAGATGTGGATATGGGGCCCATTATTTCGATTGATGCTGCCAAGAAACTTTCTAATTATCTAAAGCAATCTGATCCATCATGGGTTTCTATCTATCAACCGAAGCTTAATAGCAACAGTCTCGAACAATTCTTCTCTCCAACTTTAATCGAGATGCACTCCCTTGAAACGCTTAATGAAGAAAAATTTGGTCCTATTTTGCATGTCATGCAGTTTAGCGAAACAACTTTAGATAAGCATCTAACTAATATTGATTCCAAAGGCTATGCCTTAACCTTTGGCGTCCACACAAGAATAGATGCCAGAGCCATTCACGCTGCTAGCCTTGTGTCTGCCGGTAACACATACATTAATAGAGACATTATTGGCGCGGTAGTTCAAACTCAGCCATTTGGCGGAAAAAACCTATCTGGCACTGGCTTTAAAGCTGGTGGCCCAAATTATTTAATTCAATTTATTGATGAGAGAATTATCTCCATCAATACAGTTGCCATTGGCGGCAACGCAGAGCTGCTAAATCAAGTTAACAAGGATTCCGTTTAATTTCATTCAGCAGTGCTTGTTTTACCACGCTGTTACATCTGATGAAACAAAACTTGTAGCCACAAGGTTGTAGTGATATTTTTATTCACCGAAAGTTTGGTTAATAGAAATAACTGCTGTATAAAGAAAGGTCTTGATTGTGAATAGTCACAATTTTAATTTCTCTTGGAGATAAATATGTTAAATAAATTATTTTGGACAACCTCAAAGTTATCCGTTGTAACCCTAGTTGCTGTTGGCTCAATGCTTTCAGTTGGTTCATTCGCTCAAGACAACGAATACGTTGAAGAAGTTGTCAGCATTGGTACTCGTGGAAAGCCAAGATCAGTATCTAGCTCACCAGTCCCTGTTGATGTCCTAAGCGCTGAAGATATCAGCAAAACAGGTACAGATGACTTGCTTATGCAACTTCAAGGAAGCATTCCTTCTTTAAATGTTCATCTTCAACCAATCAGCGATGCTGCAAGTATGATTCGTCCTGCAAACTTAAGAGGTTTGTCAGCTGATAGTACTCTAATCACTGTTAACGGAAAAAGACGTCACCACGCTTCTGTTATTGCCTTCCAAGGCGGCGGAGTCAATGATGGTTCTCAAGGAGCAGACATATCTGTGATTCCTGCTATTGCTCTTAAAAGAGTGGAAGTTCTTAGAGATGGCGCCTCAGCTCAGTACGGTTCTGATGCTATTGCAGGTGTGATCAACTTTGTATTAGATGATATCTCAGAAGGCGGAAGTCTTTCCTATAAAATGGGCGAGTACACAGAAGGTGATGGTGCAACTACTACTATTGCTGGCAAATACGGCTTGCCTCTTGGGCAAGATGGTTTCCTAACAACAAGTTTCCAGATCAGACAGGCTGACGATACTTCAAGAACGCAGCAGAGACCAGATGCTGCTGCATTAATCGCAGCTGGAAATACAGCGGTTGCTTCGCCAGCTCAAATTTGGGGAGCCCCAAAAATTGATGATGATGTAACATTTTTCCTTAACGCTGGCGTAAACAACAGCGACGGTTCAGAGTCATACATGTTTGGTAACTACTCGGAAAGAGACGTGGACGGTGGTTTTTATTACAGAAATCCAGATGGTAGAGACGGCGTATTCACAATTGGCGATTATAGAGCTGTGGGTAATATTGATGGAACTTGTGCTTATGGCACCGGCGCATCAGGACAAGTTGATCCTTCAGACTATGCTTTAAGAGATGCAATTATGGCTGATCCAAGTTGCTTCTTATTAAACCAAGTTGCTCCAGGCGGTTATACGCCAAGATTCTTAGGTAATATTACTGATACTTCCTTAACGATGGGAAGAAGAGGCGATATCTCGAATGGTTTTCTTAGCGGTTATTCATACGACCTCAGCGGATCTGTTGGAAGAAACGAAGCTCGTTTTGGTTTAAATAATACTGTCAATCCTTCAATGGGACTTGCCACACCGCGTAACTTTGACACGGGTTCATACGTTGAGCTAGAGAAAACATTTAACTTTGATCTAACAAAACAAGTTGATTCTATGACGATTGCATACGGAGCTGAATGGAGAGAGGAAACTTTTGAAGTCATCTCAGGTGAAGAAGCCTCATGGAAAGCTGGCAAATATGCGCTTCAAGGATTTAATGTTGGGTCGCATGGGTTTGCTGGATTTTCTCCAGACTCTCAAGGCTCCTTCACCAGAAAAAGTTATGGCTTATATGCTGATATAGAAAATCAAGTTAGCGATGAGCTTTTGCTTGGTGGCGCCTTTAGGTATGAGGATTACTCATCATTTGGTGATACCAATGATTTTAAACTTAAAGCAAGATACCAGCTTAATGAGAATGTAGCTTTGCGTGCTTCTACAAGCACAGGTTTTAGAGCTCCTACCCAGGGACAGGTGAACGTGGTTAACACTCAAACAACTCTTCTGGACGGCCAGTTAACACAGGCTCAGACATTGCCTGGATTTAAGATTGGTGCAGGCCAATTAAAGCCTGAAGAAGCCACTAATACCTCATTCGGTATTGTGTATAACAAGGATGCGTTATCTCTAACAGCTGACTTCTTTAATATAGAGCTTGAAGACAGGGTTGCTTTAACAAGTAATGCTGCTCCTACAGCTGCTCAAGTCATTGCAATGGGCGTCGCTGGGATTCCTAACCCAGAGTTAATTGGTCAAGTAAACTACTTCACTAATGACTTCGATACTGAGACTTCAGGTTATGATTTAGTAGCTTCATACAGCACAGTGTTGATGGGAGCTGAGACAGACATTAGCGCTGCATGGAATCACACTGAAACAGAAGTAACCAACTCAGGCGCGGTAACAGGAGCCTCTAAAGTTAAGCGTTTAGAAGAAGGTCTTCCTGAAGACAGAATGACTCTTACCCTTGCCCAGACCTGGAGTGACAAGGTTAGTTCATTTGTTAGAGCCAACATGTATGGAGAGTACTATGCAGTTCATGCAGACTGGTTTGGTACAACCTCTGATGCTGAATGGACAGTTGATGCCTCAGTTAACTACCAGTTAACAGATAGCTTTAATGTTTCTGCTGGTGTCCAAAATTTATTTGATACTGAAGCCTTAAAAATTGACGGATCAGCTGGAGCTGTAGGCGAAGGTGTTCCTGGTAATGTACTGGGAGGAATCTATTATGAAACTTCTCCGTATGGCATAGAAGGAGCATTCTGGTACGTTAGTGCTGGATATAACTTCTAAGTTAAGACTTAAAAATTAAAAGGGTGCTTATTAGCACCCTTTTTTATGTCCACAATTATTTTTTAACAATCGCTGAAATACAAAAGAGTCCAACGGAAACAGCTGGCCCTATTCCAAATGCGAAAAGAATTGTTGCCAGCCCAATGCTTCCACCCAATGACCAACCTATCGCAACAACCACTATTTCAATAGAGGCCCGAACCCAAGCTATAGGAAAACCAGTAACTCTTTGAAAACCAGTCATCAGTCCATCTCTAGGGCCTGGTCCAAGATTGGCAATTAGGTATATCCCGCTAGCAAGACCTACCATCAAGGTCCCAATAAATGCTTGGAGCATCTTGAATCCATATTGCTCAGGATGAGGAAGAAACGGAAGAGACCACTCAATAACAGCTGCAATAATAATTACATTTAGTAGCGTGCCAACGCCAGGCATCTGTTTTATGGGTATCCAAAGAAGAAGAACTGCTAGACTGATTAAAAATGTAAGGCTGCCAATGCTTAGATTAGTTGAGATAGACAATCCTTCTGCAAGAACGGTCCATGGACTCATTCCAGCTCCAGCAGTAATAATCAATGATTCACCCAGACCAAATAAAGTTAATCCAAAGCAAAGAATTAATACCGTTAGCGGAGAAGGAGAAAAGTTTAGCGGCTTCTCTGAGCTCCAGCTCACTTTGGGTACAGATTTAACTGAAAAAATTTTCATAGGCCTATCACCTGAAGTTTGGCGATAGTATAAATTAAGAGATTATAAATTACCGTTTAAAAATTATTTAAGCAACCTATCCAATATTTAAAATATAATTAACGCAT
>ERZ887942.1199-NODE-1199-length-18566-cov-7.598725_pt1 | contig 18566 bp, 11 predicted proteins | sample MGYA00521099_ERZ887942 | MGnify/ENA primary metagenome ERZ887942 (study PRJEB32303, sample SAMEA104408605) | aquatic metagenome | biome: Brackish water; feature: Pelagic; material: water | place: Baltic Sea | collected 2014-06-07T06:48:00 | depth 16,251 m ...
CCTTCAGGTATTTTTTTAACCCACGCGCACATGGGCCACTATTCAGGATTGATGCATTTGGGGCGTGAGGCATTGGGTGCTCTTGAAGTCCCGGTGTATGCAATGCCTCGCATGACTCAGTTTCTTCAGGAAAATGGACCTTGGAGCCAGTTGGTGGCTTTGAAGAACATGGTGTTGATGCCTTTGGCCAATGAGCAAGCAGTTCAAATCAATGAGCGTTTGGTGGTGGTTCCCATTGCGGTGCCACATCGGGACGAGTTTTCAGAAACCGTGGGTTATCGAATTGAGGGGCCGAACAGGTCCGTACTCTTCATCCCGGACATCAACAAATGGAGCTCTTGGAATCGGGATTTAGTAGATGAACTGCGCCAAGTGGATCGGGCTTATTTGGACGCCACGTTTTATGATGCGGCGGAGGTGGGTTACCGAGATATGTCCGAAATCCCGCACCCCTTCATGGTGGAAACGATGGATCTCTTGCAGGCCTTGCCGGAAAAAGAACGCAGCAAAGTGCACTTCATTCACATGAATCACACCAATCCTTGTTTGGAAGAATCCAGCGCGGCGTACCGCGATGTGCGGGAGCGGGGATTCCACATCGCGGTGCTAGGCGATTCGTTTGCGCTTTGACCCGGTCGATTGTTCTCTTCGCTTTCATTACCTTGTGAAATGGCTCGAAATCCGCTGCTTTATGGATGTTGTTTCCTGCTTGTTGGAATCTCACTTTTTTCCTGCAAAAAGAATGAAACGCCCACGGAATATGATCCGGTGGAGTCGGAGGTGAGACTTCCTGAATTGCCCAACACCCTTTTTGGATACAGTGGACTGAGTTTTCCGGACAGTTGGCTCAATGACTCCGCATTGCAATTATTTGGTTCATCGGGTACCAATATTGAGATATCGGATGCGGGAGCCACCTTGGGCCGGGTCTTGTTTTATGATCCGATGCTTTCAGCAGACGGAATGGTTTCGTGCAGTTCATGTCACTTGCAGGCGCATGGCTTTGGCGACAACAGCGCGCGTTCAATCGGATTGACTGGAGAGCCAAGTCTTCGGAATGCTATGCCGTTGTCCAATATGCGTTATCAGCGGCGGCTCTTTTGGGACGCTCGTACGGTGGGACTTGAAAACCAAGTTTTGGAGCCCATTGAGCATCCCGATGAAATGGGCATGCTCCTATCTGACTTGCCAGAACAATTGGCTGCCTTGCCCTATTACGGCGGCCTTTTTTACAATGCATTCGGTGATTCGGTGATCACAAATGATCGCGTCGCCACCGCTTTGGGGCAATTCATTCGTTGTATTCGTGTACATTCTTCCCGCTATGACGAAGGGCTTCAAACGGACTTTGCCAATTTCACTGATATGGAATTGGAGGGGCGTGCGCTGTTCTTCAATGGGGTAACGCGATGCAATCAATGTCATAGCGGATTGAATTTTTTTTCCAATCAAGCATTCATCAACGGGCTGGAGGTGGATTATGCTGCTTCGGGAGATGCTGGCATCGGAGCGCTCACCGGCGCGGCCGATGACGACGGTCGATTCCGAACTGTCTCCTTGCGCAATGTCGGAATGACTGCGCCCTACATGCATGATGGCCGCTTTGAAACGTTACGCGATGTCGTTGATTTCTATTCAGATTCGATTGCATGGCATCCTTATTTGGATGAGCGTCTGACGGTAACCGGAGTGGACGGGGACGGCCAAGAGCCTTACCAGTTAGCCATGACATCCTCAGAACGCGAGTCGTTGGTGGATTTTCTATTGACGCTCAATGACACCGTGATTCAGGACGCGTGGTGGTTGAGTGACCCTTTTTGATGGGGGCGTTGGAATTTTGATTAATTTACTGCATGCCAATGATTTATAAAATAACTCCTCACCATCTGATGTCCGTTTTGAAGGTCATTCTAGGGTGTGCTCTGTCCTTGTTGTCAAACGCAATGCAGGGCCAAACGACGAGCGATTGCAACGGTGCGGTTGTGCTGTGCGGTGATTTGTATCAAGAAGTGAATGCCAGCTTGAACACAGGTGATGTCTACGAGTTTACGGGCGGCTGCAATGCCAATTTGGAGCAAAGTAGCGTGTGGTATACGTTCACAGTGCAGGCGGACGGCTTGCTGAGTTTTGTCTTGGACCCACTCAACCCCATGGATGATTACGATTGGGGACTCTTCAACATCACCAGTGGTGGTTGCGATGGCATTGGTTCCCAGCTGCTGTCTCCTGAAATGGGATGCAATTCGTATGGTGTGGCGGCCCCTGAACCCAATGGCGCGACAGGCATCTCTACAGCCAACGGTGGAACGGGCGATTCAAATGGTCCAGGTAATTTCAATGGTCCAGCTTTCAATGCAGACTTGCCGGTTTTGGCCGGAGATCAATACGCCCTGGTTGTGATGAATTGGACCAATAGTCTGGAGGGTTACACCATCGATTTCGGTCAATCCACAGCAAGTCTTTATGATGAATTGCCGCCGCAGCCAGATAGTATGTGGGTAGACTGCACGCTCTCGGAATTTGGTCTTCGGTTTGATGAGCCAGTGCTGTTGTCGAGTGTTGAAGTGGAGGATTTTGAGTTGGTGGCTCCTGATGCTTCGGTACATGCTTTTACCAATGTCACGGCCTTGGATGAAGCAGGTGGGCTGGCTTCTATGTTTTCTTTGAATATCGCTACACCCGTAGCATCGAGTGGTATCCACGGTTTATTCTTGTCGGATGCCTCCGGTTCTGTTGAGGACAATTGTGGCAATGTGGGGGAAGGATTTGTTTCCTTGGATTTGACCTTACTCCAACCTCCTTTATCCTGGGACACGGAAACCCTTGTGGTGTGTCCCGATGATCAAGTGAATATGACTGTCAACGGGGTTGTGCTTCAACCCGCCTCGACAGCCTACGCCTATGTTTGGATTTGGGAAGATGGCACGGGTTTTCAAGTCATGGGCAACGGGTCAGGCATAGAAAGCGCTGGGGATGGGACGTATACCGTCGAAATGGAGACGGTGCCACCCTGCTATTCAGCTTCAGCTTCGTTCGTTGTCCTCACCGAAGAATGCAGTCTCACTATCCCGAATGTCATCACACCTGACAATGGGGATGCCTTGAACAATGCCTTTCTCGTCGATGGGTTGGACAATTGGCCTGGCAGCAGTGTGCGCATTTTCAATCGTTGGGGCACCTTGCTATACTCCTCCCAAGATTTTGGTTCCACAGCAGGGTGGGACCCCAAAGCGGAGGAAGCCAGCGAAGGCACCTACTGGTATGAGTTGCGCATCAAACGTGGCGATGAACCCATTTCCATTGTTCAAGAGTCAGGAGAAATACAGTATCCTGCAGACGGAAACCCGGAATTGGTGATTCTCGGATCGTTCGCGTTGTTTCGTTAAGTCGCCCGGGACAAATTACCGAATAGCCAATGTCGCTGGGACACTGGTTCCGTATTGAACCAAGTAATGTCCACGAGCCAATCCACTGACATCGATCGAAGCGCGTAGGGTCTGAATTTGCTCACGAAGAACGAGTCGTCCCATCGCATCACGCAACTCCATCCATTCTCCGATCGAAGCATTTTCGGTGAGCTCAACCGTGAAGGAAGTGGAAGCTGGATTCGGATAAATGCGACAAGTCGGCTCTGCGGCACCTGCTTCATGAATGCCTACTCCCATGGCATTCAACATGCCTTGAAATTCTTGGTAGTACAAATTGGCAATCCGTTCATCGTGAATGACCACAGTGTTTTCATCGTTCGTGGTTTCAGCCGTTGTGGACCAGTTGTGCGATCCCGTGACAACGGTTGGATCCGAAAGCGTCTCACTTTGATCAACGATGGCATATTTGTGGTGCAACTGCCCAGAAATCCCTTGGTGCGAGTAAACGGCAATGCCTGCATCCACCAAAGCATCATACTCTGATCCGCTGGTATTGACATCTTCAATGGCTCCTTGAGGGTTGATGAAGATGCTTGAGCCCGCTTCAATGACCGCAGCACCCAAGTCATTCCGTGTGAAGGAGAGAGTCGCGAAAGACAAGTCATAATCTGTTGATTCAACGGCCTGCAAAATGGCAGATGTCGTGCCATCGGTCGGGGAGAAGTACAATTCGACTTCGCTGCCACCGATGATGAATTTACGGGGTGTGTTGACCGTCTTGAGCGGGCCGAATCGTGAGTTTTCAGCATCCGGAAGAGGACCATCCGATCCCCACATTTCTTCAAACTCCAACGTATAAGCTCGCGCCAAACTCTGGTCTCCAAAGATGATGACGTTGTTGGGGTCGGTGTTCAAATTGCCTGTGGTGAAGTTGGTAGAGCCCGTTAAAACGAACGCTCGGTCCACGTCATCCGCATCGCCAATGATGAATTTGTTGTGCATCCCGCTGCCTTCACCGTCCGTTCGGAAGTGAACAGGAACACTGTCATCCACGTTGCTCAAACCTAGATTGGCGTTTTGGCCTTCAGCGATGTAGCGAATCTGTACGCCGTTTGAAACGGCCAAGTTGATGGCTGCTTCAATCGCCGAATTGTTCATGTTGTAAGCGGCAATGTCCAAGGTGTTTTGCGCTAGAGCCATGTAGGCCGCGATGGTGTCATTGGTGTTGGTGCCGAGGGTAACGGCATTCTCAATGGTTGCGACACTGTTGTCTACTTCGCGTGTGAAATACGCTCGCATGTAACCCGGAGATTCAGAAACCGTGGCATACGTGCGAATGGTTGAAGCGGTCGAGTCTTCTCCAGCAATGGACAAAACACGGGCATAATAGATGGTGCCAGGCTCCAAATCGGTGAGGGCAATTTCGTGGGTCAACAACTGGGCATCATCGACTAATTCCAGGCCCAATTCAGGAGTCAGTCCATACTCAACATGGGAATCTCCCAATACGTCGGTAGACCAGGTTAAGTCAAAGCTGGTCGTTGTCAAATTGATTTGATCCACTTGAGTGCTCAAGTTGATGGCAGACGTTGGAATCAGATCGGCCGATCCTCGTGGAAGCATTTGATAGCCTCCAAACCCGTCAAATGAGAATTGGGACACAATGCCGTACATGTTGACTTCGCCTGCTGGAAGCACCAATCCGACAAGTTCATTGTCGTTGCGCACATAGATGATGCCGTCTTCTCCATTGGCTGAAAAGCTGAACGTGCTGTTGCCTGTGATGATGGTGCCACCATTGGTGAATACCGCTCCTTCGATGAAGGCGATCTCACCTTCCATGCTTTCCCCGAGTTGAGCGGGTGTGACCGTTTGTGCTTCGGGAAGGGCATTGCCAGAAGAAGTGATGTCGACCTGTGTGACATTGTCCGGTCCCACTTCCAACAAGCCGTTGTACTCACTCAAAACACCTGTCATGGTCACAGCATCTCCAGGTTGTGGGTCATCCCATCCAGTTTGAGTCCAATCGCCTCCAGGATAGAGGGCAATGCCCGCTGTTTCATCCTGCAGATAACGGACGATGCCCAAATTCCCATCATTGGTGATGATCCCAGAAACGGTGACCGATTGGCCTACGCTGTAATTGCTACGTGCATCCAAGATGTCTGTTTGGGCCGTCACGATGGTGAATGCTGCCGCGAAAAACGCGAGCAAGGAAATGCGGATGGTGTTCATGTTCATTGAATTAGAATCGGACTCGGATGGAGAAGTTGGTACGGAATCCGTACCCCATGTAAACGCTGGCAGAGCCTGCGTCGAAGTTGTTTTCGCTGAAAGCGTATTTGCGGCCTGGATCGGTAAAGTACCATTCGCCGTACGCATCGTTGTTTTGCGCGTTGCTGAGGTAGATGGTGTTCAGAATGTTGAAGGCGCTCAAACGGAAATCGATGTTTGTTCCTTTGAAATCGACATTGTATCCAGCGTGCAAATCAAGCAAGCCGTAACTCGGGATTTGCCAGGATTGTCGCCCTTCATTTTCGCCATTGAGGCTGAACGGATCGAAGTCCGCAAAGTGGCGGCTGAAGAGTGTGAATCGCGGCTTCAAGTAGACCTTTTTGTAGCGGTACTTCAACGACACGCTGTACTGTCGCTGTGGCGAATCTCCTACAGCAACGCCTTCCGCATTGTATTGCACAATGGCCGGATTGCCTTCTTGATCGATGTACGGTAAGTTGGTCTCATCGTCCAATAAGATGAGGCTATCCTCTGAGCTCGTCCAGCGCCAATCGCCCAGACTCACGTATCCTTCCAAAGTCAAGTTGCGGCGAATTTGCCAAGCGGCGTCGGCTTCCAAACCGCGGTGCAAAGCACTCATGGAGTTGACGTTGGCTCGGACGATATCGCCTTCAACTGTTTCGTATCGGAGCAAGGATTGCAACGGACGGTTTTGCCAATCGGTCCAATACCCGTTGATGTTCGCGCTGAAAGGAAACTTACTAAAGCTGTATCCCAACTCGATGGAACTGATCAATTCGTTTTGTGTGTTCTCGACGAATTTGTTTTCGTAGTCCACCACATTCCGGAACACCGGTGTTCTGTTGAGGTATCCTACATTCATAAACACATTGGAATATTCAGAGAGGTTGTAGTTGCCTCCCGTCTTGATAGTGTATCCTGGAATCCACTTCCACCCGCTCGAAGCAAACGAGCCATCTTCTTGGGGTTCGGCGAAATAATCAACACTCTTGTATCCTTGTGTAACCGCACTGACATTCAAGAAGGCATTCCAGAGATAACCTTTGTACTCCAGCAGGAGGAATGCGCCACCCCAACGCACAAACGCGTCGTTGTGGTAACTGATTTTATCACCGACTTGGCGCATCGCCGAGGAGGCATTCGCGTTCCGGTTGTCTACGAAGTAATCACCTCCGAGCAGATCAAACACCTCGGCATAATGCTCGCCTTGGTAGGTTCTAAAATCCAATCCACCTGACAGCGTCAAGTTTTCGGTGGTTTCGTGCCGAAAGGTTGAAAGCACACCATACCAATAATGGTTGTTGTAGAGCTTCCGCAAGATCCGGCTAGATTTCAGCAATGAATCACTGTAAGACGGGTCAATGGGCGGTCCGAAAAGTCCGCCGATGGTGTTGGTGTTGTAGAACTTCTGAAAATCGACCTGCCCGTCAGCCGTGTAGTCGCCGCCGCCCAGATTGTTTTCCAATCGTGACCCTCCACCGTACCCATAACTCGCGTAGGCCATGTTGGAGATGTACAACTTGTCCGTCGCTCTCCAACTATGGCGCACGGAGAAGAGCGGCTTGTGGTACTTGTTTTGTCGTTCGTACAGCACCTCATTGTTGAGCATGCCCCAATGCACATTGTAGCCATTGCCTTGACTTACCAATCCGGTCGTATCAATGAAATCCGTGGCAGAAACATCCTCTTCGAAATCATCGGATGAATTGTAACCAAATTGGGCATTCAGAGCGTCATAGGCCGATTGTTCCTCCGGCTCCAACAAGGTGTCGTTGTTGAAAATACCATCGTAGCCCTGGCTATAACCCTGCAATTGAGCATACTCTTCATCTGTACCGTCGAAGAGGGATCGTGCAAACTCTTTATCGTGGGTGGCGATTCGTTGTTGGTAACCCCTCGCCGCATTTTGTGAAGGAGATCCTGTCGCACTGATCGACAACGTGTGGTTGCCCATGGCCTTTTGAATCTTCACATAATAGAAGAACGCACGGTTGTAATCTTGTTCAAAGTAACCCTGTCGGTTTTGAAAACTGCCGGCGAGCGTGTAGCCCCATCCGCCGTCCAAACGCCCACTGGTATGTCCAATGGATGTCCGAGTAAAACCAAAGCTTCCGGCTTCTTGTTTAACGGAGGTCTTGCGCGAGCTTTCAATGCCTTGGGTGACGATGTTGACTGTTCCTCCAATGGCTGGAAGGGCAAGCTTGGAAGCTCCCAAACCCCGTTGAACTTGCATCGTTTGGGTGACCATGTCCAGTCCGAACCAATTGTTCCAAAAAACGGCTCCGCTTTCCATGTCATTCACCGGAATGCCGTCGATGAGGACCGAAACATTGCGTTGTTTGAATCCACGGATCGAGATGGAAGGTCCGTTGTCATCCGACCCGGCTTGGGTCGCATAAACGCCTGGCGTTGAATTCAAAATCATGGGAATGGGCTGCGAACCCAATTCCTCTTGAATTTGCACCGGCTTGATGTTTGAAAATGCCACGGGCGTTTCACGCTCAATGGCGACATCCGCTACGACCTCGGCTTCTTGCAACAGAATGGTGGCCAGCTGCCAATTCAATTGAACGGTGGCACCGTCCAATGAGATCTTCCGTGTCTGGCTTTCGTACCCAATGTACTGGACCGTCAATTCATGCTCACCGTAAGGCAGAATCAATTCGTAGCGGCCATCAAAGTCTGTGGCTGTGCCACTATTTCCGACCCGAATGGAGGCCTGAATGAGGGTTTCCCCTGTAATCGCGTCCGAAACGACACCATAGACTTTGCCCATTTGTTGGGCGTCAAGTCCAAGCGCGCTCATTAAAAACGCGAGCAGCCAAACGGATCGTACTTGCATGCTTTACTGAACTAGGATGCGATGTGAAAAGACACGGCCGCCTTGAATGCGGATGTTCACGACATACAACCCACTTTCGAGGTCCGTCGCATTCCACGTGTTCATGGAACGACCGTTGGCCCATGATTCTTGAACCAAGACGCCTGCAGCGGTGTAAACGGTGATCTTTTCAATGGCAGCATTGGCCTCGATTTGAACCGAACCCGTGTTGGATGGATTGGGATAGACTTGGGTGATGACTTCAGCCAAAATAGCTTCAACTCCCGTTGGGTTGCAAGCACAAGCGTGTGCTCCTAAACCGTCCCATGTGTTTACGACCAACGTATCCCATTCTGCAAAAGTGTTGAAAACGACTGGAGGGATCGTAACACCTTGCATGACATCGTACTTGCGACGCAAGGTGTGATTGGAGGTCAACCAAGCGGCGCCATCTCCGATGTCAACAAAGCCATTGGCTTCATCATTGGTCCAAGCCACACCGGGATCTTCTCCAGGCTTTCCAAAAATATCGACAACGGTAGCGCCATTCTTGACCAAGACCATCGCATCATCTCCGTTCATGTATGTCGGTGCGGGATAAGGATTGTCCAATTGGTCGGCCAAAGCTTGCATCGCGACATCAACGGCGGGCGAAGTCGCTCCACCGCCCAAGTCTACATCTTCCGTCTGGCCATTGACCAGAACCCAAGTTCCGAAAGGAGCAACTTCTCCAATCAAGTCCACCCAGTCGGTCGCAGTACCTTCTCCATTGCTCCAGCGCTGAAGCTGATAACCGGAGAGGTTGATGGTTTCTGCAGTCGGGTTGTAAAATTCAAGACCCTTGTTGTTTCCAGTGCCTTCTAGGTATTCAGAGATGAAGAGATCGGTGCATTGTGATTGCACAACGAAGGGCGTAACGAGAAGGGCCAATAAGATGCTCGAATTGAATCGCATGGTGAAATTTGTTTGGTCGAATTTTGTGCAAATTAACTTCGTTTTTGCCACCGAACGATGAGAACATTTGAATTTGAGCAAGTGCGGACGTTTTGTCTCTCGAAACCCGTCGTTACAGAGTCCTTTCCCTTTGACGACCACACCCTTGTTTGGAAAGTTGCGGGCAAAGTGTTCGCCATCGCAGACATAGACAATTTCGAGGGTGTTTCATTGAAGTGCAATCCTGAGCGCGCCATGGAATTGCGGGAGATGTATGCGGGAATCAATCCTGGTTGGCATCTGAACAAGAGGCATTGGAACGCGGTGAAAGCTGAAATGGATGTGCCTTGGTCCTTGGTAGAGGAATTGATTGCCCACAGTTATGCTTGTGTGGTCCTAGGAATGACGAAGAAATCCCGATTGGAGTTCGGTTTATGAACACCGCGAGCCACGAAGGCAGGGCCTTCCTTATTCTTGTAGCATGCAGTTAACAGGATTTGACTGGGCCATCATCGGGGCCTACTTTCTTTTGGCCCTTGGTGTGGGCTTGTGGGCGTCAAAACAAGCCGGAAAAGACGCGAAGAGCTTTTTTTTAGCGGGACGGTCGATGCCTTGGTGGTTGCTCGGAGTGAGCATGGTCGCGACGACCTTTTCCACCGACACACCCAATTTGGTTACCGGCTTGGTGCGAGAACAAGGAGTGAGCGGCAACTGGGGGTGGTGGGCTTTTTTGTTGACGGGGATGCTGACGGTCTTTGTTTATGCCCGCTTGTGGCACCGCTCCGGGGTCATGACGGACATTGAGTTTTACGAGCTGCGCTATGGTGGGAAGCCGGCTGCTGTGTTGCGCGGTTTCCGTGCACTCTACCTCGGTCTCGTTTTCAATGTGCTTGTGATGGGCACCGTGTCATTGGCGGCGATCAAGCTGGGAGGAATCCTCATGGGTTGGCCGGGATGGCTCACGTTGCTGATTACCGGGGTGATCACTCTTTCCTATAGTGCGCTCGGTGGATTGCGCGCGGTCATTTTGACGGACTTTGTGCAGTTCATTCTGGCGATGGTCGGTTCAGTTTGGGCGTGTTGGTATTTGCTGGATATGGAAATGATCGGCGGTTTGGCTTCCTTGTTGGAGCATCCCGATGTATCCGTAAAAACGGCCATTCTTCCCGACATGGGCGACCCTGCAGCTTGGATGCCTGTTCTGCTTGTTCCGTTGGCGGTGCAATGGTGGGCGAGTTACTATCCTGGGGCAGAACCGGGCGGCGGCGGATACATTGCGCAACGCATGTTCAGCGCCAAAGACGAATCCCATGCAGTCGGAGCGACCTTGTTGTTCAACGTGGCCCACTATGCCTTGAGGCCTTGGCCCTGGATCCTCATCGCCTTGGCTTCTTTGATTGTCTTCCCAACGCTAGCGGATTTGCAAGCGGCCTTCCCAGACATTCCGGCGGATAAAATTGGACATGATTTGGCCTATCCGGCCATGCTGTCGCTGCTACCCCCGGGTTTGTTGGGCTTGGTGGCTGCTTCCTTGTTAGCCGCTTTCATGAGTACCATGTCGACGCAACTCAATTTGGGTGCGAGTTACTTGGTCAATGACTTTTGGGTCCGCTTTTTCCGACCCAATGCAACGGGCCCTGAGCAAGTGCGAGCGGGTCGATTGGCCACGGTAGTTTCGCTGATCTTGGGTGGTGGATTGGGACTCCTCTTGACCGATGCCGGTCAGGCCTTCAATTTGTTGTTGCTGATCGGAGCAGGCACCGGTGGATTGTTCATATTGCGGTGGTTTTGGTGGCGAATCAGTGCCTGGACCGAACTGATTGCGATGGTGGGTTCCTTGGTGGTGGCCGGGTATTTTACGTTTGTTCATGATCAGTGGAGTTCCGTGGTTTTGGCGGATTACGAGAAGCTGCTGTGGGGTACGTTATTGACCACGGCGGTTTGGATCATTGGAACGCTGGTGACTCCTGCTGAATCCGATGCGACACTCAGTCGATTTGTGGACAAAGTGAAACCGGGAGGGCCCGGATGGAGGCGGTGGTCACCGTCGGACTCAACCGACCCTGTGGCTTGGTCCGTTCCGCGAGGCATGCTATCCATGGCGTTGGGCAGCATGGGTGTGTATGCCACGTTGTTTGCCACCGGTTCTTGGTTGTACGGGGAAATGAACCGATTCTGGGTTTTAGCTGCGATTGCATTGGTTTGCACCTTTTTGCTACTTCGAATCAATAGAACCCGCAAGTGAACGTCACCACATCGGCGCCTGGCCGGATTTGTTTGTTCGGAGAGCATCAAGATTACTTTGGATTGCCGGTGCTTGCAGCGGCGATTGATGTGCGCTGTTTCATAGAAAGCACGTCCCGATTGGATCGCTGGATTCACTTGCAATTGACCGACCTCGACACGGCACTCACCTTTGATTTGGATGACCTTCCTGAGCCTGCACCCCGGGGGTATTGGTTGTCCGCCTTGAAAGTCGCGCAATCGGAGGGGTGGTTGCCTCAAAAAGGCTGGGACGCGAAAGTGTCCAGTGAGATCCCACAACAAGCGGGCGCGAGCAGTTCCACGGCACTCCAGGTGGCTTGGTGTGCTCTGATTGCCGAACGTGCGGGCAAAACGGTGAGCCAGGCGTGGTTGGCCCGAGCGGCGCATCGTGCGGAGGTCGAGTATTTCAATGAACCGGGTGGACAAATGGATCATTTCGCCTGCGCCCTCGGTGGCGTTCATCGGTTTTCATTCATCCCAGAATTTAAATGTGAGCCATGGCCCGTTCCCGGTGGTGAATGGATGTTGTTGGACTCACGAGAACCCAAGCAAACCTTGAATGTTTTGGATTGTGCCAAAACGGAGCGTGTGGGTTTGCTTCAAGCTTGGAGCGATGAATGGGATCTACTTTCCGCAGAACCCCCTCCCGCATTCCCACCAGCCTTTTCCTCTGAACAAAAGGCCCTGATGCAAGGAACATTGGATTTGCGCGAAGTTTCTGAAAATGGCCCCCGTGCGATGCGTGCATACCCTGCATTGCCCGAGAATTGGGCGGTTTTACTCAATGACCACCACCAACTGCTTCGTGATGTCCTGGGTGTGTCCACAGAGCGCATCGAGCTCCTCCTGTCGACAGCACGTTCATTGGGGGCGTGGGGAGGCAAGATCAACGGTTCCGGTGGAGGTGGGACCTGCTTTGTGGTCGGACCTTCGGGTGTCCGGCAGAACATCCTAGACGCTGCGGCATCCATCGGGGCAAGCGCGATTCCGATTCAGTTGGGAGCTGCGGGCGTTCAAGTGTTTCACCAAGATTGAATGGCAGGTCGTTCTGATTTGACGGCTTTTGTAGACCTTTAGGGCATGCGATGCGATCGAATCATCCTATTGGCAGCAGGACGCGCTTCCCGCATGAAGGCCAGTGCGCAAGACCCCATGAAGGGCAGTTCGTCTGTTTGGCAGGCGGATGCGTTGCATCGACCAAAGCCGATGATCCGCATTGGATCGGATAGTCAGCCATTTTTGCAATTCCTATTGGAGGCCTCGGAAGCAGCAGGTTTCACAGAGGTTACTGTCGTAGTCGCACCCGATGATGTGGTGACTCACCCTTTTGTCGAGTCTTGGAATCATCGGGCTACAGGGATGAGAATGCGCATTCGATTGGTCGTGCAACCCATTCCCCAAGGAACCGGCCAAGCCGTTCGCATCGCCATCGAAAACGACCCCATTCCCAAGGGGTTGGGGTTTGTTTTGTGCAATGGAGACAACCTTCCATCCGTGCGCGCATTGTCCATGCTGCGCTCCAAACCCCATGGCCAAGCGCTGCTCGCATACCACCAAGACCATTTGGGGTTGCCTCCTGATCGGTCCAAGGCGTTTGCATTGGTCCAGTCTTCCAATGGATGGCTTCAAAGAATCATAGAAAAGCCAGATGCACCAGCTTGGAATCACTGGTTGGAAACAGAGCCTGACAGAGGAGTTTCTATGAATTTGTTTCGGCTAGATCCGGATCAGCTATGGCCTGCATTGCAAGCCTTGCAGCCTCATCCTGAGCGCGGTGAATTTGAGTTGCCGGCGGCCATCCAGGCCCTGTTGGACCGCAACATGAAGATGGAAGTCATACCGGTGCAAGAGCCCATCTTGGACCTCACCCGCGCAGCGGATTTAGAGCAAACATCTTGGGGCGTCAAGGGAGAAGAGGATCCATGGACCCTAGAAGTTTGCGCGAGCAGTCCCGAAGATGTGCATGTGGCGGCGGTGCACGGTGCTCAGCGTGTGGAACTTTGCGCGCATTGGGAATGCGGTGGATTGACTTCATTGGAATCGGATATTCGCAGTGCCGTGCAGGAGGGCTTGCCTGTGCATGCTTTGATTCGTCCGCGTGCGGGACATTTTACGTACAATGAAGCGGAATGGCAGCGCATGCACCGTCAAATTGACGCGTCGTTAGCGGCAGGTGCCAGTCGCGTGGTCGTTGGAGCATTGGATGTCGCCGGGCGGTTTGAAGTCGAACGCGTGCGCCAATGGGTCGATGCGTTCGGTGGGCATCGTTTGGTCATTCATCGCGCACTGGATGCATCAATCCAATGGGAAATGGACGCGCTGGCTTTGCGGGATCTAGGGGTGTCTCGGATTTTGAGTAGTGGAGGTGAAGCGAAGGCTTGGGAGGGCCGGGATCGCATTCAACAGTTGATGGCTTGGGGATTTGACGTGACCATCGCAAGCGGTGTTTCCCCCGCTCAGAAGCAGGCCTGGCTCAAGCTTGGAGTGCGGAATTTTCATGCCTCCTGCAGAAAAGAAGACGTACGACCGGTGCACCATTTCGACGGATCGACATTCCCCGTTTCTGCAGAGCAAGTGAGCGCCTGGTTTTAATCGTATTTCTTGCAAAGTGACCTGGGCAACCAGCGTTTGCAAACACTCTGATTCCCCTATTTTTGGCCATGCGACCATCTCATCTTCTCGGTTTTTTGTTGGTGTTTACAGCGGCCTGTCAGCCACCTCATTCCCCCTTGCTCGGTTCGAGCGATGGACTCATTCCACTGCCGGCTAGCTTGGTGCTTGATGCTGCATCAGAAGGGTTGGTGGTTCATTCATCACAATGGCATTGGCAAGTGGATGAAACCTGGCAACCTCACGCACAATTCTGGGCAAGTTGGTTGCCGGGTGAATCCAATGAGGCTGGAACGGCCATCCAATTGGAACGAATTGAAGGCCTGCCATCGGAAGGTTACCAGTTGACCGTTGACGCCGATGAGGGCGTTTGGATTGGAGCTTCCAATGCTCTGGGTGCTTTGCACGGCTTGACCACTTTGCGGCAACTGCTTCCTGTGGAATTGGAGCTTGAAACGGTCGGACAAGATGTTTGGTTGCCGGCGCTCGAGCTCGAGGATTCTCCTCGATTTGAACACCGCGGTTTGCTGTTGGATTGTTGCCGCCATTTTATGGAGCCCGATTTTGTTAAGAAGACCATCGACCTCCTCGCGTTGCACAAAATGAACGTGCTCCATTGGCATTTGACAGAGGATCAGGGATGGCGTGTTCCCATTGCGGCTTATCCGGAATTGGAAACGGTGGGAGCCTGGCGTGAGGAAAAGGATGGTCAATTGCACGGTGGGTTTTACACGAAAGAAACCATACGGGAGATCGTTGCCTACGCTACAGAGCGTGGCGTGACGGTCATTCCCGAAATCGAGTTGCCCGGGCACAGCCGCGCGGCCATTGCGGCCTATCCTTGGTTGAGTTGCACAGGGGACACGTTGCCTGTACCCCATGATTGGGGGGTGTTCAAGGACATTTATTGCGCAGGTCAAGACACGACGTTTCGGTTTTTAGAAACGGTATTGGATGAGGTCATGGAGCTTTTTCCTTCAGAATACATCCACATCGGTGGAGACGAAGCGCCGAAGGTTCGGTGGGATGCCTGCCCAAAATGCCAACGGCGCATGGAACTGGAGGGATTGCATGACAGCCATGAGTTGCAGTCGTGGTTCATTTCCCAGATCGGCACCTACCTCGCCGCCAACGGTCGAAAACTCATCGGTTGGGATGAAATTTTGGAAGGCGGTTTACCGGAAGGGGCCACAGTGCAATCATGGCGAGGAATGGAAGGCGGATTGGAAGCGGTAGCGGCTGGGAAAAACGCAATCATGTCGCCCACATCCCATTGCTATTTTGATTATCCCCTTTCGGCGACGGACATGGAAGAGGTGTATCAATTTGAGCCGATTCCTGAAGGCATGATCGGGAGCGGGCGCATCTTAGGAGGTGAATGCAATATGTGGACCGAGCATGCTCCACAGGAATTGGTGGAGTCCAAAGTCTTTCCTCGAATTTTGGCCATGGCGGAAGTGCTCTGGAGTCCGAAAGCCTCGCGGGACTTCACGGCATTTCAACAACGAAAAATGAAGCACGACCTCCGACTCAATGCATGGGGTGTCAACAGCGGATTGGAAAGTGAGCCGTTGGAAACGCATTGGGAAAAGGGAAATGACCCGTTCGGTGTTGCAGTGCAAGTGGACGCGGCGTTGGAACGCATCGAAGGCGAAGTGGTTTTTACACCCATCGCTGAACAGGGAACCTCTTCTCATCACATATTGGGGTCTCGCATTCAAGTGACAGGGGAAGGGGTGTTGCGAGCACATTTGACCCGAGACGGACGGCCGTTGCGTGATGCTGTTTTGTACCCCGTCGCGGGCCACATCGGGGTGCACAGTCAAGCGGTTATAGGACACGATTTGAGTCCATATTATCCGGGAGGAGGAGAACGAGGTTTGGCGGATGGTCGCTTGGGAAGCTTGGATTTCCGAGATGGGTGCTGGCAAGCCACGCAATCGGAAAACATGTCGGTGACCCTCGCTTTGCCTCAAGTCGTTCAACTGGACTCCCTGAGCATGCAGTGCTATCGTTACCAAGATGCCTGGATATTTCTGCCCCAAATGCTGGTCTTTGGCTGGTCAATGGATAGCGTTCATTGGGAAAGCACGGAGGTTGACTTGTATCACATGACAGGGCTTCCTGTACTGAACCCAACCGATGCTCAAGACGTGGTCAGGGTCGCTTGTGCTGTGGGGGCAACAGCGCGATTTGTCCGGTTGGAAGCGGTCAATCCTGGAGCATGTCCCGATTGGCATGATGCCGCGTCATCACCCTCTTGGATGTTCTTGGATGAGTTGGTGGTGCACGGCAAGTAAAATGCGGCTCACAGCGCGCAAGGGAACCCCCAAACCGTAAGCAATCCGAGCAAGTCTCCCGTGTCAATGAGGCCATCAGAGTCGAGGTCAATTGCAGGAGAGGCGCCACTGCCATCCATTCCCGTGGTTTGTCCGTAGTGAATGAGGAGAATCAATAAATCGAGCAGATTCCGCGTGCCATCGGCGTTGAAATCACCATAACAGGGGCAGCCAACGGAGCCATTGCAATCGAAAGCCAACAACGGAAAGGCGTGCATCTCTGCCAGTAAAAAGGCATCCACACCGATGACTTCACCCATCATACGCCCCGGGAAGTCATCTTGAGGCGGATGAATTCCACCCCAAATCCGCGACAATCCGCTCTGGTCTGCGGCATCCCGATACGTGGCCCACTGCAATTCGATGTTTTCTGAGGGGCCGTCTTCAAAAACGAGAAACTCATGCGCTTCGGCCGTGAAGGTGCCCATTCCTCCGGGAAAAAAGGGGTCGCCGGTCATGAGCGTCAGCACTTCGGCGGCTGCGCGGCTGAAGGTGGAATGTCCACTGACATATCCTGCAAAAGGCGGGGTAACGAACGTTGGTCGCTGGTAGGGCCACCACTCCTTCGCCCGTATCCAGCCAACACCCGCTTGGTCAACAGCTGGGACTTCGATGGCGAAGGGGCCGCGCCATGCATTCAGCTTGACGTCGTCTACGAATTCGTCATTTTCGCCGCGCAACGCGAGCGGATCATCCAGGGTGATCAATTCGACAAACCCGGGCACAAGCGGCAAGCCCGCCGCATGGTAATGGGGCAATTCAGGATCGCCACTTTGCCCTTGATCGGCCATCCATCGCAGGGCGGATACGGGGCGAATGTAATCGTACCACCCTTTGCAACTCCAGGCAGCAATGGCCGCGTCGTGCATGGCCCCGCCCAATGAAAAATACGCGAGAATGTCCCAGTCTAGCGAAGATAACGTGGCTCCGCTACCGCGCCATTTGCGTTCCAATTCCGGTTGGTCATTGACGTAATTTAGCAATCCAAACCAATGTCCAGGTGGGGTTTCTGAGTCTGGCCCATCTGCCCAATATTCGGCCAGAACCCGTGTGAAATCCCCCCGAAACACCAGATTGGAGTCATACGGTTCTTGCGTCGAAGGATTCATTTGATGTCCGGATCCGTCTGGTCCTTCGATCATTCCGCCCTCCTCAAAGGCATAATAATCACGCGCTTCCGTCATGTTGATGGGGGTGACTCCATCCCGGCCAAATGCTCCGGGGCTGATGTTCCAAAGGACCGAATCCGTTGGGTCAAGATGCGACGACCAAAGTGCCACAAGCAAGTGGCCCCATTTGTAGTCCGATTCCAGTGCGATGTCCTGATTGGGATCGATAAGTGGAGGGGAGCCCGGATCATGGTACACCGTATAATCGCTACCGAGACGCTGGTACATGCTGGTGTCACTTGTCGTCATGGCAAAAGGAGTCACGTTGCCCCACTCAGGACTGAGGAAGTCAGGTGAGATGTTGTTTCCTTCGTTGCCAGATTGATCAATGAATTCCGTCAATTGCAGGGGTTGCCAGCGGTTGGGAAAGAACATGTTGGGATTGCCTGGATCATCCATGACCAGGTTCCAATTCATGGGGTTGTAATACGTATTTTGGTACTGAATGGATTCGTTGGAGCCATCTTGGAGTCCAAAGTTGATGTACTGTTCGGCGAGGTAGTTGCCCAGTGCTGCTGCATCGTGAGTGGGATCGCCCGTGGTGTAATCCGTGGCAACGAAAGCGGTGTCATAGCCCAATGAAATCATCCGGGAGTCGATGTGCACTTGGATCAGTTCGGACCGGGGCGATTCTGAGAATCGATGCTTCATCAGCCGATAAACCCCATAGCTGATGGCACGTTCGCGCGCCTGTTGCCGGGTTTCAGCTGAAAGCGGTTCTCCGATTCCGTCAAAAGGACAGCTGTATCCATCCACCGTGTCTCCGAGCAGCACTGGTTATCCCGTGCGAGCTTCTTCGTTCCCG
>ERZ887942.1201-NODE-1201-length-18523-cov-5.480453_pt1 | contig 18523 bp, 13 predicted proteins | sample MGYA00521099_ERZ887942 | MGnify/ENA primary metagenome ERZ887942 (study PRJEB32303, sample SAMEA104408605) | aquatic metagenome | biome: Brackish water; feature: Pelagic; material: water | place: Baltic Sea | collected 2014-06-07T06:48:00 | depth 16,251 m ...
TGTGAATGGAAGCAGAACCAGTTCTGGGAGTTTAACAGCTTCTTCCGTCAAACTCGCCGCATGGATCACGACAAATACGATCCTGAAACAGGTCAGAACGAAGACGATTATTCAGAACTTGCTTACCGGGACTTCTCTGGTCCTGTCTATTACGAAATGCGTAATGGTCTCGTTCAGGTTGCTTACCCTAAGTTTTTCGATGTTGAAGTTTCTCCAACAGCACCAAATCGTCGTGAAGAACTTGGTAAGCTGATGGCTTACGATGACCCGAATCACACAGTCGCACGAGCCATGGTCAATCGCACTTGGGCACACTTCATGGGCTACGGATTCACTCGCCCGATTGATGACATGGGACCACATAATCCAGCCAGCCACCCGGAACTTCTTGACCGTCTTGGTGAAGAGTTCGTCAAAAGTGGTTACGATGTGAAGCAGTTAATTCGCTGGGTTTGCAATACCGAAGCCTACAATTTGACCAGCACCTTCGGAAAGCACAACGACTATGACAATCCGGCAGCTGGAGAAGTTCCGCTCTTCAGTCACATGTACGTGAAAACGATGAATGCCGAACAGCTTTACGATTCACTGCTGATTGCGACAAACGCTCATAAGAGTGGTGCTGGAAACTTTGCTCAGGTTGAGCAACAACGTGAACGCTGGTTGCAGGATTTTCTGCGAATCTTCGGTGGAAACGAAGAAGACGAACCAACAATGTTCAGTGGATCAATTCCGCAAGCTCTCCTCATGATGAACGGTCCACTTGTCGAAAAAGCGATCAGTGCCGAAAAGGGAGGCTACTTGCATACAGTCTTGTCGAATCCTCAATTTCGCAGCGACAACAACCGAGTGCAAGCACTCTTCGTGTCAGCATTAGGTCGAATCCCAACTCGTTACGAACTATCGAAGCTCGTCGGGGCAATCAATTCCAATCGTGATAAATTGGCTGCGTACCAAGACTTGTACTGGGCACTGTTGAATTCGAACGAATTTATAGTAAATCACTAACTTATATCGCCGAGTGCGGGCAAAACACTCGAGATTACTTTTAACCCATCGGAAAATACTTAAAAGGAAAACCCATGAAAACTTCTAACAACAACGGCATGTCTCGCCGTCACTTTATGAATCACCTCGCAATGGGCGGGGCAACTACTCTTGGTGCGACACACTTCCTGTCAAACCTCGAAGCGAACGCTGCTCAAGTTTCACGTGATCAAAAAGCATGTATCCTTGTTTGGCTGGGTGGTGGTGCTCCGACTATCGATATGTGGGATCTGAAACCAGGTTCGAAGAACGGTGGTGAGTTCAAGCCAATTAGCACCAAGGGTGACCTTCAGATCAGTGAGCATCTTCCGAAGATTGCTCAAGAAATGGACAACCTTTCTGTCATTCGCTCTTTGAGCACACGTGAAGCGGATCACATGCGTGGTCGTTACTACATGCACACTAGCTATGTTCCAAACCCAACTGTTGTTCACCCAACATTTGGATCTGTTGCGAGTTACGAACTTGGATCAAAACGCAAAGAGCTTGAGATTCCAGCTTTCGTTTCCATCGGTGGTGGCGGAATGAGCCCAGGTTTCTTGGGAATGACTCACGCTCCATTCGTTGTCGACAACCGTGGACAAATCCAGAACGCCAACATGGACGGCATGAATAAGCAACGTCTTGGTCAACGCCTTCAGATGCTTGGAACTATCGAAGATGGTTTCATCAAGTCTGGACGTGGCGAAGCTGGTCAGGCACACAAAGATGTCTATAAGAAAGCCATCAACCTGATGACTTCAGATCAAATGAATGCGTTCAAGGCAGCTGATGAACCTGCTGAAGTTCGTGAAATGTACGGTGACACTCCCTTCGGTAACACACTGTTAATGTCTCGCCGATTGGTCCAGCAAGGTGTTCCATTCGTAGAAGTTCAATTCCCAGGAAGTTGGGATTTGCACAACAACGTCTTCGCAACACTGAAAGATCAACGGCTACCGTTGCTCGATTCTGGTATTTCTGGTCTTGTGAAAGACCTTAAACAACGTGGAATGCTTGAACACACAACTATCGTCGTGATGGGTGAGTTCGGACGTACTCCACGTATCAACCAGAACGTCGGACGTGATCACTGGGCAACAAGCTGGTCAGCACTCATTGGTGGTGGTGGACTGCAGGGTGGTCGTGCTATCGGTGAAACCGATGCCGATGGCCTCCGCATTGTCAGCGAAAGCTATCTCCCAGGCGATCTCTGGGCAACAGTTTCTCACTCAATGCGAATTCCGCTCAACACTGTTCACACCTCAAAACGTGGACGTCCAATGAAACTTGCCAACGGTGGACAGCCAATTCAGGATTTGATTGGATAATCTCTGCCTGACAGGTTGACTGAGATCAATATCAAAGATTGATATGCAGGGGACCTTTGGGTCCCCTGTTTTTTTTGAGCTGGAATGAATACTAAAGAGCAAAACCCTGCTGATTCCATAACGCCTCCCGGTGAAGAGTTTATTCAACTTTTCACTCAGGCGCAGCGAGTTTTATATCTGTTCATCCTATCTCAGGTTGGCAAAGTTCAGGCTGCTGAAGAGATTCTTCAGGAAACGAACCTGGTGATCTGGTCGAAGTCCTCAAGTTTTGAGATGGGAAGTAGTTTCATCGCCTGGGTTCGGCAGATTGCGGTTTATGAAGTCTTGAAGTGGAAGCAAAAACGAAGCCGGGAAAAGCTTACTTTCTCTGGCGAGTTTATGAATACAATTGCAGAGAGATTCTCTGAAACTCCAGAGCAAATTGAACTTCGGCAGCTAGCTCTGGAAAACTGTTTGAAGAAATTAACCGACCAGGACCGGGAACTGATTGAAAAGCGATATCAACCCGGAATGAATGGGAAGAGTGTCGCCTCTGATTTAGGGAGACCTCCAAATTCTGTTTACCAGTCTTTGGGGCGCATTCGAAAAGTATTACAAGATTGTGTTGAACGCTCTCTTGCTCTAGAAAATTAAGATGACATCACAGGACAAAAAAAACACGTTGCGATTAATCGAACTCGTCTTGGAAGAACGAGCCTCGGCGAAAGAAGTTGCACAGTTGGAGCAAATGGTTCTTCAAGACCAGGCATGCTTCGATCTGTATATTGCAATGATGTCCTTGCATGGGAATCTTTACTGGGACGCAGCTTGTTGTGGGGCAGAATTGCCTTTAGCTGAAGTTCAGCCTCGTCCTGTTTCTTTCTCTCGCTCCAATCGTCGGACATCGGCGATCTTCGGTTTGTTAAGTACGGCTGCTGTCCTTGTTTTGACCGTCGTGTTTGTTTTCAGCAAACCACATAAACAACAAGAAGCATCGCTCGCTCATAATGAAGCTTCAGTCGCTGAGAACGGTGTCGATGTTTCAACTGAAACGGTCGAAGAAAAAACACCCATCGAAATAGTCGGTGTTCACTTACCACAGCATCTCCCTGATCTTCAAGGGAATAACACAGAGTCAATCACCGAAGCTGTTTCAGATCCAATTAAAAAACAGTTGAGTTTCGGTTCCAGTGATGAAGAAATGGTCGCTTTCATCAACGATCAGATTCAAACTCGTTGGGATGAGCATGAAGTCGCTCCTTCTCCCAAAGCTAACGACAGTGAATGGGTCAGACGCGTCCATCTTGATCTTGCGGGGCGAATTCCAACAACATTAGAAGTTGAAACCTTCCTGGAGGACGATGCTCCCAACAAGCGTGAAGAACTCCTGCATTCGCTGCTGGAAAGCCGTGACTTCGCTGGTCACTTTGCTTCCCATTGGACGACATTGCTTGTAGGTCGTTCGACTGATCGTGAAATTGATCGGGAAGCTTTATTCAGTTACCTGCAAAGACAGTTTGGAAACAATGATCCCTGGTCAGCCACGGTGACAGATTTACTGGCTGCGGAAGGTCCGGCTCACCAATCTGGACCAGCCAACTTCCTTTTGGCTCACTTGAATAACGAAGCAGTCCCGGCAACGGCGATCACGACTCGGATTTTATTGTGCCAACAGTTGCAGTGCAGCCAGTGTCACCGGCATCCCTCAGCAGAAAACTGGGGGCAGGAGAAATTCTGGGAGTTCAATGCTTTCTTTCAACGAACTTCGGTAAAAGAACAGATGCTTGTCGACCAGGAAACTGGTGAGACTCAGCGTGTGCGAGAACTTGTTGATCAGAAATCTTCTGACAAAGCTCCTTCATTTTATGAAGACCTGCAAGGAGTGATGAAAGTTGCGTACCCGAGAATTGCGGGAATCGATGTCGAACCGCAAGAAGATCTCAGCTTGCGTGATCAACTGGCTCAATTACTTGTCGATGGAGAAGATACTCAGCTTGCTCAAGCCTTTGTGAATCGCAACTGGCTGCACTTTTTCGGCTACGCCTTCACTCGTCAAGTCGACGATATGGGACCACATCATGCAGGAAGTCATCCTGAGTTGCTCGCCGGAATCTCTCAAGCCTTCGTGAAATCAGACTATGATGTGAAGCGGTTACTACTCTGGATTTGCCTGTCTGATGCGTATCAACTCAGTTCAACTGCAATCGCCAAGAATGAACTTGATGCACCCGATGCAGGTGAATTGCCATTGTTCAGCCGCATGTATGTGAAGCCTCTTTCACCGGAGCAGATTTTCAATTCATTGATGATCGCTTCCGGAGTGACTCCTGGAGAATTGCACCGTCGAGGAACCTCATATGCTCAACGAGAGCGTTGGTTACAACAGTTCTTTACAGTGATCGACAACGAAGAAAATGGTGAACTCAGTACGTTCGATGGCTCGCTGCCGCAAACGCTGATGATGATGAACGGTGAACTTGTGCAACAAGCGGTTGATCCCGTTCGAGGTCATGTCTTCAAAGAGATTATCTCTGATCGTAAGAAGTCCGAGATTGATCGTATTAACGAAATTTGCCTCGCTGCCCTATCACGCTATCCGACGAAAGACGAACTCAGTGGAATCCGTAAGTTGATTCGAACTCAAGTCCAACAGATGACCACGACTCGCAATGTTCCACCACAAGTCGCTTATAACGAAGCGCTTCGAGACGTCTATTGGGCATACCTGAATTCAAGCGAATTCACAGTGAATCACTGATTCACTTCAGCTTCCAGTGTGTTTGGCGAAGCACAGCGAGTGGTTGCGACTTGATCGACTCATACCAGATGGTCAACAGGCTGCCATCTTCAAGTTCGACCGTGCTGGGATAGCCTAAATCACCGGAAGTGGCATCGTCGCTGATTGTGATTGCCGCGGACCAGCTATTGCCGTTATCGCTACTCACGCGGGCGAGGTTGCCCAGGGGTTTACGTCGATGCCCATATGTCATGAGGAGTCGACCATCATTGAGTTTTAGTAAATGCGACGGCAGTCCCCATACTCCGATGGAGTGCGGCTTCGTCCAAGTCTTTCCGCCATCGGTTGATTCGCTTTGCAGCGTCTCTCGATTGTTGGCTTTATTGTGATTGCGAATATGTGCGATCAAAGTCCCATTCCCTGCTTCAACCATGTGAAGTTCGTGATAGTCACCAGGGTTGTCACCATCACGTGCGGGGATCTCTGCCAGCCATTCCCAGGTTTCTCCGTCATCGTGTGAAACAGAAACGCCGATGCGGGGATTGTCCAACCAGAGTTGTTTTCCGGCATAGAGGATACGCCCATCTTTGAGTTGAGTCGGTCCATGTGGGCTGTTGACTAAGCTGTCGTTTTTCGTTGACCAATTCAGACCATTATCGGTTGAACGCAATATCCAAGTGCCGAGTTGCTGTTTGCGTTGATCTTCAGGAATATGATGTCCTTCTGCCAGCCAGCGATTCATTTTTTCATCTGACCAAGAGACGTTTGTTTTCGCTTTGCTGATGTAACTTTCATAGGCAAGAGACGAAAATGTCGTCACTAGGATGGAACCTTTCGCTGTCTCCAGCACTCCCGCGTCGCGGTCATCAATAGCAGAGTCAAGTAAGGTTCGAGGCCAAGTCCATGTCTTGCCGTTGTCTTCGGAGGTCATCCATTCCACTGTTCCAAATGGACAAACATGCCCTTCGCGACGTCCCGACCAGACGAGCATCAATCGACCCGACTTTTGCTTCGCCAGTGTCGGCCAACCATGATAGAACTGCGGCTGCCGGCTGATGACTTTTGTTGAGAGAATCTCTGCTTCATATTCTTCAGCTTGAAGAAGCCCTGATGCAAAGAGTGCCCCAGCTGTCACGATAGCTGAAGCGAGAAAAGTTCGTCTTGAAGTGTTATTGTTCATAAAGCAATCTTGATCAAGCGAGTTCATCCCTGCAAGTGAATTGGCGATTGGGTGTGAAAGATTTAAGTCGTGCCAAACTAAACTTATGACAACAATCACCATCTTGGCTGTTTTTTAGAACGCGGATACTCGCGGATGATGCGGATTTCCACGGATAAAAAAGAACTGTCACTCGACCTTCCCTGATCTGTGACAATCCGTTTCATCTGTGAAGATCTGTGTTCTCCTTAATGTTTCGTCTATCGATCCGATCCACTTATGAGCCTTTCGAGATCAATCAGTACGTAGGTGTTTCTCCATTCTCTAACCTCTGAGTCTTCGGTGACAAATGTTAGAATTGAAAACGAAGCAGTCAGTCCTTGGGTGAAGTTATGATTGCCTAAGATGCCTGAAGCGTTAAAAAACATCTCTCGATGCGATATGATTATGAATGGATATCAATTGACGATTTGAGAACGAAAGTGCTTGCACAATGGAGCTACTCAACCGACGAGCATTCATGAATGACTTTCGTGGTGGTCTCAGCAGTATTGCGCTGGCGAGCTTACTGAGTCGCGAAGGGCTACTCGCAGAAGAATCGCAGCAGTCTGGTCCAATACGTCCGCAAATCGATCCCGAACAGCCATTTGCTCCGCGCGATCCTCACATCGCTGCGCAGGCGAAGAATGTGATTGTCATCTTTTGTTCGGGGGCGTGCAGCCACCTCGACACATTTGATTATAAACCAGAGCTAATCAAGCGACATGGTCAGCCAATGCCTGGAGCGGACAAGTTGGTCACCTTTCAAGGAGGGCAGGGGAACCTGACGAAGTCTCCGTGGGAGTTCAAGCCGCGCGGCGAAAGCGGCAAGATGATTTCCGATCTTGTTCCTCAGATCGGTGAATTGGCGGACGATTTGTGTTTCATACATTCGTTGACCAGTAAAACGAATACACATGGTCCGGGCGAAAACTTCATGTCGACCGGTCAGACGCTCGATGGATTTCCGAGCATGGGGGCTTGGGCAACTTGGGCTTTGGGCAGCGAGAGTCAGGATCTTCCAGCGTACGTGGCAATTCCCGATCCACGAGGGACTCCTCAATCGAGCGTCAATAATTGGGGACCGGGGTTTCTACCAGCAGCATTTCAAGGAACGGACTTCAACGCTTCCAAGCCGATTAGAAATCTGAAGCGACCCGCATCGGTAACGAAGCAATCTGATCAGGCGACTCGGCAATTCTTAGAACGACTCAATAAATGGCATCTTGAAGAATATGCCGGGGATAGTGAACTCGCTGCCCGTATTTCGAGTTATGAACTGGCAGCCAAGATGCAGCTCAGTGTTCCAGAGGTTGCAAACATCGAAACGGAGTCAGAGCAAACTCTGAAGATGTATGGAGCTGATGATACCGAGAATCAATTAAAAGCCGATTTCGCGAAGAATTGCATCTTGGCGAGAAGGCTCGTCGAGAAAGGAGTTCGTTTTGTCCAACTCTTCAACGGGGCGTATCAAACAGGCGGCGAAGGTGTGAGTAATTGGGACGGACATAAAGCCTTAGAGAAGCAGTACGCTAAGCATGGTCCGGTCTTGGATCAACCGGTCGCAGCTCTATTGAAGGATCTAAAGCAGCGAGGGCTTTTGAAAGAGACGTTGGTGGTTTGGTGTACCGAGTTCGGTCGGATGCCGACGTTCCAACAAGGAGCAAGCGGTCGGGATCATAATCCGGCCGGGTTCACAGGCTGGATGGCGGGAGCAGGTGTCAAAACTCCATTCGAATACGGAGCGACTGATGAGTTCGGCTATAAGGCTGTTGAAAATGTATCAACTGTCTATGATTTCCATGCGACCATTTTACATCTGTTGGGGCTGAATCACGAACGGCTGACCTATTACCATAACGGGTTCGAAAGAAGGTTGACGGATGTTCACGGTCATGTCATCCATGATGTTCTCGCATGACGATTTTTGTCATTCCGAGAGTCGAATTCACTTGGAGTTTTCTTGAATACAGAGTCAGCCCGGCTGATCGACTTGACCATTGCAATGCGGGAAGTTAAAGTTCTCGATTCCTCTGCGATAGAGCTATCTGCGCAGACATTCTCGATAGAGAAAAATGTAATCATTCAAGGGCAAATTTAGATTTGCTGCTGTGAATTGAGAATAATTATCACTTAAATCAGGTTGTTTTGAGTGATTTTGTCATCTTTTATGATAGATGACATTGAAGGTATTGTGAAATTTCAAGACTGCGAATTAGTTCATGCCCACAATTAACCAGTTAGTTCGAAAACCACGTCGACGTAATGTTGCGAAGTCAAAGACGCCTCTTTTGGAAGGGTGTCCTCAAAAACGTGGCGTTTGTTTACATGTGCGAACCATGACTCCTAAGAAGCCGAACTCGGCTTTGCGGAAGATTGCTCGTGTTCGCCTTTCAAACGGAAAAGAGTTAACAGCTTATATTCCCGGTGAAGGTCACAACCTGCAAGAGCACTCAATCGTGCTGATTCGTGGTGGTCGTGTCCGCGATTTACCCGGTGTGCGATACAAAGTGATTCGTGGTGTGCTTGATACACTCGCAGTCAGCGGTCGTAAGCAGGCTCGTAGTCGTTACGGGGCGAAACGTCCAAAATAATTGTTAAGCGTTACTTTCAACTGCCGTTAATAACTGACTTTGTTGTTGCGGTGTTACTTTTCTTACAGTATCAGTTACTGATTGTTAGCTAGGTCCAGAGTTCCATGGCAAAGCGTTTTACAGCGAGTCGCGATCAATTGATCGGAGACCCTCGATACAATTCAAAGCTTGTTTCCAAATTCGTCAACTGCCTGATGTACGATGGCAAAAAAAGCATCGCACTGACCGTCTTCTATGATGCGATGGACGAAGTTGCCAAACGCATTACTGAAGAAGAGCCTTTGGAAGTTTTCAATCAGGCTGTTGACAACGTCAAGCCTCAGATTGAAGTTCGTTCCAAGCGAGTCGGTGGTGCAACCTATCAGGTTCCAACACCTGTCAGTTCCAAGCGTCAGCAGACCCTTTCCATTCGCTGGATTCTGGAAGCTGTTCGTGGTCGCAAAGGTCGTCCATGTGCGCTTTCTCTGGCTGATGAAATTGTTGCTGCCTACAAGCGTGAAGGAATTTCCATCACGAAGCGTGAAAACGTCCACCGTATGGCCGAAGCCAATAAAGCGTTTGCTCACTTCGCCTGGTAAGCAAAACTGCGAATCATTGCCTGTCGTCCTTTCGGGGATGAGCAGGCTTTTTTTTTGAACTGATTTTCTACTCGCAATACAATTTTTTGTTTCCTACCTTAACTCGCTGATCAAAAATGCCTGGACCCATTGAAAAGCTTCGTAACATCGGAATTGTGGCACACATCGATGCAGGCAAAACGACCACCACAGAACGGATCCTCTACTACACCGGAGCGATTCACCGGATGGGGAATGTCGATGATGGAAACACCGAAACGGACTTCGACGAAGAAGAAGCAAAACGTGGCATCACCATTTACTCCGCAGCTGTCACGTGCAAGTGGAAAGACTGCACGATCAATTTGATCGATACTCCAGGGCATGTTGATTTCACGGCAGAAGTTCAGCGAAGCTTACGGGTTCTCGACGGAGCAGTTGTTGTTTTCAGTGCTGTCGAAGGTGTCGAAGCACAAAGTGAAACCGTCTGGCGGCAAGCGGACGAATACAATACTCCTCGTATGTGCTTCATTAACAAAATGGACCGCATCGGGGCGAACTTCGAAAATGTACTTGGGCAGATTCGTAAGCGATTGCGGGGAAATCCAATTCCGCTGTTCATTCCCATTGGAGCCGAACACGACTTCGGTGGTATTGTCGATATCGTTCGCCAGAAGGCATTGTACTTCGATTCAGAGTCACAAGGGCAGACTATCGAAGAGAAGGAAATTCCTGAGGAACTCAAAGAGTCGGCAGCCGAGTATCGACAAACTTTGATTGACACGATCGCTGAGCGTGACGAGGCAGCGATGGAAGAATACTTCGATAAAGGTGATCTCCCTGAAGAGACGATTCATCGGCTTATTCGAGAAGCAACAATCGCTGGCGACATTCAACCAACATTCACGGGGTCATCTCTTGATTACGTCGGTGTGCAGCCGATTTTGGATGGCGTGAATCGTTACTTGCCGAGTCCGCTTGATGTACCGCCTGTTAAAGGGATCAATCCTAAGCCGAAGAAAAATGAATCGGAAGAGGCGATTCGACATGCCAAGAATGATGAACCATTGGCAGCTTTGGTCTTCAAAATTGTGGCAGACAAACATGCAGACTTGTGCTTTGTGCGTGTCTATTCAGGAGTGCTGAAATCTGGGTCGCGTTTGCTCAATCCAAGAACCGGCAAGAAAGAGTTTTGCAGCCAAATCTGGCACATTCAGGCCGATTCAAGAGAGAAAGTCGAAACCGACTCTGTCGAAGCGGGTGACATTTGCGGCATCATTGGACCTAAAGACGTTTCCACTGGAGACACCTTGTGTGTGCAACAACATCCGATTCTTTTGGAGTCAATCGACTTCCCGGAAACCGTAATCTCAATGGCTGTCGAACCAGATTCGAATGCAGACAAGAAGAAGCTCGAAGAAGCATTGGTTCGCTTAAGTCGTCAGGATCCGACGTTCAAAACCAAGATTAGCGAAGACACCGGCCAAACAATCATTAGCGGGATGGGTGAGTTGCATCTCGAAGTTCTCAAAGAACGTATGCAGCGAGATTTTAACCTCAATGTCCGTGTCCATAAACCACGTGTTTCATATCGCGAAACAGTCACAACAGCGGGTGAAGCTTCAGAAGAATTTAATCGCTCCACAGCTGGCGAGTCACAATACGCACGAGTGAAAGTGCGTGTCGAACCGGGTGCGGATGATACGGGAGTCGTTGTGCTCTCCAAGGTTCCGCCTGAAACAGTTCCGGGTGACTTGGCGAACATTGCTCGCGAAGCCGTTTTTGAATCTGCACAGTCGGGTGGAATTGTCGGTTACCCTTTGATGAAAGTTCGAATTGTGATTCAGGATCTTGGTTTCCGCGAAGGCGAAAGTAGCGAAGAAGCGATTCGCTCCGCAGCAGCTCACGCAGTTCAATCTGCACTTGGCAAAGCAACTATTTCACTGCTCGAGCCAGTCATGAAACTGGAAGTCGTCACGCCTTCTGAATTTGTCGGCAATATCCAGGCTGATCTGAATCAACGGCACGCCAAGATCTTCGCTAGCGAAATTCGAGGACATCTCACAGCTCTGCAAGCGGAAGTCTCCCTCGCTAAAATGTTCGGCTATTCTTCACACGTCCGCAGTCTCTCGCAGGGTCGAGCCTCCTTCTCCATGGAACCTATGAAGTACGACCTCGCTCCTAAATCCGTCATGGATGAGATGCTGAATTAGAGTTTTTTACTACTCACCTAGCCATGAAGAGGTAGGTTTTCGTAAGTCGTAACATTGATTTCACGAGATCGAATCGTCAATTGAGTTTCCCGATTCACTTTATCGCACATGGCTCTGCGTGACAGCTGAGAGCATTAAAAGTACACTATTCTCATAGTTTGAATTATGTATTGAGATCACCAGATCGAATGTTTTTATTGAGTTCAACAACGAGACATGATGTCATTTGCTTTACTCGCGGTCGAATCAGCAGCACACCATGGTCCTGAGGTGGCTGGCTGGATTACGTGGCTGTTCACATTCATTCTAGCATTGATGATCGCAGCTCTTGCATTTGAAGAGAAGCTGCACGCTAAGAAGTCGATTATCGTTGGGACTTTTGCGGGGCTGTGCTTAATTATTGAAACGATCATCGCCTGGGCAACCAATCAGAAAATTGTTCCGTTCGGCAAAGTGGAATTACCGAACGGGCACGAAATTGGCTTGCCTGTTTATATTCCTGCGATTGACTGGGAAGTCATCACGATTATTCTCGGAGCAAGTCTGTTTGTAGAAGTTGCCAGCAAGTCTGGAATCTTCACTTGGCTCGCCATCAAAGTGACAAAGCTTTCGGGAGGCGATCCGTGGTGGTTGTTGATCTACTACGGATTGTTGACAGTCATTTTCTCGGCAGTGCTCAACAACGTAACAGCGATGATCATTGTCGGAAGTTTAACTGGCGTCTCGTTAAGGAAACTGAAACGCCCAGATTTGCTGCTGGGTTTCTTGGTGACGGAAGGATTGCTGACAAATGTTGGCGGTCTACTCACTCTGATCAGTAGTGTCCCGAATATCATTGTCGGGAACACCGCAGGCATCAGCTTTGTGGAATTCTTTCTGAAGGCGGCTCCTTACGTCGTCGTCGGCACCGCTGCCACATTGCTAATGGCGAAATGGCGATTCAGTATTCAAGGGCTAAAGACTGAAGAGGACAAAGCGACCGCAGCCGAACTTGTCAGCGGATTTGATGAAAATGAAAACATCATTAGCCAGAAATTCTTCTGGTTCTCGGTCGGAGCGCTCGTTTGTTTTATCGCAGCCTTAGCTGGGCAAGCCTATCTGCCTTGGAATCTGGACAAGCTGGGTATGGGCTTTGTTGCCCTCTTCTTTGCAGGCGTTGTTCTACTGGCATATCGGCATGAAGTGAACCGTTTTTATTCCGCGATTGATTGGGATTTGCTTGCCTTCTTCGCTGCGTTGTTCGTCGTCATCAACATGATGGAGCACGCCCTTGTTCTCGACTTAATCGGTAACGGCATCGCCCGCATGTTGGCACTTTCTCAAGGCGTGGCATCCAGTTTACTGCTCGTTTCCTCAGCCGTTGCAAGTTCGGTGACGGATAACATTCCACTCGCTGCAATGCTGGCAAAGATCCTCTCGGGAATGGAAACGCCATCAGGTTCGCCCTTCTGGTGGTGTGTGATTTTGGGAGCAAATCTGGGTGGGAACTTAACACCCATCGGCTCGGCATCGACCGTTGTCGCAATGACGATCATTCACCGCGAGAAGATTCAATTTTCGTTTGCGAAGTTTGTCTTGATGGCTGCTCCGTTTGCGACGATGCAAATCGTCCTGGCGATTGCGTATGTGCTGCTGTTCCTTTGATCTTGATTGAATTGAAAAATTGAACAGGAGATCGCGGAGGAAGCAGAGAAAGAAAAAACGACGTAGCTGTTCACGGTATTGAAACTACTGGATAACCACGAAACACACAAATGACACGAAAAGTCAGTCGTAACAACCCTGCATGTGTCACTGATCCTGTAAATCATGTCCATCCTGTCTACTTAACTTTAGTGATAAAAGTTAGACCGTCAGGATTTTTGAGCGTGGTTGCATTTACGAAGTTGTCTGGTCTGAAGTGAGGCAGACTTCTTTAATCTTTCGTGTGATTCGTTTATTTCGTGGTTCAGAGACTGTCTTGTCATATCAGTCCGTGGACGGTTGCAAAACGACCACGAAGACTTCTCTGACCTCTTTGCTTCCTCCTGTTCAAATCAATCGGTGTTAAGCTGCTTCAACAGTTTTAAGACTTGTTGATTTCCTTCGGGGAAGCTCAAGCTTTCCAGAAGATTGAGTTCCACCCATTGGAACGGCAGAGACAACTGTTTCGCCTCATCATCTTTGATTGGTTCACAAAGATAGAACGACAGATCGACGGTTCTATCTGGGTATTCGAAGACTTCGCGATGTAGTAGTTTTATGACTTCAACCGAGATCCCGCATTCCTCGCTGCACTCACGAGTTGCACATTCTTCAGGACTTTCATTCAGTTCGCATTTTCCACCGGGGAACTCATTCATGTCTGCTAAATGTTGATCGCTTCCTCTTGTCCCAATGATGACATTACCGTCAGCGAAGACAATCGCGATTCCGATTTGAATGACGTCTGGAGGTTGTGAAGTTGGTTGCACCGAAATTCCTTTTACCTGAACTATTCACCACCGAAGATTGTCTCTGTAGAATTAAAAAGTATTAGCATTTCAAAATACTTTATCGATCAGGATCGACGATGTCAGCTTTGGATAACGAAAGAGAACAATTTCAGAAAGATGGATTTGTCATTGTTCGAAACCTTCTGACTGCTGAAGAAGTTGAACTGCTCTCGAAAATCGCTCGCCTCGACCAAGAACTTTCGAACACGGCTTACGGTCGAGAAGATGGTCATGGTGCAATCGTAACGCTTTCTGTGCGAAACGATTTGATTAACGATTATTATTCTGCAATTGCTCGATCCTCAAGAGTTGTACAGCGAATGAGCAGTTTTCTTAACGATGAAGTTTACCATTATCACCACAAGCTGATCCTCAAGGAACCCAAAGTTGGCGGAGCTTGGGAATGGCATCAAGATTATGGCTATTGGTACAACAACGGTTGTTTAACTCCCGATATGGGGAGTTGCTTGATTGCGATTGATCAGGCAACGAAAGAGAATGGTTGCCTGCAAGTCTTGCGTGGTTCGCATCACATTGGTCGCATTAACCATGGACCGATTGGAGACCAGACCGGCGCCGACCTAGAGCGCGTTGAAGAAGCAACGAAACGCTACCAGACAGTTCATGTCGAGTTGGAGCCAGGTTCGGCAGTGCTGTTTCACTCGAACTTGTTGCATCGTTCAGACCAAAATTACAGCGACAATCCTCGCTGGGCTTTGATCTGTTGTTATAACACGAAGCAGAATGATCCGTATAAGGAATCGCGGCATCCCCGGTATTCGCCGCTGCAAGAAATGCCCGATGCGGAATTGATTGGAGTAGGACAATCACAGCTTGAGCGATTGAAACTGAATACTGAATAAGTCTACGAACGTGCGGCTTGTTCCGATTCTGTTTCAACCGTTTGCTAAGCGTCTATCGCATGCGGTCCGACTTTGTATTTCATCGCTACTGCCTCGTCAAAGATGACTAGAATGTCATCGGACATGCCAGATAATCTATCGCTTGAATGCAAGTATTGTGAAGCCGATAAGTAGATGTGACGATGGCATGAAAATGCCAGACGTAAATCCTGCGGGTATTCTACAAATCCTTCTTGCGACCAATACACATTGACCGCGATGATGGTTGATCCAATGAAAGGATGCCAATCATCCGTTTCACTGACATCCCATTGGCGGTTTGTGTTGACCTCTCGGTTCGCTGCGTGTCCGTAAATCCCTACGCCATACTGATAGAAAGTGCCATCCCAAAGAAATGATCGATAGTCACCACCAGTCATTCTGAATTCAAGCCCGAAATCGAGGAAGTGCCCAATTTGTGCTTGATGCAGATAGCACGGTTCACCAATTTCGTACTCAATTTCAAAATAAGTGACGCGATCCAATTTGAACCCAACGAGCTGTTGGGCTGCTGCGTCATATTGAGCACGTGTCGTGATGTCTTTCATGACACACGGTTACTCCCTAAGCAATTCCTGGAACCTTTGCAGGTGTTGCTTCTCGATGCTTTCATCGACGTTTGAGGTTTCCAAAAACCCTTGGAGGATTTCAGCTCGATGTTCGATTAGCAACTCATTCGACATTAAGCGATCTCCCACATACTCCAGTAGACCGTTTTGGTAGTAGGCAAGTTTAGCAGACGAGAGGATCTGAACTGTCTGGATTTGAGTCTCCTCCCCGATCAACTGATTGAGATCGTCTTTGAAACTTACTTTTCCGTCCATCGCAACTTGAATTCGCTTCGCTTCTTTTGGAATCGTGATGGGTGGTTGAAGAATGTATTCAGCATCGGGATCAATGATCGCGATTTGACGATCTTCGTTCAACGAAAATCGTCCGCGTCGAGTTACGTATAAATTCCCGTCAGGACTTTTAACTTCGAAGAATCCTGGTCCTTGAATCATTAAGTCGAGGACTCTGGTCGTGAGTGAGGCTTCCCCTTGTGTGAAGTCAAATTCTTCAACGATCCCTGCGATTACAGGATTGCCATCGCTGATTTTCTCATGGAAGCGAGGCACCACCCGTACGTAGCCTAAGGTTGACTCCATCATCAGATTACGACGAACGATCTCCACTGCAGTTTTGATTGCAGCCTTGGTTACGTCTTCGGACTGGGAGTCTTCAATTTTCGGTGAGTTTGCCTTTGGCGGCTTCATGATGACGGGTGGTTGAAGGAGTGAATCGTCCCCTAAACCCGGGATTGGTCCGCCGATCAGTTTCCACATGCGGATGACACCTTGGGCGTCATCGACGTGCATATCCTTGAGGGATTCAAACCAGACTTCTCTTTGCCCAGCGGGTATATGATTCAATTCCTCTTCGATCACTTTTTTGAGAGCAACGTCGTTTTTGCTTTTGTGCGCCTCAATAGGAGCGGCATCATCAATATCGAGAGGCTGTGGTTCTTCAGCTGGCGTAGCGATCTCGACGACAGCTGGCTGGCTGGTCGCTTGAACGGTTTTCACTTCGACCGTTTCCATAGCAATTGCGTTCGCAAGTGGAGAATGCTTCTCTGGCGGCTGAAGGTACTTAGGTTCAGGATAGTCGTCGACAGGCTGTAACGCCTCTTCTGGGAAGTAAGGAAGGTTTTCGGATTTCTTCCCGAGATCGAAAGACATGCCCGGCAAAGATGCCTCTTTGACAGGGAAACTCTCTACGATTGATGAAGAGTGATTCCGTACACCATTCCAGATCCCGAAATGTCCGACCAAGACACCGAGTATGATTCCGAAAATGGTCCCAGAGATAAAACTAGAGCGGGACGGACTCATGACAGCCTCCTTGCAGCCACGAGGAAATTCAATTTTTACCTGCCTGGAACACTCGTTTCAGACAACTTCCTATGGGAAAGTTACGGAATTCGGGAAATCGCTGCAAGATGAGACCTTCTGACTGGGAAATCATGCAGATAAGTTGCGAAAAGCTGGCTTAACGGAGAGCATAAGATCGTCAAGAATGCTAAATATTCAATTCGATCAAAGAAATTTACCACGGAGACGCGGAGGCACGGAGAAAGATTCCTACAACAGTTCCGTTTTTTTCTCCGCGCCTCAGTGTCTCCGTGGTTAGCTTTTATTTCACACACGAAAGCCTGTCCTGTGTCACACGATATTTATCAGAACCCATTAAACACCCGATATGCTTCTGCTGAAATGAGCGGGATTTGGTCTGCGCAGACGAAGCACAGTACCTGGCGGAAGCTATGGGTCGCGTTGGCAGAGTCCCAACAGGAGTTGGGTTTAGACATTTCTGACGCTCAACTCAACGAACTCCGCAGCAACGTCGACAACATCGATTTCGACTTAGCAGCGAAGTACGAGCGAGAAGTTCGCCACGATGTTATGGCTCATGTGCATACCTATAAAGACCTCTGCCCGGCAGCTGGGGGAATTATCCATCTGGGGGCGACTTCCTGTTATGTCACTGACAACTCGGAATTGATTCAGATTCGTGAGAGTCTGGAACTGACTCGTTCACGACTCGTGCAGGTGATTGACGCATTAGGGAATTTCTCCAAACAATACCGCGACTTACCGTGCCTGGGACTGACTCACCTGCAGCCGGCACAACCATCAACAGTCGGCAAACGAGCGACTTTGTGGTGTCATGATCTGGTTCTTGATTTGGAAGAAGTTGAACACCGACTGGAAACCCTTCGTTTCCGCGGAGTGAAAGGGACCACTGGAACCCAAGCGACATTCCTTTCGCTCTTTGAAGGGGACCATGAAAAGGTTCGCCAATTAGATCGACTAGTGACCGAGAAAATGGGCTTCGACAAAACCTATCCCGTAACTGGGCAAACATATTCTCGTAAAGTTGATGCTCAAGTCCTAGCGACCTTAAGCGGCGTCGGGCAATCGGCTCACAAGGCTGCCAGCGACTTACGACTCTTACAAAGTTGGAAAGAAATCGAAGAACCGAAAGCTGACAAGCAAATCGGTTCCTCAGCGATGGCATATAAATTCAACCCTATGCGGTCAGAGAGAATTTGTGCTCTTGCTCGCTTTGCTATCAGTCTGACTCAGAACGGTGACCAGACAGCTGCCGTACAGTGGATGGAGAGAACACTTGATGACAGTGCGAACCGTCGGTTGTCGCTGCCGCAATCGTTCCTCGCTATCGATGCTGTGTTAATGATTTACCATAATGTTGCCAGCGGGCTTCGTGTCTATCCAAAGATCATCGAGAAACGCTTAAACGAAGTCTTGCCATTCATGGCGACCGAAGAAATCCTAATGGCAGGGGTCAAAGCGGGGGGAGATCGACAGGACTTGCATGAGCAAGTTCGGATTCACAGTGTCGAATCGGACAAGCAAGTCAAAGAACATGGCAAAGAACACGATTTGATTGCCCGACTAGAGAACGACCCACTCTTCGCAAATGTGAACTTAGAAGCGGCACTGGATGCTCGC
>ERZ887942.1203-NODE-1203-length-18499-cov-5.193017_pt1 | contig 18499 bp, 16 predicted proteins | sample MGYA00521099_ERZ887942 | MGnify/ENA primary metagenome ERZ887942 (study PRJEB32303, sample SAMEA104408605) | aquatic metagenome | biome: Brackish water; feature: Pelagic; material: water | place: Baltic Sea | collected 2014-06-07T06:48:00 | depth 16,251 m ...
TTGCCGTCAGTTCGTCGCTTCTTTCGGGCTACATGGCGCGTTCGTGGCCGGCCCAGTATTCCTCGCGTAGCTTGCGCTTCTGGACCTTGCCGGTGCCAGTTCTCGGCAGAGCCTCGACGAAGTCGATCGAGCGGGGCACCTTGTAACTCGCAAGCTGTTCGCGGCAGAACGCTCGCAGTGTGTCGCCGAGTGCTTCGGCATCGACACCCTCGTTTGCTACGACCACGGCCTTGACCTCTTCGCCATATTCGTCGTTTGGCACACCAATGACGGTCACATCGGCCACGTCGCCGTGGCCGCCGATGACACCTTCGATCTCGGCTGGATAGATGTTGACACCACCGCTGATGATCATGTCGATCTTGCGATCTGATAGCCACAGGAAACCATCCTCGTCGAGGTAGCCAACATCGCCGCTGGTAGCTACGCCGGGTTCGAGGTGTACCTCGGCGGTCTTCTCCGGCGCCTTGTGATATGCGAAGTCATTGCCCATCTGATTGCGGAAGTAAATCGTTCCGGACTCGTTGGTGGCGCATGGCTGGCCATCGTCGCCGATGATCATGATCTCGATATTCGGCATGGCCGGACCGACGCTTCCGCCTTTGGCGAGCCATTGTTCGCTGTCGACCATGGACACGACCGAACCTTCGGTCGAGCCGTAGTACTCGCTGATCTTTGGACCCCACCACTCGATGAGGGATCGCTTGACCACCGGAGGACACGGCGCTGCGCCGTGCAGCACTATGTCGAGCGATGAACCGTCGAACGAAGACTTCACCGCGTCGGGCAGATCGATGAGTCGCTTCATCTGGGTCGGAACAAGGTGGATGTTTGTTGCCTGATGGTGGTCGATCAGGTCGAGTACGCCGGCACTGTCGTACTTGTGCTGCATCACCACGGCTGAGCCCGCAATCATCGGAAGCCACGAGAATGCCCATTGGGCTGAGTGGTAGACCGGACCACAAAGCACGGTTACCCCCGGAACGGTCATGAGTGACGCGAAACCTGCGCCGACGAGTTGCCAGATCTCCGCGCCAATATCGTCGCCTACCGAGGTCAGTGAGCCACGTACGCCTTTCGGGTGTCCAGTGGTACCGGACGTGTAGAACATGGGTCCGCCCATGAGTTGTTTCTCGGGCTCGCTGACCTCGGCCGCGGCCAGCAGCGCGTTGAAGTCTTTGAACCTGTCGTCACTTGCGTTGGTCTCTGGATTTCTGAAGACGACGGCGTGCTCGATGTTGCTGCAGCGTTCATCGGTGAGCGCAGCATGCACGACGTCGGCATAGTGGTGCCCGACAAACACCGCCTTGGCATCGGAGTCGCCGAATATGTAGGCGAGCTCCGGAGCTACGAGGTGCCAGTTCACCGGCACGAAGGTGATGCCTGAGTGGCCGCAGGCCAGCGAAAGGATGAACCATTCGTTGCAGTTGCCAGCAACGATGGCCACGGTGTCGCCGGCGCCGATGCCCAGATCAGCAAGCGCGTTCAGGGCGCGGTTCACCGCGATATCGAGCTCTGCCCACGTCATTTCGGCAACGTCGTCGGCCAAGGCCAATTCGTTGCTGCGCTCTTCTGCGAACCCTCGTGTCAGTAGTGCCACGGCACGAGAGTAGTGATCAAAACGGCACGTAGCCCAAGGCTCCGGATATCTCGCTCAGATGCGGGCTCGTGCTGCGTGTCAACGTTGGGCCGAGATCGTGCTGCGTGCCAACGCAGTCTTCGCAGCGAAGCAAGAAGACAAGGGCGACGCCGGGCCTAATTGGCGTTGAGCTTGTTGATCGACTTCTGGAACGGCAACACATGGGTGAAGTCATTCACCGCAACAACGCGTCGGTAATGGTCCATTGCTCGCACGGTCGTGAGCGAGGTGTGGTGTACATGGCAAACGATGTCCATGTCGGCACCCCAGAGCTGGGAAAGATAGGTGCCGATCACGCCGCCATGGCAGGCGATGACAACCCGTTGGCCAACGTGTTCTGCAGCGATACGTTCAATCGTGGTGTGCACCCGATCACGAAATGTTTGGGCACCATTGCCATAGACATAGGCATCCCAGCTTTGGGTGCGCTGTGACTCGCGGAAGATTGTCCGGATCTCGTCGTCGGGCAGATTGTCCTTGAGCGACTTGTTCTGATCAACCTTGCCCCATAGGTCGACCTCTTGCAGATCGTCGTCGACGACTGGCGTGAGACCGTGATGCTGCGCAATGGCTTGGCCAGTGTCGAACGCTCGGGTTAGCGGCGAGGCATACACGATGTCGATGTCACGATCGGCCAGTCGGGCACCAACCGCTGCGGCCTGTTGTTGGCCAAGCTCAGACAGAGGAGGATTGACGCTAGCGGCGATCGTCATTCCTCGTTTGTATTGCTGCTCACCATGACGCACGAGCAGCAACTCGCACACACCTTCGAGGTTGTCGAGAAATGGATTGCTCAGGTCAACACTGCGCGGCTTCGCCATCGTCAGCCTTCCTTCGTTCAACGAAATGTTACGTCCCCAGGGGACGTAACATTTCATGAAACCGCTCCGGATCAGCCGGCGTTAGCTGCGGGCGGTGGCAACGGCGACGCACTCATGTTTACGGTCGAGGCTGCAATGACGCAACGCCAGGTCGTCGCCGTCGAGTTCCTTTGGCTGCCACGTCGCACCTCATTGCTCATCCAATTGTTGACCCCTATGGAGATCACAATTCGCTGGCGGTTCTGGCGGGCTGGCAAGATCAAGGGATGAAGCTTGGAATTTGTGTGGCAAGCAAGATCGACGACATCGATTATGTCGTCGAGGCAGAACGGTTGGGTTTCACCCACGCCTGGTTCGCTGACAGTCAGATGATCTGGAGTGATGCGTACGCAACCGCAGCGCTCGCAGCGGATCGCACGTCGACGATCAAGATTGGAACTGGCGTGTCGGTCGCCGCCACACGGCCAGCGCCGGTGACAGCAGCGTCGATGGCCACGATCAATCAGATTGCGCCCGGACGCACGTTTTGCGGCATCGGTACCGGCAACACCGCAATGCGTATTATGGGCCACAAACCAATGACGATCGCCCAGTTTGATCAGTACCTGACCGAGCTCAAGCCCTTGCTTGCTGGCGAGGAGGCGATGGTCGAATGGCGAGGTAAGACATCCCCGGTGCGCCACATCATGCCCGACGCGGGCTTCGTGAACTTCGAAGATCCGATCCCTATGTATGTGTCTGGTTTTGGTCCGAAGTCGTTGGCGCTTGCTGGCAAACATGGCGACGGTCTCGTACTCTCGGTTCCGCCAGATCCCGCGTTGGCCGAGGGGCTGTGGCGCGGTGTCGAGCGAGGTGCGGCCGAAGCCGGTCGCCAGGTCGACCGAATGTCCTTCCCAGCCACGACACTGAACACGATCGTCGTGCTCGAACCGGGCGAGGCAACAGACTCTGATCGGGTGCGGCACTTGTGCGGGGCATTCGCTATTGCCAGTTTGCACTACAGCTACGACCAGTGGCGAAACTTTGGCCGGTTACCCCGCAACCCAGCGGTGCTCGAGGTGTGGGACGACTACACCGCTGTGCTCGAGCAGGTTCCCGAAGCGATCCGTCACCAACGAGTTCACGCGGGGCACAACTGCTGGGTCGTTCCAGAAGAAGAGCGATTCGTGACCAAGGCGTTGATCGAGTCTTCGTGTCTTGTCGGAACCGAGGACGTGATCGTGGAACGACTGCTCGGCCTTGAGCAGGCTGGCGTTGACCAGATGATGTTGCTTCCACCACTCGAACCTCGATACGAGGTCATACGCACCGTGGGCGAACGCATCATTCCCGCCCTGGCCGAGGCCACCGCATGACCGCGCCAGCATCTATGAGCGCGAGGCCGCGGTATGCGCGGTATACCCGGTATGGGACTCACAGATCGGGGGAGACGACATGACTGACGTCGTCTATGCCGACACGATTGTAGAGCTGCTCCGCCAGTCGACATCGGTGATCGTCGATGCACAAGGAAACGAACGCACCTGTGGTCAGGTTCTCGAGGCGGGTCAACGGCTGGCTGCGGACTTCGCTGCTGCGGGTCTGCAACGAGGCGATCGCATCGCGGTGCAGATGCACAACAGTCCGCTCTACGTCGACCTGCTTGCGGCCGCCGCAATCGGTGGTTTCGTGGTCATGTCGGTGAACGCACGGTTTGCTCCGGCTCTGGCCGACTCAATCATCGAACGATCCGGTGCTCGGCTCGTGATCCGTAGCGCCGATGATCTCCCGGAAGTCTCCGCTGACCAACGCAACTTTCCGGACGCAAGCGCCGACGACCGCTACGCAATCTTCACGACATCGGGCACCACCAGTGCACCCAAGTTGGTGGTGCACCAACAACGGTCGCTCGCTGCACACGGAGCAGATGTGGCGGCCGCGTTCGGCTACAACGCCGAGTCCTCAGTGCTGGTGCCGCTACCGCTTTGTGGCGTCTTTGGGTTCACCGTTCTCTGGGGTGCGTTGGCAGGCCATGCCAAGGTGATCATGCCGACAGCGTTCGAAGCCGAAGAGGCGGGACGCCTGGTAGCGGAGCACAGGGTCACATCGCTGCACGGAAGCGATGACTTGTTTCATCGGCTACTGGCGACGGACTGGGATCTGTCGACAATCAACTGTTCCGGATACGCCCGGTTTAACAGTGCCCTTGATGGCATCGTCGAACGATGCGAGGCCCGGGGCGTACCGCTGTCTGGCCTGTACGGCATGAGTGAAGTGCAGGCGCTCTATGCGTTTCGGGGTGCATCGGGCTTACCCATGGAGCAACGATGGAAGGCCGCTGGCGAGTTGGTTTCACCTCGCGCCGAGCGCAGGGTGGTCGACGATGAACTCCAACTGCAGGGCCCGAGCCTGTTCGAGGGTTATCTGGCCGACGGTGGCGACGAGATCGATGTCGAACTGACGGCAGCGAACTTCGACGGCCCATGGTTCAAGACAGGTGACCTCGCGGTCGAAGACGGCCCGCGTAGCTTCGAATACATCACGCGCATCGGCGACGTCATGAGACTGGGCGGCTTCCTGGTGGCGCCAGCCGAGGTCGAAGGTGTGATCATGCAACGTGAGGAGATCGATCAGGCCCAGGTCGTTGCGGTCGGCCGAGAGCAAGGCGCCCGTCCGGTTGCCTTCGTCATCTTGTCGCCGGGTGCCGACCTCGACGAGCAGGTTGTCATCGACCACTGTGCTGCATCCTTGGCTCGTTTCAAATGCCCGGTTCGGGTGGTCGCCATCGACGCGTTCCCAGTAACCGACGGTCCCAACGGCGTCAAGATCCAACGAGCCAAGCTGCGGTCGATGGGTGAGGCGCTCTTGGCGTAGTCGGCAAGCTGGCAGCTCTTCTCGATGGTCGATCCCCGTCGGTGTCACCCGTTGATGGTCGGTAGGCAACCGACCATCAGCACCGAAGGACCAGCGCCGAAGGACCAGCGCCGAAGGACCAGCGGCGAGCGATCGGCGGCGTTGCCCCGCGAGGAGGAGCCGTGCAGCGTCTGCCTTGTGTGGTAGATGTACGACGCATGGACGTATGCAGCCGCCGGGGTGGTTGATTACTTGCGGGCGAAGGAATCGCGCAGCATGGTTGCATCGAGCTCGGCAGCGAGCTCAGTGCCTACGGCGTAGTGGTAGAGAGCGGTCTGGAAGATGGCACCCAATGCGCTGAGCACCGTGATCAAGGCGATGCCCGCCATGACTGCAACGGCGATAAGGACGAAACCGAGCAGGGTGCCGATCGTCGCTCCGATTGCAGCAAGGATGACGATCGGGATGAATGCCAGGAAACCGATGAGACCGAAGCCGACCTGGGCCGACAGGTTCTCGCCCCAGGTGTGACGGAACAGAGCCACCGAACGTTTCGTCGAGTCGACGGCCCCGGAGTTCTCAATCACGATGACCGGAATCACCAAGAACGTGGTGACGGCCCATGCCATACCCACCATGTTGACCACGATGCGGCCTAGAAGTCCGGCACGTTGTTCCATAGCTCGCAAAATCGAACCGACAATCGTAGTGATGACTGCCCAACCGAACAGTTTGGGCAGACGTTCGAGTGCGCCTGCGATTGCACTACGCACGGTCGGATCTCCACCCATCATCCGTTCATGGGCGCCAGATACGAGTGCGGCCCGGAAGAAGATCGAGATGAATGCAAGGGCCAAGGTGAGTCCAGCTATGGCGAGATAGACACCACCTCCAACTTGTTGTGACGCAGACTCGCCGGTTCCGGATACGGCGTCCCAGTCTTGGGACAACCCAACCGGGATCAGAATGATTGCGGCAACGATGCCGGCCACGAGGGCAGAGATCACGGGAAGCCAGATGAGTTCGCGGTCATGCTTGAGGACCGCCCAGCTCTGCTTCATCAGTTCGATACTGCGACGAATTGTTTTCACTAGGTAACCGCTCTTGTTTGGATCGCGCCAGTCTATGGCGACCGCGGCGTTCGCTCGGCTCGGGCCAATCAGGTAGCGGTACGGCGGGCGAACTCGGCCACCATTGCTGCCACCGCAGCCAACACCAGCGTGGCGACCCAAACCGGCTGATAGCTGTCGGTCGCGTCGATTGTGAGTCCGGCAAGGGGAGCGCCGACGGCTAGACCGCCAAGGAAGCCCACCATCACGGCTCCTGAAGCTCGACCGGCGTGAGCCTTGGGCACACCCAGAATGATTGCAAGCATGGCAACGGCGTTCCAAGCGGTATGACCGATGGCGAAGAGCGCAGCGACAGGCCACAACAACCATGCACCACCCTCGAGCGTGAGCATAAGCAGCATCGACACGGTGGTGCCGATGAGGGCCAGGATCGACAACAACTTGAGCGGTGCAACTCGCTTCTCGGCAAGTTTGCCTGCGCCGATACGGGCAGCCATGCCACCGATGCCTGTCAAGGCAACGACAAGTCCAGCCGTCGACTTGGAAAGCCCGGCCTCCTCTTCGGCGAAAAGTGCGAGGAATCGGCTGATGGCGCCGCCCGAAGTCCCCATAAGAAATGCGTACAGCGCGATCAGCCACACGGCCCGTTGGTTGTAGGGCTTGGACTCGACATCGGCGGTTGTTGCATCGGTGGTGGTGAAGGGGGCAACGTGCGCTGGCAAGAGCAATGGCACTAGGCCGATCACTGCGAAGGCGGCTGCGTAAAGGCCGACGGCCCAGCGCCAGCCCAGTGCTTCGGCCAGGCTTGGGAGCGTGAGTCCGGCCAAGAAGACGCCGAGCGTGACACCGCTTTGTTTGATGCCGGTGATGGTGCCGCGTCGGCCTGGTTCGACGCGCTCGGCGATCAGTGCATTAGTCGTTGGGTTACCCCAGCCCTGAGGGAGGCCCAGGATGCATGCCGCGATGATGAGCATGATCACCGATTGTGAAAGTGCTACCAGTGCCAGTCCGAATGCGGCAATGAGTTGGGCGGTCACACTGGAAAGCCGCGGCCCGATTCGGTCGGTTAACCGCCCCGTCGCTGGTGCCGTGATCGCTCCAACGGCAGTGTTCAACGAGCCGATGAGACCTAGCTCGAACCGACTCAGGTTGAACTCTTCGATGAAGGTGCTCGCCAGCACCGACACGATGAAGATCAGATACGCGGTCGACACCATGGTCGATACGAGCACAAAGTTTCGCAATGGCCTTCGGCTGGTTGGGTCCGCGAGTTCGCTCCCCGATGTGGCAGCTTCGGCTCCGTGCGTCATGCGGTGAGGTCGATGTGGTGGGTATCGACGCGGAAGTTGTGCACGCCAGACAATACGTCAGGGACGGCCGAGGTCAAGTCATCACCGACTGGCTAGCCGCTGGAAGTGAGACGACTGGCCAGTACGACCAGAGAACGTATGACCGAAGAACATCGTTGCGCTGCGCGATGGTTGGCTCACCGATGTGCAACGATCGTCTTAGGTTGGCTTATGCCAGAGACAAACCCGACGATGTCTTCTTGCCCGACGCCACCGCAGTGCTTAGAGTCCACCAAGCAGCTAGGCACCGACCCAGAACTTCGTCAATGCGGCATCAGGGGGTCGAGATGATGGTGACAGCGCCGGTGTTGCCGTCGACTTCGATCTCTGCCCCGTCTGGGATGCTCTTGGTAGCGTCGGTCACCGACACAACACAGGGCAGACCGAGTTCGCGACAGACGATGATCGCGTGACTGAGTGCGGCGCCGACGTCGACGACGACGGCACCGGCGGCCACGAAAAGCGGCGTCCATGCTGGGTCGGTGTGGGGCGCCACCAAAATGTCGCCAGGATCGAGGGCCATCGGGTCACCCGGGTCCAATACGACGCGAGCAACACCGCGGTAGGTGCCTGACGAACCCGGAACGCCTTGCAACGTAGCGCCTGCTGCAAGCATGTCGACCGAACGGGCGTCCTTGCGAGGCCATGTTTCGATAGGCGGGCACTCGCCGTTGAAGATGAATGGCGGCTCAAGCGACATCAGATGGTCGTAGTGGGCTTGTCGCTGGGTGATTGTGGTGCGAGCCCACGGGGGGTCGGAGACAGCCTGATCGAGTTCGTCCGCGAACAATAGACAAACATCATTGATCTCGTCGGCGCCGCCCGCCGCAACGAGACGTTTGCCTATCTCCCACGTTGCCATGCGCACTTCGTGGATGACCTTGATGATCGAGGTCTTTGACCGCTCGCGTCCGGGCACGAACCGCGCTGCCGATGACACGCCTGCGAGGAACTGCCCCTGTGTCTCGGGGTCCTCGGCAAGTGCTTCAGTGAGATCTGCGATGATGGTTTCGCGTTCTTGTTCACGCTCGGCGTGATGACGCAACGGCGACTGGTCATCACCCGTGAGTCGCATCCGATCGATCGCAGCGAACACGAGCTCAGGCTTGGTCTCCCAGACATGGGAGTGGATGTCCCACTCATTTGGACCGCGCGAGCCAAATCGTTGAAGGAAATCGGCGATGGCTGTGGCGAACGTTGCGGCGTCTTCATGGTCACTGGCCGCCAGGCTGGCGGCGAACGTGTCGGTGCCGGCCTCGAACATTGCAGTCAGTGTGGGCGACGCCGCGACGGTGCGTGAAAGGTCCCACATGACGTAGCTCGGGGCGGCAGAATCGACGCCACCGACTGCGCCGATGATCTTGAGGGTTAACGTCGGGTCTCCGACTGCCTCGGCGACGGCACCGATCACGCCGGGGCCGATGGTCGCGCAGGCGCTCTGGTGAATGTGCTGGTTGAACATTCGCCGCAGGTCAGGAATTTTGGAATGGGCGAACTCGGCTAGTTCCGCCACCGACATCGAGCCGTAATCGGGTCGATCTGCTCGGGCCGCTTCGGCCACGTCTCGGTCACTCTCTAACTCGGGTTGTTCGGTGGTGGTCATCACCCAACCCATCCAATTGCCCAGGAACTCGGCAGTGTCAGGCGCATCCCACCAGTCGTGGATCGTGATCGGTGGAACATCGGGGTGATCGCCAAAGTACGCATCGTCGATCGTGCTCGCTGTTAGACCGGGTGCTCGGTGGCCGAAGACACGGTTGAGCGTGGCCCCGAGGTAGGCGTAACCGCCGAACAGGCCAACGACCTCGGGCCTGGTCTGGCTCACTTCATGTTCGGCGAAACCTAAACGTTGCACGCCGCAGTCGCGCCAACCGGGGAGCACTCCGTTTTCCCACACCAAGTCCCACCCGAGCGGCGACGGGGGCCTCGGGAGTACTTCGCCCACATTGGCGCGGGTCCAGAACGGAAACTTCTCGCTCGTTTGATTGTTCTCGATCCAGCGTGTGGCCACGGGTCATCTCCTGTTTTGGCTGCGCTCCTTCGTCGCTCCGTCGTCGACAGCGATCGACGACGCATGTGCCCATGGTCCCACAGCTGCGTCAGGATTTCTTTTGGCCGGTAATGGTGTCTGGCGCAGTGCTGTTCTATCGGACGCCGCAGCACTGATGCCTGATCATCTCTCTGAGCCGAGACACGGCGCGGCCTGGAGGCAACTTCATGTACCGATGCGATGAACGCAATGAGCGGTTCCCTGTGCTGCGAAGCTCGCCGATGTTGCGTTTTCTATCGTCGCGACTTCTTGCAGCTCGGTGGTCATTGTAATACTGACGCTGCATTCACTAAAGGACGCCGATGACTGCAACCGACACTGCTGCTGAACAAATCTCCATCGAAGACTTCCAAGCTGAAGCTGCTTCCTGGCTCAAAGAGAACGCTAAACCAAAGGTCGCCGAAGATGGCCCAGCGCCCGAATGGGGCGAGGGCGAGTTCAGCGTTTCAATCTTCCACAATCTCGAACATGAGCAGGAACAGAATCTGCTCGACGAGATCGCCTCGTGGATCCAGACCAAGTCCGAGAAGGGGTACAACGCCATCACCTGGCCCGTCGAGCACGGCGGTCGTGGCCTTAGCCAACAGCACGCTCGGGCGTACTCTCGGCTGGAACGCGACTATGACGTTCCCGGTCGCCACGAAGCGATCAGTGTGACCATGGGTCTGATGGCGCCGACGATCAATCTGTTCGGTACCGACGAACAAAAGGCCAACCACATCGACACGTTCCTGCGGGCCGAGGAGTTATGTATTCAGCTCTTCAGCGAGCCGAATGCCGGTAGCGATCTTGCTGGACTTGCCTGTAGGGCAGTCAAAGATGGCGACGAGTGGGTGGTCAACGGTCAGAAGGTCTGGACCAGCGGCGCTCAGTTCGCACAATGGGGTCAGCTGATCGCCCGCAGCGATGTCGACGCCCCAAAACACAAAGGCCAGACGGCATTCATCTTGCCACTCGATTTGCCAGGAATCGAGGTGCGCCCGATCAAGCAGATGAGTGGCGGCACGTCGTTCAATGAAGTGTTCTTCAACGATGTACGGGTGCCCGATTCCATGCGCCTCGGCGACGAGGGTGAAGGCTGGAAGGTTGCGCTCACCACACTTGGTTTCGAACGCGATCACTCACAAGACGCAGGTGGCGGCGGCTCAAAGACCGGCGGTTCGTGGATGCAGGTTTTGGATACTGCCAGAGCTATGGGGGTCGCCGACGATCCAATCGTCCGCCAGAAACTGGCCGACCTTTACATCCATCTGCAGGCTGAGTCGTACACGCTGCGCCGCGCCGCTGACCTAGCCAAGGGCGGAACACCCGGCCCCGAAGGTTCACTCGGCAAGTTGCTGTGGACCAAAGGCATGACCCGCATGTCCGACGTGGTCAGTGACATTCTCGGCAGCCGACTGACCGCCGACACAGGCGAGTGGGGCACCTACGCATGGGGTGAGCACGTATTGGGTGCGCCCGGCTACCGCATCGCTGGCGGCTCCGATGAAATCCAACGCAACATCATCGGCGAGCGAGTGCTGGGCCTCCCTGGCGAACCTCGCACCGACAAGGGCATGGCCTGGAAAGACGTCCCGCGGTGATTCTCCGCTTCGAACGCGGCTCATGGGATTCACCGCAGTAGTGAGAGATGCCTCGACCATGCATCCGCCCGGCATGAAAGACACGCAGTAGGCCAGTGGCGTAACTCACGGGCTGCAGCCGGCTACGACTGGATTAGGCACGTGCCCTAGATTGGAGGAACGGCAACCGGGGCCATCACAACAAGATCATGTTGCGGCCAAGGCCGGAAGCAAGCGGCGAGAGCAGCGAGCAAGCGCCGCGGAAAGACGGCAGATCATGGAAATCACCAACGAGGTACTCAAGGACTTGCACTACCGCATGATCCGCATCCGCTTCTTCGAAGAGGCGGCTGGCAAGCTGTTTGAGAACTCCGAGATGCCAGGCTTCCTCCACCTGTACGTGGGCGAAGAAGCTGTTGCTGCCGGTGTGTGCGCAGCGTTGCGTCCCGACGACCAGATCGGTTCGACGCATCGTGGCCACGGCCACTTGGTTGGCAAGGGTGGCGACCTGCCCAAGATGATGGCCGAGCTCATGGGCAAAGCCGACGGTTATTGCAACGGCAAGGGTGGCTCCATGCACATCTGCGATCTGGATCTGAACATGCTCGGTGCCAACGGCATCGTTGGCGCTGGTGCGCCAATTGCTGTCGGCGCAGCGTTTGCCAACAAGTATCGAGGCAATGACACCGTCGCTGTTGTGTTCTTCGGTGACGGCGCCATGAACATCGGTGCGTTCCACGAGGCTGCAAACATGGCAGCTGCGCTGCAGCTTCCTGCGGTGTTCGTGTGTGAGAACAACGAATACGGCGAGTACACGCCACGGTCTAAGACCATGGCGATCGACGATGTCGTTGACCGCGCTGCCGGATACGGCATGCCCGGGGTCATCGTCGACGGTATGGACTCTGTTGCGGTATACGAAGCAACAACCCAGGCCGTTGCTCGAGCACGTGCCGGTCACGGCCCGTCGTTCATCGAGTGCAAGACCTATCGGTATTACAACCATCATGGTGTGCAGATCATGGGCTTCAAATACCGCACCGACGAAGAAGTCGATATGTGGAAGACACGTGACTGCATCGAGGGAATCGAACGCGACATGCTTACCCAAGGTGTCATGACCCAAGACGAGATCGACACCATTCGAGCCAAGGTGCAAGCCGACGTCGACGAGGCTGTCGAGTTCGGCCGCAATAGCCCATTCCCCGACGTCGACACCTTGATGGACGACGTCTACACCGTGGCAGGAGCAAACTCATGAGCGCAACCGAAACCGAGCTCCGTGAGCTGAGCTACCTAGGCGCAGTCAACGAGGCGCTCCACCAGATCATGGCCGAAGACCCCGACGTCTTTTGCGCTGGCGAAGATGTTGGCGCCAGCGGTGGTGTGTTCGGCAGCTTCGGTGGCCTCCAGAAGAAGTACGGCGAGATGCGTGCCGTCGATACACCTATCAGTGAACAAGCAATCGTCGGTCTTGGTATCGGCGCTGCTGTTGCTGGCTTGCGGCCCGTCGTCGACCTCATGTTTATGGACTTCATCATGGTGGCCATGGACCAGATCGCGAACCAGGCAGCCAAGCTCAAGTACATGTTCGGTGGCAAGACAAGCCTGCCGCTGACCATCACCACCAATGCTGGCGCAGGTCTGTCGGCTGCTGCTCAGCACAGCCAGAGCCTCGAGTCGATGCTGGCCCACGTGCCGGGTCTCAAGGTCGTCATGCCTTCGAACCCCTACGATGCCAAGGGTCTCTTGGTGGCCTCCATCCGCGATGACAACCCGGTGATCTACGCCAAGACCAAGACCTTGTTCGGCACCAAGGGCCCCTGCCCTGAGGATCTGTTTGAAGTGCCGCTGGGTGTTGCAAACATCACCCGTCCTGGCACCGATGCCACCATCGTGACCTATGGACGGATGGTCGGCGAGTCGCTCAAGGCTGCGTCGATTCTTTCGAGCGAAGGTGTCGACGTCGAGGTCATCGACCTCCGCACCCTGCAACCAATGGACAGCGAGACGATCATCGCCTCGGTCAAGCGCACCAATCGCTGCGTTGTGGTGCATGAGGCAGTTCGTTTCGCTGGTATGGGCGCCGAGATTGCGGCTCAGATCCAGGAAGAGGCCTTCGACTATCTCGATGCTCCGATCGGACGTGTCGCTGCTCCGTTCTCACCGGTGCCGTTCTCGCCCGTACTCGAAGGCGCCTATGTGCCCGATGCCAAGCGCATCGCCGAAGGCGTCCGCGCCGCCGTGCAGCGAGGTTAACTCCTGACAATGACGAGAACCTTCTGTGGGAGCACGTGATCGAATCGGGGTCCGACGAAGGTCGGGGGGAGTCCGGATCGCTCGCTGCGCTCGCAATCCTGTCTGAGTCGAACCGGTCTACGGTCCCTGCAAGCTTGGGTAGCCACACACATCAACCTGCCCGCGATGGCGAGCCTGAACTTGTAGAAGTGTCATGGGAACTGTAGGGATAATCGCCAATCCGGCGGCGGGGAAAGACATCCGTCGGCTGGTGTCGTCGGCATCGCCGACGTCGGATATGGCCAAGATCGGTATTGTTCGACGCGCCCTGGTGGGTGCAATCGAGGGTGGTGCCGATCGGGTGCTTATTGCCGACGATCACAAGTCGCTTGGCCGCCAGGCATTGCGGGGTTTGGAGTACAACGACGCTGCGACGTCCGTCGAGATCATTGGTGACGAAGTGCACCCGGCCTCGTTTCACAGTCGGCGCATGGCCGAGCAACTGCAAGAGCTCGGGGTTGGTGCGCTCGTAACACTTGGCGGCGACGGCACCCACCGTGACATCGCCAAAGGCTGGCGCGACGCACCGATGGTGCCGGTGTCTACTGGCACGAACAATGTGTACCCACAGATGATCGAGGCAACCGTGGCCGGCCATGCTGCTGCAATTGCAGCCTCGGGGAGCAAGCCGTTGGAGCTCATCGCTCACCGAGCCAAGATCCTCGACGTCACCGGTGAGGGAATCAAGGACGATCTAGCTCTGATCGACATAGCAATGGTCGAAGGGTCCTTCACCGCAAGTCGAGCGGTGTGGGATGTCGACACTCTTCGTCAGCTGATCGTGACTACCGCTGAACCGGCAACCATTGGGCTGTCATCGATTGCGGCCCGGGTCGCACCAGTAACTCGCCACGAGTTTGGTGGTGTGCATCTGAGGTTCGGTCCCGGCCAGACGGTTCGAGCGCCTATCGCTCCCGGCCTCTACCACGATGTCGCTATAGCGTCGTATGAACGGTTAAATCTCGGACAGTCTGTTGTCATCGACGGCCCAGGCGTGTTGGCCTTTGATGGAGAACGAGACGTGGTGCTGGCTCCTGGTCAACAAGTGAAGATCACACTCAACGCCAACGGCCCGTGGGTGATCGACCCGACCGCTGCGTTAGCTACTGGCTAATGGTTCAACCCGTTGGGCACCGGCCCTGGTGCCCAACCTTCGGCAGGTGTAGATCAGTCGTCTGCCACCAGCAAGTTGGTGAGCTCGCGTTCGTAGTGGGCCAGTAACGGCTCGTTCGTGCCAAACGTGATGTGTTCTTGCGCGCCGGATTCGAACCCGCGTTGGATCCCTGCGCACGTCACGAAGTCCTCAGAATCGGTGACCTCCACCAGCAGGTCGAAGTTCTTCTGCCAATGTTCATCGGACCGCGTCGTGTCTCGCGGCACATAAACCGACACCGTAATGATGGACTCGCCGGGATGAGCGCCTGGTCTGGACTGGTACAGCTGGGCATGGTCTTGCTGGTAGATCAGGATTGTGTTCGGCTGTAGCGCCCACACGATCGTCGTATGGGGAAAGAATGGCCACTCGGTTCTGGGCAACGTATCGAGCTCGCTGATCGAACGACGGGTGACGACCATGCGCCCGTTGGACCCGAACGCATCGAAGAGGGCAAAGTCGCTGTGGATGAGCGGGTCGATCGTGGCCTTGTGGAGCACACCCACGTGGTACACCTCGAGGAAGGTGTCGATGACCAGTTTCCAGTTGATAGGGCGAGTGAACGTCGTTGACGTGAACAGTCGGTGATCGGCCAGGCCAAGTTCGCGTAGGTCTTGTTCAGCGCCCTGCAACGGCTCGGCAGGTATCGAGGCAGTCGGATCGGCACTCACCCAGATCAGGCCGTGTTGTTCCAGTGTGGGAAGCGCGACGAGGCCGTCGTCAGCTTCGCCTTCGAAGTGGGCCGGTCGTCGACGAGCGGCTAACGATCCGTCGAAGTGGTACGTCCACCCGTGATACGGGCACGTCAACATCGCGGCTGCGCCACATCCTGTAGTTATCTCGGCACCGCGGTGCCGACAGACGTTCAGAAACGCCCGAACCTGCCCGTCCGCATCTCGAGTGAGCACGACGGGTGCGGTCCCAACGGTGACCGCCGCGTAGGTGCCGGGTTGAGGGAGGATGTCGGAGAGGCCCACGATCGTGGGCGCGTGGTTCAGCAGCGTCTGTTCGCGATCCATGCGCTCCACGCTGGTGTAGGCGTCGACCGGTTGCCGGTGGACTTCGCTCACCGCGTCGGTACCGCGGCCCGCTGTCCGATGCGCCTGGACGCGGTCGAGTAGAGCAAGTTGAGTATCTCGATCCATACGCGAGCCTGCCACATCGGCGTCAGGCGATTCCACCCGAGGCTTGACCTATCGCCACCTATCGCCCTGCCGAATCGGCGCGGGCCGCGTCATCGGGTCATACTGGCGCATGAGTAGAAATACGATTGCGATTCTTGCATCGATTATCAGTGCGGTGGTCGCAGCACTGGTTGCCTGGCTGGTCAGCGCCGACAGCGTGGAACAAGCGGGCGTGCCCGCGGTGGTGTGGTGCATCCTGGCTGCGTTCGGTGTGAACTGGTTGGTGTTCATCCACTCGCTCATCAACAAGACGGAGAAGTACTTCGATCTGACCGGCAGCCTGACCTATATATCGGTCACCATCCTGGCGCTGATCCTGGGCCCGAACAACGAAGCAACGTCGTTCATCATGGCCGGGCTCATCTTTGTCTGGGCAGGACGACTCGGTAGCTTCCTGTTCAAGCGCATCCACGGTGATGGCGGCGTCGACAGCCGCTTCAATCGCATCCGCTCCGATCCAATGCGGTTGTTCGAAACCTGGACGCTTCAGGCTCTGTGGGTATCGCTCACCGCGCTCGCAGCGTGGACGGCGATCACGTCTGTCGACGAGGCACCCTTCGGCGTGCTGACCATTGTCGGCCTAGTGGTGTGGATCGTCGGCTTCGCCATAGAGGTCCGAGCCGATGGCGAGAAGACCACGTTTAAGAAAGACCCCGTCAACAAGGGACGTTTCATCTCTACCGGGATCTGGGCATGGTCACGTCACCCGAACTACTTCGGCGAGATCACCCTATGGGTCGGCATGGCGCTCATCGCTCTGCCAGCGTTCGACGGCCGAGAGTTCGTTGCTCTGATCTCGCCGCTGTTCGTGATCCTGCTACTTACCAAGATCTCCGGCCTACCAGCCCTCGAACGCCGCGGCGTCAAGCGCTGGGGCGACGAGCCCGCCTACCAAGAGTACCTCAAGAACGTGCCAGTGTTGATTCCTCGACCGCCACGCTAAAGGCGCAGATCCGGTGAATTCCGAAAGCAGCCGTGGCGGGCGGTGTTGCTGGACGGTTAGTGCCCGGTCAGCAGCTCGACGACCGGAGCCATCATCTCGATCTCAAGGTTGTCATAGCCGCCACTGGTGTGGTCGCGGATCCAACCGATCTTCTGCTCGGTCACGTCAGCGGTGTTTGACCCAATGCCAACAGCACCGATCTTACCGTCTTTGTTGTTGACGTCGATCGACACGATGTCGGCCATCTTGTCGCAGGTTGCCAGAACTCGTTTACCACCTCGGCCCATCATGATCTTCGGACCACCCGGGTGCGACACGGGCATGGCAGCCATAACGTTCGTTGTGACGTATTCGGTTTTGATGTCGAGCTGCTCGCCTGCGAAGAACTCGCGGGCCAACCTAGCGGTCGGCAAGATGGAGGCACGAGTAACCCGTGTCGTTCTCCGCTCGGGCGATGTTGGTCCACTCCTTCGCCGAGCTGGCGTGAAATGCCTGGATGCCGAAACGAAATGGGCGGGTCATGGCAGGTCGACGATCGTGATCTGGCCGGTGGCGCCATCGACTTCGACAGTGGCCCCATCGGGGATGCGAGCGGTAGCGTTTTCGACCGACACAACACACGGGAGGCCGAGTTCGCGGCTCACGATGATGGCGTGGCTGATCTGGCCGCCGACGTTCACGATGACAGCACCCGCTGTCATGAACAATGGCGTCCACGCCGGGTCCGTGATCGGCACAATCATGATGTCGCCCGGTTCAAGTGCGAACGGATCCATGGGATCGAGGATCACACGAGCAGTGCCGCGAACGGTGCCGGGGCAACCGGGGACACCTTGCAAGACATCGCCAGCCGCCACAGCTTCGACCACGACTTCGACCTTGCGGGACCATTCGGGCAGCGGCGGAACATCGCCGTCGGCGATGATGAATGGGGGATCGAGCTCCCGTAGCTCGCGCCAGTCAACATGTCGTTGAGCGAGCGTGTCGGTCATCGAACCAGGATTGGCAACAAATGTTTCGACCTCATCGTCGAGGAGCATGAAGATGTGCTCGGGATCGTTCAGGTTGCCGGCCTCGGCATGGCGCCGACCAAGTTCGCGAAATGCCATACGGCCTTCGTGCACCACACGCACCAGGTTGGTCTTGGTGCGCTCACGAAACCCCAGCTGGTTCGTGGCCACGATGGCGCCTTCGAGCTGGGCGTTGAGTTCCTCGTTGCCCAGTGCTGCCACCACGGCGCGCACCTCGGCGGTCTTTGCGGCTCGTTCGTCGGCCTTGGCCTGATTTCGGATCAGGGGCGACTCTTCGTCGTTCTGATGACGGATCTGATTGAGTGCGCCAAGGGCAAGCTCGGGTTCGGTTTCCCATGTAGCCGACGTCATCTCCCACTCGCTGAGGCCGCGGCTTCCGAAGTCCACGAGGAACTGATCCCACGAAGACAGGAATGCTGCAGCATCGGGGCTGTCATCGGCGCCGAGTCGGTCAAGTAACCCGCCGACACCGGCGTCGAATAGGGAGGTCAACGGCACGCTGGAGCGGACGGAGCGCGACAGCTCCCACAAGCGGTAGCTGGGCTCGGCAGAGTCGACATTGCCGAT
>ERZ887942.1204-NODE-1204-length-18494-cov-51.846358_pt1 | contig 18494 bp, 11 predicted proteins | sample MGYA00521099_ERZ887942 | MGnify/ENA primary metagenome ERZ887942 (study PRJEB32303, sample SAMEA104408605) | aquatic metagenome | biome: Brackish water; feature: Pelagic; material: water | place: Baltic Sea | collected 2014-06-07T06:48:00 | depth 16,251 m ...
TTGGTCAAGAACGCAATTACCGTCTGTCGTCCGAATCGCCAGCGGCCCAGCTGAAGGCCGATATGCCGATATCGCTCAGGGAATCGCTCAGGAACTCCGCGACCGGTTTCAGCTGACCGTTGAAGTTATCGAAACCGGCGGATCTCTGGAGAACCTACATCTTTTGCAGTCTCAGGAAGTTGATTTTGGCCTATATCAACCAGGCACGCTTTCCATTCTGGACGACGCAACTTCACAGACAGATCAGACGGCAGCAGCTGCATTTGTCAGCAATCTGTACCCGGAGTTTCTATTGCCGATCGGCTCCATCACACAGCCAGACAACGCCTTTGAAAGTGCCGGTTCCATGAAACTGGCGTGTAACGATCTGCTGTCGGGTGACTATGCCGTATCGCGATTGATGCTAAGACATCTTGGCATCGACATGGAAACTAAAAACCTGACGTGCGTTGACTATGCAGACATCGCAGCACGCCTGCAGGACAAATCAATTGACGTCAGTATCGTTTGCTGTGGCGTTGACGCACCAATTTTGAAAACGCTGTTTACAAAGCAGGTGGCACGCCCCTTGCCGATTCCAGCACTGGACGCGTTTGCTCGACGAAATCCTTCGATGACGCGAGATGAAATACCGGCTGGCTATTTTCAGGCGGTCCCGCCAATTCCGTCGCACAACTATTCAACGGTCACGTTGCAGGCCCAGTTGCTGGCCACTCCAAATGCTTCGGTACGACTTGTTGAAGAAGTAACTCGAATCGTGTCCGACAGAAGATTTCAGCTGCGTCACTCTCTAACCGGGCTGTTTGCGGGCGGAATCGAGTATGCCACAGATCGTCCTGAATTTCAGATGCACTCCGGAGCTTCACACGTTTTCTATCCGGAATTAAAGCCATTGCTGAACCCTGACTTTGTGGAAGGCACAGAAGGCATCCGATCATTTGTCGTCTCACTAATCGCCGCAATCTGGCTGCTGCAACGCTGGTGGAACCAACAAAAGATTCGGGGACAGGAACATAAGCTCGATCGCTACATCAAGGCACTGCTGAAGCTAGAACGCGACCAGATGGATGTGGATGGCGAAGGCAGCACCGATGAATCTTCCGTTCTTCAGAAGTTGCTGGATGAAGTGACGATTCTGCGTCAGGAAGCTTTGGCAGAATTCACGGCTCACGAATTAAACGAAGATCGCGCGGTGGATTGCTTCATTCAAATGTGCCACGCACTAAGCGACAAGATCAACTCAAAACTGATTCGCAATTGTCTGCTACTGACGAAACGTCAATAAACACTGTGTTTTTCAGAAAATTCACCTACGCGCCCTCAAAATTCAGGAACCGCCAGAAAGATTGTTGAAGTGGCGGACGCTGTGGAATGGAAACCCGTTCGACACGTGGGTAGACTCAGCCAGTTCAAAAAGGGGGCGGCAAGAACAACGAAAAACGACTTTTGGCGAGTTTTTCGACGAACTGCGGCCTTCTTTCTTTCAGCGGGTTCGGCAATCAATTTGAGTTCCCGCTCCCAATTTGCAACCGATGCACGCACTGTGCGAGCATCATTTAGAGCATGACTCTAAAGCGATCAGGCGATCTTATAACGCAGGAGACTCCTTGGATGAGTGAAGGCGAAACAAATGCCCCAAACGCAAAGCGTTTGTTGTGGGCTGGGTTCATGGCGATTCTGGCTGCCGGCGTAGGCTACTCGGTGCGTGGCGGAATTCTTGGTCAATGGGCCAACGAGTTCGGCTTCACGATGACCGATCTTGGCACGATTACAGGGGGCGGCCTAACCGGGTTTGGTGTCGTAATTATTCTGAGCTCGCTGATTGCGGATAAAGTTGGCTACGGCAAACTTCTGATTGCAGCTTTTATCCTGCATCTGGTTTCGGCCGGACTAACGCTTGCAGCTCCGGCGGCATTTGCAGCGGGTGGAAAAGCAGCGGCTTACAGCTGCCTCTTCTGGGGAATGTTCATTTTTGCTGTTGGCAACGGACTTTGCGAAGCTGTCGTCAATCCGCTGACGGCAACCCTGTTCCCAAAGAACAAGACTCACTACCTGAACATTCTGCACGCCGGCTGGCCAGCTGGTCTGGTTGCAGGCAGCGTGGCGTCTGCCTTCATGTCGGCCAAACTGGATGACGCTGGCAATGTCCTTACAGCAGCAGTCGACTGGAAAATTCAGATGTCTCTGTTTCTGATTCCCGTTGTTGCCTATGGCTTGTTGTTGATGGGACAGAAGTTTCCGAAATCGGAAGCCGCAGATGCTGGAGTCAGCCTGGGACAAATGGTCAGCACAGTATTTGCTCCACTAATGCTGTTTCTGCTTGTCATCCAGGCAATGGTTGGATACGTCGAACTTGGAACGGACTCATGGATCGCCAAGATCACCGGATCAATCATGGCCGACCCACAGAAGGGTTTAATGCTCTTCGCATACACATCCATGTTGATGTTTGTACTGCGATTCTTCGCCGGACCAATTGTTCACCGTATCTCGCCTCTGGGCCTGCTGTTGGTGAGTGCCATTCTTGGTGCAACCGGCCTGACATTGCTGGGTGGAGCAACCACCGTGACAGCCTGTATTGTCGCAGCCACGGTTTACGCGCTGGGCAAGACTTTTCTGTGGCCGACAATGTTGGCCGTTGTGTCAGAACAGTTCCCCAAGGGTGGCGCCGTTGCCATCGGAATCCTGGGCGGCGTCGGCATGCTGTCTGCCGGACTTCTGGGAGGCCCGGCCATCGGATTCCAGCAGGACTACAATGCCTCAGCGAAGCTAAGCGAAAACAAAGAGACCTACGAACGCTACAACGCTGGCGAAGAAAGCAGCTTTTTTGGATTCAAAACGGTTGGTCTTGACGGTGCAAAGGTTGGAATTCTGGAAGACCAGGGCAAAGAACTTGCTCGAGTTGCCAAGCTGCTTGAAGAATCCAAGACAGAAGACCCAAACCACGCCGCTCTGTCCGCATGGTGGGAAGATGCTGAGAAATCAGCCGAATCTGACGGCCCAATCGTCAAGAACGCAGGCATCTATGGCGGACAGCAGGCTTTAAAGCTGACGGCCTATGTTCCAGCAACAATGGCGATTTGCTACTTGATTTTGATTTTGATGTTCAAAGCCAAGGGCGGTTACAAGCCCGTCAGCGTTGAAGGAGAGAGTGCTCACTAAGTAGCGAAGCACTCACGCTCTTTCAATTTTCATTCTCACGACATGAAGCTCGGTACCATTTGGTGCCGAGCTTTATGTTTTTTCTGCCCAACATATTGCCCGAAAACCAACGACGTTTCAGAAGTTTCGCCTGACAGGCTGCCGCAAAGAAGCGTCAATCAATTAAGAAAATGCATCACTCGCGAAGCTTCAGATTTTCGCCGAACGAATGCACCGCACAATTTCAGCGGTAACGTGCAACTGCATTCCGCCCGGCAAATCTTCTTTTGAATCATGAGCAGCACAAACGGCAGCAGCCATTCTATCGTAGTGATTGAACGTCATCTTTTGTCGAGGCCACGTCTGCTGAAGCCAGAGCAACGATAAGGTATGCCGCACGACTTCTAACGGCCACTTTGCAAGGCTGGTGCGATTCAGGCGACAGGAATCGGCTTGTGATTCCAACACAACTTCCGACAGGATGTGTGCCGCTAAAGCATCCATCGTATCAAGAGCCTGCTGAGCCTGTTCGGCCAGCGATATCAGATTGCGGTCAACCGCAGAATTGAAATCAGCCTTCAGCAGAGGAAGCAACTGCTGACGCACACGATTGCGAGTGAACTTCAAGTCGCCATTACTTTGGTCAGTATGATACGGCACTCCAAAGGTCAACAGGTAGTCATCAATCTCACAACGCGACACATTCAGCAATGGGCGAATCAACCTGACACCATCACATAGTTTTCTGGATGCCTGCATACCGCGCAGACCACGCAGTCCGGTTCCTCGAACGATATTGTGCAGAACAGTTTCCACCTGATCGGCGGCATGGTGAGCCGTAACCACGGAAGGAAACGAAAATCGACTGGCCGTCTCCTCAAGAAACTTATAGCGAGTCGTGCGTGCGGCTTCTTCCAAAGACCGTCCACCAACTTGCTCCAAACTGCCCGGCTGAATCCGCAGCACTTCACAGCGAACACCCAGATCAGCAGCGAACTCGCGAACCATATGTTCATCGCCATCGCTTTCAGCACCGCGCAGACCGTGATTAATGTGAGCAACCGCAATTCGTGAAAGCGTTTCATGACCGCTCCACAAACAAACTGTGGCATGTAACAAAGCCATGCTGTCTGCACCGCCAGACACGGCCAGCAAGGCTCCGTCAGTGGCGTGCTGAGCAACTTGCTGATAGCCGTTTTTGACAGACGTTGTGAAAGCGTGGAAGGAATTTGCCAAGGTCATTAACTTCGAAAAGCCCCGATTGGGCGATCAATTTAGACTTCATGCCGCAGCCGACTTGTACACGGAATTAATGCCTGCTGATCGACGAAGTTGCGTTTCTGAATGGTCGCTGAATAGCCTGAGAAGTTGTCTTAAAAAGATTGTTGTTTCGGGGTCCCAGCACTTTTTGATGGTGGTTTTCCACAGCGATGAAGCCTGGTTGAACTTGAAATCCCAAACTCTGCCAAGGCGTCCCCTAGGGGACTGGAGGGCTGAATTGCCCAGAATAAACAAAATCCGGTGCCGCGAACCATCTTTCGGGCAGCTGATTGGGGCTGCCCGGTTGACCGGTCGTTTGGCTTTGGTAGCATTGGGCGGTTGCCAACTTAGCAGAAATTTAACTGCCAAAGTGGCTGGATGCTTGATCACAAGGTCTTCGGATCCTGCTGAAAACTCAGAAAGAAAAGATTTAACATTCTCGGCCGTTTCTACGAGTTTGCGACCATTTTCGACTGCCTGCATTGCCAATTGTACAAATGACTCTGTCCGTCCTCGCATTTATGATTCTGGCTTCACTTCTGTGGAGTCACCGAACAGGCTTTCGTGATTCACATTCGCAAACATTTGGCGAATTGTGTTCCCGCATGATTGCTCTGGTATCGCCGCATTGCCTGAATATTAAGGGCAATGCGGAAACGCAGGAATTCAGAACACCACTCGCCTTCAGTAAAAGCGGTTTCTGCCGCGCGTTTACTGATGATCGAGAGTTACATGGCCTAGGTATTCCTATGTTCGACTTGTGGAGTTGCCGCCCTGTCCTTCACTTTGCCACGTTCTACGGCAAAGCGTAAGTTTCCTCTCTGTTTTTTGAAAGTCACCGCTTCCTGGTGACTGGCGGGAGCCGTCTTAGAAAATAGGACGTTTCCATGGAATATGCAATCGGCGGAGTCATCGGACTCGTCGTGGGGCTTTTGATAGATCGACTGTACAAAGCGGGCGCGTACAAAACGCGAACTCAGCTTCTTGAACAGGCGGAAATCGATGCTCAAAACTATCGTAAAGATCAGGAACTGGCGTTAAAGGAAGATCTCCTGAAACGCCGCGAAAAGCTGGAACAGAAACTGGATGAAGCCAAAGATGCTTTGCGAACTCGAGAACGCGAAGTTGACCAACGCGAAATTCACCTGAAAGAACTGAACAGCGACTTCCGCAAGAAGGAGCAGATGCTGCAAACGACGCAGCAAAAACTCAGCGAACGCGCCAAAGCCATGGACGCTCGTCAGAAAGAACTGACGCGTGTCTTAAACGAAGAACAGGAACAGCTTTACAAGATCAGCGAACTGAATCGTGATTCCGCCAAAGCACTGCTGCTGAAGCGTCTGGAAACAGAACTCAGCGACGAAGTCGGCGCTTTGATTATGAAGCACGAATCCGAAGTTAAAACGAACTGTGACCAGCAGGCTCGCGAAATCATCGGCATGGCCGTTCAGCGTTACGCGTCTGCCCACACGTCCGAAATTGCCGTTTCAACGGTAGACATTCCCAGCGACGAAATGAAGGGCCGAATCATCGGTCGTGAAGGTCGCAATATTCGTGCGTTCGAAAAAGAAACCGGCGTTGACGTGATTGTTGACGACACGCCAGGCGTTGTCATCATTTCGGCATTCGACAGTGTTCGTAGAGAAATCGGTAAAATTTCTTTGGCGAAACTGATTCAGGACGGCCGAATCCACCCGACTCGTATTGAAGAAATCGTTGCCGAAACTCAGCGGGAAATGGATGAACACATTCGTAAGCTGGGAATCGAAGCCTGCGAAGAAGCCGGAATTCGAGGACTACACGAAAAGGTGATCTACCTGATGGGACGCCTGCACTTCCGAGTCAGTTACAGTCAGAATGTGCGTCAGCATTCAATCGAAGTAGCTCATTTAACCGGACTGCTGGCCGAACAACTAGGCTTGGACGCAACTCTGGCACGCCGTTGCGGATTCCTGCACGATATCGGCAAGGCGGCCGACCACGAAATGGAAGGCGGCCACCCTGCTGTCGGAGCAGAATTGCTGAAGCGATACGGTGAAGGTGAAGAGGTTGTTCACGCAGCAGCCGGACACCATGATGATATTCGCCCGGAACACATCTACACAGTACTTGTGGCCGCCGCCGACGCCATCTCCGCTGCTCGACCAGGAGCTCGACGCGAAACCCTGGAAAAGTATGTGCGACGTCTGGAAGAACTTGAAGGTCTGGCCTGCGGTTTTCCAGGCGTGGAACAGGCATTCGCCGTTCAGGCGGGACGTGAGATTCGCATCATCGTGGATTCCAATCAGATCAATGATCGTCAGGCTCGCAAAATGACCCGCGATATTGCGACAGCCATTGAACAATCATTGACCTATCCCGGCGAAATCAAAGTCACCGTCCTACGGGAGACTCGCACAATTGAATACGCCAAATAGATGTTAATCAGCCGCTGATTTTCGAACACAACCGTAAAAACACGAGCCGCATTCATGTCTTCATTTGTTGTTGTCGCTATCGGAATCTCAATTGTTCTGGGCCTGATCATTGGGCTCAGAATCAACGCGTTCATTGCTTTGATTGTGGCAGCACTGGCTGTCAGCTTTCTGGCTGCCGATCCCGTACCAGAAGACGGTGCGGAACCAGTGCCAGTTTCATTGAAGACGAAACTAAGTCGCGTGTCAGAGGAATTCGGTATTTCGGCGGGGAAGATCGGGCTTGTCATTGGCTTTGCTGCGGTTATCGGCGAAGCCATGATGAGAAGTGGAGCGGCTGACAGAATCGTGATGGCGTTTCTAAGCGTGCTGGGTGTTCGACGAGCACCATGGGCACTTATGAGCAGCGGGTTTGTGTTGTCAGTTCCTGTATTCTTCGACACAGTGTTCTATCTTCTTGTTCCGCTGGCGCGTTCGTTATACGCCACAACCAAAAAGAACTTCCTGCTGTATGTGCTGGCAATCTCAGCCGGTGGAGCCATCACTCATACACTTGTTCCGCCAACTCCCGGACCGCTGTTTATGGCCGACAGGCTTGGTGTTCCTATTGGACTTATGATCGTGGTTGGAGGCCTTGTCGCGCTGCCCGCCGCGATTGCCGGCATTCTGTTTTCCACGATGCTGGACAAGCTGGTGAAGATTGAATCGCTGGAAGACAAAGACGAAACCACGGGCGGTATTGCACGAGATCTGGAAAATACAGAACCAACAGAACTCAGCTCCCCCGTTCCATTGTGGGAAGCTCTTCTGCCCGTGGTCCTGCCAGTGCTGCTGATTTCCGGCGATACACTGGTTGATACTCTACAGGTAAAGGAAGTCACCGCTGAAGTCGTCAGCATCGAAGGCGACGTCATTGTCGCATCAACTTCGGACATCGCAAAAATTCAGCTGCCTTCATCTGATTTCGCGGCCGTACCGACCGTTGGGGAATCAATTCAGATTACCCCGCTTCCGAAAAATCCAGAAGGCGTGGTCACTGCAACTGTGTATGCCCCGAACTCATTCAACAACGCCAAACCGTACACTCAGGTTGCAGGTAACCCGGCACTGGCGTTGCTGCTGTCGATGACTTTGGCACTCATTACGTGGGTTCGCTGGAAAATGCCCGGTGGCAAGGAATTTTCAGCAGCCGTCGAAAACGCATTGTTGAGCGGCGGACTGGTAATTCTGATCACTGCCGCTGGCGGCGCATTTGGATCGATGCTGAAAGTCACAAACATCGCAACAGACATTAAAGGATTGTTCGAAGGCAGCAATGCGGTGGGGTTAACAACCCTGTTTCTGGCATTTGGCATGGCTGCCTTGCTGAAAGTTGCTCAGGGTTCCAGCACCACTGCGATGATCACCGTCTCTGGAATGATGGCCTCGTTCGGGCTAACAGAAGCGGAACTCGGGTTCAACCTTGTCTATATCTGCACGGCGATCGGAGCGGGTTCTTTGATTGGATCGTGGATGAATGACAGCGGTTTTTGGATCGTCGCCAAAATGAGCGGCCTTAGCGAAACCGAAGCACTTAAGACGTGGACACCACTGTTGATTGTGTTGGGCACCGTAAGTCTGATGATGACGATTTTCCTTTCCTATGTGCTTCCGCTGACAGCTTAGACATAGACTTGCGCCAATTGCGTAACGTCAAACGATTCGGCACTTCACCAAAACCGGGATCGTCCCAACAATTCTGTGATTTCCCAATCACATCAATCTGCCCATCCTTCACGAGTCACGAGTTCAAAGAATGTCCCGTTCCAACGCTGATGCAACCGAATCGCGGAGTCAATGCTATCGGGACCTGTTGGGATACCTTAACTTCTCAGACGGGTCGCCGGGGCTCCGATTTCGTTCGTGTCTTAACCAACTGTTCGACTATCCGGATCTACCCGGCAACTTTGGCGATCTGAAGCTTCATCTACAGGATAAACTTCAGGAACTCAACCAATCAGGCGAAGCAGCCTTCACGGAAGTCAAACAGGCCGAAACAGGCCTACAAAAGACATTTGAAGTATTGCTTCCCGCTTACTTCAAACATCACGAAGATCTGCTGTTCCACCTGGAAGCCGATCGACTGTTTCAACCATTCTTCCTGGCCAGAATCTTCGAAGCAACATTGGCGGCAGGTTCATACAAAGGCTGGAACAACGACTCCGCACTAACCAACGACGCTCTGAAACGCATCAACGACTACGTTGGATATCGCCCTGTAGCAATTCTGGAAAACAACCGCCGAATGGCGGTATACGACCACGAACGGTTCTGTGCCCTGCCCTTGTATTTTCAGGGAGTGGGCGTCGCCGCTGGTCCGTATCGTCAACTCATTGAGGGCACTCTGGAATTTATCCGTCAGCTGCCGGATGAGATGACAGCACCAGCTCACTTCAACCTGGATCATCTGGATGAACTGTGCCTGGACATTCGCGCCCACGATCACCTGCACCCCGTTAACAAACGTACAAACTACATGTTTGGAGAATGGGATCCGGAAGTCATCGACACAAAGGGATTCTATCGCAGGTTTGTGATTCGCGGCATCATTTTGGAATCGATGCAACACTGGATCGCATCCACAAATAACGGGCCAATAGAAGAACGCCTGTTCGACGCATCCGCCGTACTTGCCGGCACAATCCTGATGGCGTCCGCGATCAGTGGCTCAGGACCAGAAACCTATGATTCTTCCGTTTCGTTAACGTCCTTACTGCCAGTCGTAGCACGCCAGCGCGACAACTTTTATCAGTCGTTACTGGAAACAAGTTCTGGCGAACGCCGAAAACGCCTGATGGCCAGCGCCAAAGAATCGCGACAGCCATTCGGGCATGTGCGCCATCAGCTCAACATGTATTTGTCTCAATACGGGGCCAACCAGGTACAACACCGACACCTCGCATCGTTCTTTGCATCACTAGGATTTGAAGAAGCGGCTTCTGAAGAAGCTTCCGTCATCCCTTGTACTTCGGCTCGGTTTGAATCGGAGCTGCATTCTCGCTTGATGCTGATCCACAAGTCTGTCCGCAAAGGAGACCTGACAAACGTTCAACAGCTGCATTCAGAATGCCTGACACTGCTGAAGAATGGTATCCACTGTGGAGCGATCGTGGACCCGTGGAACATTCTGGGATTTCAGGGAATGTTTCCGCTGTTTATTGCAAGAGAAGACGCCATTCCGGACAACCGAGTGGAAGTTCTGATGGAAATCGTAGAACAGCTGTTTGATGCTTCATCTGCGATCATGGCTGAAGCGGCAGCATCCGGACAACAGGCCATCCACCGTTCTGTCGAAGCCAACTTTACCGCGCTGGCCGAAGAATGGGACACTTATGCAACATCAACAGTGACGGACCTGCCTGCCGTGCGAGGCGACGAGTCACTTAAAGCGGCTCAACATGTCGCTAGAGCATTATCGGAATGGCGAACAGCCGGAGAATCAGCTGGAGACATTTCGTTTTGGCGCGAACACGTGAACCACTTCGAATCGCCTCGCAGTTTTGCTCAGGTTGTACACGCACTACTGGAACGCAAGGACGAAGTCGCCGCTCTGGGCCTGCTGATGCAATGGCTAAGCCTTGCAGAAGAAATGGGGCTTGAATCCGGCAACCACTCTATGCACAGCCTGCTGCATAGTTTTCTAAAGACGATTACGCAGCACAAAGACGCACAACATCAATGGAACATGATGCGGCGTCTGTTTTCGTTTCTGGAATCAAATGCCGGAGTATTCTGGGAAGTGCCCTCACTGCTGGAATTCGTTGACCGACATCGCAAGTCCGAAGCAAACGAAACCGACAAGCCCGAAGAAAGCCTTGACCTTGACCGCCTGTTCGATGACGACGAAGAAGACGAGTCCAGCATCTTTCAGGCAGCCTACGACAACGTGGTGTTTCGAGACAGCGCGGACGATGGCAACGACGGCGACACAGTTGATGAAGGCTACGGACCAGGCACAACCGAATTTGAACTGATCTATCGCCAGCTGGAACCACGTCTGAAATTCCTGCACACGGTTGGATCGTTGTGGAGCAGCGCGGCAATCTCGCTATCAAAGCAACTGGATGGAAATACAAGACAGGACCCCGAACAACAATCACATATTCGAGAATGGCTGACCGCTATTCGCCGGTTCCTGAAGGAACTGGGTAACCTGGTCACTGAAGTTCGCGACTATGAGATTCAAACTTATTCAGCAGACCTGGATGCTAACATTGAATACGACATCCAGCTGCAGTCGCGTTTTCTGTTGATGCAAAATGCAATTTCAACAACTGTTGAATTTCTAATGGCAGAACGCATGCTGTGTTCTGTGCTGCTGGACGAAGGCAACCTGCCAGGTCAGGGACGCGAATTCGACAAGCAACTGGTGAAAATGTTGCGAGCTGTTCTCAGCAACGATGCCGCAACAGTCCGCAAAACCTTTCCCGAATTTACCGACAACCTGCGCCGCCGCCCGCTGCTTTACGTGCCATTCGAACACGGTGGCCAGCCAACAGGGATTCTGAAAGCACGAACGCTGCAGGCAATCATTCGTCTGCTGTTAAGCCAATTGCCACGTTTAGGTTTGTTGGAAGAAACGTTTCGTCTGTTGCAAACCGCCAACCGCATGGAAAGAAGTTCGCGGCCACTTGGGCAGGCGGTCACTGAGTTCGACCGCTTGTTCAGAATCGGCCTGGCGTGTTCTGTTGAAGCGATTCTGCATGCGTCCACTCGCTGGAAATCGGATACTCCACGACAACGTCGGAACATCTATCGTCGAATCCAAAGATTGCTCGATTCCTACAACGAACTTTGGGCAACACACAGCAGTTCCATGCGATTGTCGATTGTGGAGGAACTTCACGACGAAGATCGGGCCGCCACGGTCAAGGCGTTCATTGAAACGTACGGAGAAGACCTGTTCCATACTCGAATGCTGACCCTCGGTAATGCTCGAGCCATCGTCCACCATGGTGCGGAATCACTGCTGGATGAACTGGAGCAGAATCTTTCCATCGTTCAGGCCGTGCGTATTGTTGACGACGTGAATTCTGGCGTCATCGATCGAGACGAGGCCGCCGACATGATGGAGTTTGTGTATGAGTCGGTCGTTGACAACTTTGATCGTTTTCTGGAATACAACACAACCACCACGCATTCAGATTATGGCAATCGGCTGTATTGCCTGCTGGATTTCCTGCGGCTGGAATCGCTTTACGAACGATTCAACTGGAACAACGTTCCCTACCAAATTGCACACGAAGCCTGTGCGAGATTTGGAGCCGACGATCTGGCCGCAGAACTTGAAAGTGAATTGCGGGACGCCACCGCTGATGTCAGCGACTCGTTGGTAGCTGAACTTCGAGAACTGGAATCCGAATACGGCGTTCAATTGCCAACATTGCACGATCACATCAGCGAACGAATCGTGGGTAACCTGGCCGTCAATCGCATGACAGCGCGAGTTCGACGCTGCAGTCCGATGTTGAATAACGTGACCGAAGACGTCGCTCAGGAAAACTTTTCCGTACTACGGCGGGAAATCACCGAATACATGGACGGTCGCCTGGGATCGGGAATTGAGCCACCAGACTGGATGCAACAGTTAGCTCGCGAATTCGATCGAGCATACGACGAGAAAATCGGCCTGACTGCAGAACCGCCAGGCAACGGAGAATTTCAACGAGTCACTCAAAAAGACATCGACAAACAACTGGCAAGAATGGCGGGTGAGGACGCGTGATTGCTGCAATACGAAGCAGACAAATGTTTGTCCGCTATCTCGCGGATTCACTTTGTGCAGCTCAAAGCGACTCATTTTGTAGTATGCAAAATCACTGAAACTGCCCGCTGGGTACCGGCAGCAGGAATGCATGATTTTCATACATTGCGCGTGGCCCAGCTTCGCTGATAAGTGGTAAGGCAAACAGAATCAAGCTGTAAAGACCGAGCAAGGGAATCATGAATACCTTTGCGGGCCAGCGGACAAGTCGTGTCGCACGCTGCTCTTTGCGGATTCCCTGACCATAGACCCAGCCCATTAACAGGCGAGTCGGATAAATGATCAGGATAAATAGTGGCGTAAACAGCCAATAGGCGTCTGCTGGCGGAAGAACAACCTTTGACAGGTATAAGGGCACGGCCAGGCCGTAAAGCAAAATCGTGGCAATCGCCCAACGAATGGGAACGCGACAAATAATTTCTCGAACAAAGCGTACTTCAAAGATTGCCTTGAAACGCCCCGTGGCTGCCTGGTGACACTGCAGTAACGGCAACCATGCTGCAACAGGTATTAACAGAACCCCTCCCAACAATGACAGAATTGCAGTTGGCCCGGGATTTTGATGCGGTGATGTCGATGCGGCTCCAAGCAGTAAAGTGGGTAGCACCAACCAACACAATGCTCCAAGCCCTCCGTTAATCGCCACAGTAAAATGATGCCAGGGACGAAATACCGATAAGAGCCGATCGGTCCAAACGTTAACCGCAGAGACGTACTCACCGCTGCGAAGCCCGCCAATCAACCTTCGCAGATTTCTGACTGGTCGGATGAAGGATGCAAACGAACCACCGTTGGAAATCGCCAGAAGCAGATGCATGAACACAACAATCTGCAGTACCGACTTAACGCGATAAATTCTTCCCGGAGGAAGGCCCGACAACTGCCTCACGACATCCTGAGATTCAGCCAACGAAGACAGCATCATGATGGGTACAAGAAACAGAAACACCATAAAAGCAATGGTGCCAACGCGAGTTGAAACGGGCAGCAGCGGAAAACCGTCACGAAATCGCCCAGACCGTGCCACTCGAGACTCAGCATCCAGCATCATGCCTAACGAAACCAGGCTCAACACGGGAATGGAAGCCAACCCTGCCATCAACGGCAACAGAAACCCCAAACCAAGCAGTACCGATATCAGCCACCACAGACTTCGAAGTGGCCGACGGATTCCCGGAAATTCGCCGGGCCCAAGAGGCACATACTCCGCCAGCGCCTCCCCCCCTCGGACCAGCTCTATCTCATCACACGTGGCGGCGTACACAACGGCATCTTCGGTTTCGGTTTCAACTGAATTCATGAAATTTTTTCCCGCGTGGCCGACGATTCGCTGATGCATGTTCGGTCCGACCCCAATAAAATTAGGATTTAACGCCAGGGAATTAGCTAACATGTCGAATTATCAATTTGGAATCGTCGGCACATTGTGCGTAAACGGAGTATGCCGATCCAGCCGAATTCCTGCCAGTAGTCTTCAATGGTATTCCCTTCAACAAACCTGGTGCGTGCTATGAAGCCGGTTGCAATTCTTTTCTGCTGCTGTGTTATTGGCCTGCTGGCAATGGTCGTCATGAAGGCCGGAGAAGCAGACGCACCACTCGCAGTCCCTAAGCCATCCATCGAAACCCAACACATCGACGAATCCGTTTCCCGAGTGAACGAATGGCTGCGACAACGCTGGAGCAACGAAGAACTTGAACCAGCAGAAATGGCGGACGACTTAACAGTTTACCGACGCCTGTCGCTTGCACTTCATGGCACGGTGCCATCTTTGGAAGAAGTTGTTGCCTTCAATGCAGACTCTTCAGCAAACCGCATTGAGCGATGGCTGGCGATGATGTTGGAAGACGACCGATTTGCAGAGTATTTCGCGGATCGCCTGGAACGAGTTTTAACCGGTGTTGAAGAAGGCCAATTCCTGATTTTTCGTCGTGATCGACTACGTAGCTGGATGGCCGAACAACTCACGAACGATCGCCCATGGCCGGAAATCACAACTGACCTGATCGCAGCAGAAGGACTCTGGACCAGCAAACCTTCTTCCAATTTTATCACGGCGGCTTTTGTCGACGAGGAAGGAATTGACGAGAACGAACTTGCAGGTCGAACGGTACGAGCATTTCTGGGACAACGCATTGACTGTGCTCAATGCCACGATCACCCGTTTGACAACTGGAAACAGCAGGACTTTGAAGGACTCGCTGCCTTCTATGGGCAGGCTCGTGTCACTCCTGGCGGTGTGATTGATCGCAAAACAGCCGATGGCAAAGCGATCGAATATGAAATCGTAGATCCCGGAGCTGAAGAAGGACGCATCGTGCCCCCACGGTTTCCCTTTCACGAAGAATGGGATTCCCACGACGAGTCTCGGCGAGTGCGATTGGCAAAGTGGGTCGTTCACCCGGACAACAGACGCTATGAACGAGCAATCGCAAATCGTATCTGGGGCCTGATGTTCGGAAAAGCCTGGTACGATCCGGTTGATGACCTTGGGCATCCTGAGGAAGCAGATGCTGATCGAGACCTGTTGGATGTGCTTGGAAATGAGTTTCGAAACAATGGCGGTCGCCTGAAGTTTCTGATCCGGACGATTGCACTGTCCGATGCGTTTCGACTGAAGTCGGATGTCCCGTGGGCAGACGAAGATCGCTATGCTCGAATGACCAACGAATGGGCCGTCTTTCCGCTGGTACGGCTTCGTCCGGAGCAGATGATCGGTTCGATGTTTCAGGCTGGACGAGTAAGAACCATCGACAAAAACTCAACGCTTTTCATTCGATTCATGCGATTCATCAGTGAGAATGATTTTCTAAAAGAATATGGCGATGCAACCGACGACGAACTTCTGCAACAGTCTGGCACAATTCCACAGGCATTGTTACGAATGAACGGACGGTTCACGCGAGAGCTTACCGAAACAGGATTGTTTGGCGCAGCCGGGCAGTTAATGCGATATTCAGGTGACGACGAAGCACTGGTCCAGAACTGCTTCCTGGCCTGCCTGACGCGGTTGCCATCGCCTGAAGAACGGACCTATTTTGTAGACTTGTTTCAACAAATAGATCCTGCAATCGAAGAGACAGAATCCGATGCGCCAACCGTGCAAGCGGCCAACGACTCAAAGATTTCTCGCAGTCAGCAAGTGCGCGACCTGTATTGGATGTTGTTTAACAGTCCTGGTTTCTCATGGAACCACTGATCACACAGCAATGACTGAAATAATCGTGAAGCACAAGCACCTGAACTGACTTAAGTCTCCGCCCTGCTCTTTGATGAAGCTAACTGTTGGAACAAATCATGGCACCACAACACTCAACAATCGGCCGCCGTAGCGTTCTGCAAATGATGGCTGCATGCGGCTTGTCGATGTCGTTGGCACCGATGACAGCACAGGCCGCCAGCAAACGCAGATCGGAACGCCCTAAATCGCTGATCACGCTTTGGATGAACGGCGGAATGAGTCAACTGGAAACGTGGGACCCTCACCCCGGTACAACGATCGGTGGCGATGTAAGTGCCATCCCAAGCAGTGTCAAAGGACTTTCTTTGTCAGATTTCCTGCCGCAGATGGCAGAGCAAATGCACGAAGTTTGTCTGATTCGATCTCTGACGTCCCTTGAAGGAGATCATGCTCGAGGAGCGTCTTACGTCAAAACAGGTTATCGCCTGGAACCAACTCTGGTGTATCCATCATTAGGAGCAATCGCCGCTCATGAATTGCCTGATGCGAACGTCGAGATACCCCAGCATGTGTCACTTGGTGGCGACAACTTCTTCCCGCGCGGCGGGTACCTGGGAAATGAATGGGACGCCTTTCGCGTTCTGGATCCAGGCCGATCGGTCACAAATTTAAGATCAGGTGTCTCTGATACGCGAGCTCAGCAAAGAACAAATGGGCTCGACTTTCTGGGCCAGCAGTTCACAAAGGGCCGACCTTCGGCAGCAAAAGACACGCTGCATTCAGACACAATTCGCCGCGCATTGAAGATGATGTCCTCCGAACAGCTGAAAGCATTCGAACTGAATGACGAACCAGACATGGTGAAACGAGCGTACGGCGATTCCAGGTTTGGACGAGGCTGCCTTGTTGCTCGACGGCTTGTCGAAGTCGGCGTTAGAGCCGTGGAAGTATGTCTGAACGGTTTTGACACTCACGTCAACAATCATGACGGCCAGAAATCTCAGGTGGCCATGTTGGACCCGGCGTTCGCAACGTTGATTGCAGAGCTGCGGCAGCGAGACCTGCTGGACTCAACAATCGTCCTGTGCATCTCTGAATTCGGACGCACCCCGGAAATCAACCCCGCCGGTGGACGTGATCATCATCCGCATTGGTTTTCTTGCGCAATCGCCGGTGGCGGCTTTCAACAAGGTGTCGTGATTGGTGAAACACCGGCTGATATTGTTAAAGAAACAAAACCAAAGCCCGTTGACCCGATTACAATTCCTCAGCTTTATTCCACGATTATGCACGCGATGGGAATCGACTGGAACGAGGAATTCATTACTCCAATCGGACGACCAATTCGCTTCGGCGACGCCGCTCCCGTTGCTCGGTTACTCACAGGCAAGCTGGCGGAAACCGTTTCAGCATGATGGGCTGAATCTTCTGCACTATCGCTGTCAATGCAGACCATCTGACTTGCCAGCAAGATAAACATGGCCAATTGCGATTGCCGAGATTCATGTCTATCATTGTAAGCATGAATGAGCTGCTGCAAAAATTTGAAACACGAGTTGCAATCGTAGGCGTTGGGCTTATCGGCGGTTCAATCGCCGCTGCAATCCGCAAACGATTTCCAGAGTGCGATGTCATTGGAGTTGGTCGCAGCAGACAGCGGCTTCAGGCAGCACTGGACGCCGGAATTCTCACTGGCTGGGAAACATCGCTTTCTGCAGAAATGCTGCAGCGTCCTCTGCTTGTTGTCGTTTGCTTACCCGTGAACCTGATCGCTGATTCTGTTGCGGAGATTGCAGAAAAAGCAGGTCCAGAAACCGTAATCACGGATGCTGGCAGCGTAAAATCAGACATCTACACGCGGTTGTCCGGCAATAAAACAGCGTTGGCCAGGTTCGTCGGGGCTCACCCGATCGCTGGAGGCGAGCAAGGCGGCTTTGAGCATGCAGACGCCGAACTATTCGAAGATCGAGTTTGCGTTTTGGTACAAAACGACAACACCGAACAACCGGCAGCGTCGTCTATTGAAAGAGCAGCCAACTTCTGGAAGGCCATCGGTTGCCGAATTTCCAGAATGACAGCCGAGGAACACGATCGCGTGCTGGCGCTTACCAGTCATCTGCCACACGTGATGGCCGCTGTGACGACATCGGTGGTGGGCGTCAACAATCTGCCGATGACTGGATCAGGTTTTCGGGACACGACTCGAATTGCGTCCGGTGATGCTGCACTTTGGAAAGAGATCCTTCTGGGAAATCCCACTCAGGTTATCAGCGCCATCGATTCAGCCAGCGCCCTATTGGCTGACTATAAGCGTGGCTTGGAAAATCGCGACGGACAGTTGATTGAAGATTTACTGAGGGATGCGTCAAAGTGTCGAGGCAAATTGACGTAACAACAGGCACAACCTGAAATTCTTCAGAAACACTTCGCCAACGCATGGTGTTGATAGACGACAACTTGCCATCGATTCCCTGATTCCACTGCGCCTGATTTCCAATGAAACCTGGATGCTGTGCAAGGTAACAATCAGCGGGCAATGTGCTTCACAAATCGTCTGACGTTTCAGCTTTTGAAAATCTCTAAACTACAGGATGCCACGCTGACTTGTCGCCGCGACGTACGCTTTTCGGCCTGCTATGCATGTTTGCCGCGGGCCAGAACAGAACCGCCTACATCTTTTCATAAGTTGCACTAG
>ERZ887942.1205-NODE-1205-length-18487-cov-20.769043_pt1 | contig 18487 bp, 16 predicted proteins | sample MGYA00521099_ERZ887942 | MGnify/ENA primary metagenome ERZ887942 (study PRJEB32303, sample SAMEA104408605) | aquatic metagenome | biome: Brackish water; feature: Pelagic; material: water | place: Baltic Sea | collected 2014-06-07T06:48:00 | depth 16,251 m ...
TGGTCGTTTACCATGCTTCGTGGTGACCGACGTGACAGATCAAATCCTCGCAGGTTGCGAGTGAGATTAATACGTTTTTCCAGTCCGGGGGTGCCGAACATGAGGCCGGGAAGAATAAGAATGGGGTGATTTACACCTCGGTTTTAGTCAATTTGGCAGTTGAATCCGGAAATGACGGGGCATTGGTGACCAATGCCAATGCCGGAGGAGGAAATGCCTCTTATCAAATGGTGGGCTTTGATGCCCATGGAGCAAGTCGCAGTGAGAGGAGATTCAATAGCTTCAACTTCTTTGCCCGAAACGCCCCCGCTTCGAGTCAATCGTTTAGCGGGAGCAATCGTCGCTGGTTGTCGGTTGTCGACGGGACGACCAGAAAAGTTCTCTACAATCAAATCCTTCCGAATTCGTTTAGCCCGCTTCCGGCGACCGATGTCGCCGAAATCCGTGATGCGGTGAATCGGGCGGAGCTTCCCGTGGCGATGGAAAATTTTGCGTCCTGGGCGGAGGCCCGGATTACTGATACGGGGCTTCTCGGAGAAAATGACGATCCGGACTTTGATGGAATCACCAACCTCTTCGAATATGCCTATGGAACCGATCCGGTGGTGCCGGATTCTGAAAAAGGGCCTCGGATTGTTGTGGAAGGAGAGGTCGCGAAACTGCAGTATCAACGCAGTCTTACGGCTCAGGTTTTGCCACTCGCCATTATCGGAGGGGGTTCTCCGGAATCAGAGGTTCCCTTTGATTCCACTGGGGTTGAGGAGGTAGGAGAGGCTGCGGACGGTGTCGAGCCCGTCACGGTGACCTTGCCTTCCTCGCCGGGACCCCGGTTTTTCCTCAGACTGACCACAAGTTCACTTTAGGGAAATAATTCGCGATGAAGGCCTCGGTATGGGTTTGACCCCGAACAACTCCGCCGTAACATCCCCACCATGGCAGACGCGATTGATGATGCGAAGGAAGCTCTGACGAGCATGCTTGGAAAACTTGGATTTGAATTCGAAGTGGAGACTTCCGGCGAACCCGGACACGAAACTCTGAATATTGTATCGGAAGACTCCGCTCTTTTGATCGGGAAAAACGGAGATCGTCTCGATGATGTCCAATATTTGGTCAACCGGATCACGCGCAATGCCCATCCGGATGCTCCCCGCTTTCGAGTCGATTGTGATGGCTACCGTGCCCAGCAGGAACAGCGGGTTGCCGACAAGGCTTTGAGCCTCGCTGAAAAAGTGAAAGAGAGCGGTCGCGAACTCTGGATGAATCCCATGAATTCCTATCACCGTCGCCTGGTGCACAATGCCCTCGCCGAGGATCCTGAAATTGAAACCGTCTCCGAGGATGCCAGCTCGCGGAATAAAAAAATTCTCATCCGGCTAAAGTAGGCCCGTCCGATGGAGACGCATCGCCTTGTTCTTCCGGAGGATCTGAATCAGTTCGGATATCTCTTCGGAGGGAGGCTTCTCAGCTGGGTCGATGAAGCCTCCTGGATTGCGGCAAGTCTTGATTTCCCCAACTGTCGTTTCGTGACCATCGCGATGGACGAGGTCGTTTTCCGCCACAGTGTTCGTGAGGGAACAATTCTGATCATTCAATCTGAAAAATCCCGTCTCGGGGAAACTTCCGCGACTTATGAAGTCCAGGTCTTCAAAGGCCGGGGCGGGGAGGGGAGCCCGATCTTCACCACCCGGGTCACCTTCGTTAATCTTGACGAATCCGGAGCAAAACTTCCCCTGAAATCATGAACGCATTTGGTCTCAACGAACTCATTCTCATCCTGTCGGCCCTTCTTGCCAGTCTTCCCGCTGCCATCAGCGGCACGGTGTTTGGTCTTGCCGTGAAAGTCTTTTGGCTCTTTCTTCTCCGTGGAGCATAGACTTTAAGATGATGGAACCATCTCCATTCGAATTGTTGATCTTTCTGCTTAAGTTTGGAAAGATCATCCTGTCCCTTCTCTGATAAGCCATGTTTGAAGTACGAGAAAAGCCCGATATGGTCGAAAAGGCCATGCTTGTAGGATTCTGTTTTGACAAGTCGGAGGAACCGGAAACGCAGCTCCTTTTGGCAGAGCTGGAGGAATTGGTCGATACCCTGGGCATCGAGATTGTGGGCATTGAGCTCGTCCGTGTCCGCGATACCAACAGAGGGTTTATTTGCGGCACCGGAAAATCGGAAGAACTCGTCGAGCTCGCCAAAGCCCGCGGATGTGACTGTATCATCTTTGACAATGAGGTCTCACCCATGCAGCAACGCAACTGGGAAGAACTCGCCGATATGACCGTGCTCGACCGTGAGGAAGTGATTCTCGATATCTTCGCCAAACGCGCCCGCACCAAGGAGGCCCGCCTTCAGGTGAGTCTCGCCCGGATGCAATACGCTTTGCCGCGTATGGCCCGGATGTGGGGCCACCTCGACCGCGAAGGCGGCGGTGGTGGAAGTGGCGGAGGAGGAGCCTCGCGGGGAATGGGGGAGCAGCAGATTGAAATCGACCGCCGCCTTGCCCGCAAACGCATCAGCAAACTTAAATCCGAGCTCGAAGACGTGCGCAGGCAGCGGGCGACCCAGCGCAAGGAGCGGCAGACCAACAATATTGCGACCGCGGCAATCGTGGGATACACCAACGCCGGGAAATCGACGCTCCTCAACAAGCTTTCCGGTTCGGATATCATGGAGGCGGACATGCTCTTCGCGACTCTTGATCCGACAACGCGGCGAATCGAGTTGGAGGACGGACAGGATCTTCTTCTCAGCGACACCGTGGGTTTTGTGCGAAACCTTCCGCACCGTCTTGTTGAATCGTTCAAAGCCACTCTCGAGGAAGCGATTCTGGCCGGCTTTCTCATCCATGTTCTCGATGCCTCATCCGATGAGGTCGTTGATCACTATCTCACGACCAAAAAGGTTCTCGCTGAACTTGGTGCGGATGAAAAACGGGTTCTCGTCGTTCTGAACAAAGTGGATCGAGTGGAGGATCCCTCCATCCTCACCGGTCTTCGGGCTGAGTTTCCGGGAGCGTTTGAAGCGTCCGCCATTACTGGCGCCGGCCTGGCGGCTCTCACGGACCGTTTCACCGACCTCCTCGCTGATCGGGTCAAAAAACTGACCTACCGTGTGCCGCAATCGCGCGGAGATATCTCCGGCCTCATTCACCGTGAAGGCAAGGTCCTCGAAACTGACTATGACGGGAACGACATCCTCCTCACCGCGATTGTGCCGAAGAATCTGGAAGGCCAGCTTGCGGAGTTTCTTTCGGAATCAGCCTGATGGGTGCTTTTGCTGATTGTTCCGGGACGTTCGGAAAAGCGTCCCGATCATTCTTCTCCCAGAAGAAACCTGGAAGCCTGTTCGACGTCCTTGTCTCCGCGGCCGGAGAGGTTGGCGATGATGATGTCATCCTTGCTCATTGAGCCTGCCACTTTGGAAACGTAGGCCATGGCGTGGGCGCTTTCGAGGGCGGGAATGATGCCTTCGGTGTAGGAGAGTTCGCGGAAGGCAGCGAGAGCTTCGTCGTCGGTGGCGTAGGTGTATTCGGCGCGTCCGATGTCCTGAAGGTAGGCATGCTCGGGGCCAACAGCGGCGTAGTCGAGACCGGCACTGACGGAGTGGGTGAGCTCGATTTGGCCATCGTCATTGGCGAGGAGCCAGGTTTTGGAACCCTGAAGGACGCCAAGTTTTCCTCCCTGGAATCGGGCGGCATGGCGTTCGGGGATGATGCCGTCACCTCCGGCTTCGACTCCAACCATACGGATGCTTTCGTCACCGACAAAAGGATGGAAGAGACCCATGGCATTGGAGCCACCTCCGACACAGGCGACGAGGAGTTCGGGCAGGCGTCCTTCTTTTTGAAGAATTTGCTCGCGGGCTTCGAGACCAATGACGCGATGAAAATCGCGCACCATCATGGGGAAGGGATGGGGTCCGAGGGCAGATCCGAGGATGTAGTGGGTGTCATCAACGGTGGCGACCCAGTCGCGCATGGACTCGTTGACCGCTTCTTTCAAAGTGGCCTGCCCGGCGGTGACGGGAACGACTTTTGCTCCCATGAGGCGCATTCGGGTCACGTTGAGGGCTTGGCGCTCCATATCGACAGCGCCCATGTAGACCGTGCAGTCCATCCCGAAGCGGGCGCAGACGGTGGCAGTGGCGACGCCGTGCTGGCCGGCGCCGGTTTCGGCAATGATGCGTTTTTTGCCAAGGCGTTTCGCCAGGAGAATTTGGCCGAGGGCGTTGTTGATCTTGTGGGCTCCGGTGTGGAGGAGATCTTCGCGCTTGAGGTAGATTTTGGCCCCGCCGAGTTTCTCGGTCCAGCGTTCGGCAAGGTAGAGAGGGGTGGGACGACCGCAGTAGTTGTGCAGGAGGTCATCGAGTTCGGCTTGAAAGGCGGGATCGGCCTTGGCTGCTTCGTAGGCCGCGCCGAGGTCATCGAGCGGCGTCATGAGAGTTTCCGGCGCGAAACATCCGCCGAATTGACCAAAGTGACCTGTTGCGTCCGGGACTGAAAGGGCCTGAGTGCTCACGGATGGAAGGTAGCCGATGAGTGGAGAATGGCACGGGAAAATTTAGGAGTCTTCAGTGACCGGGCGAAGCCAGCCTGCGAAGGATTCTTCGGTGTGTTCGCTCGCGGTGAGAGAGAGTATCTGGAAATAACGATCCTCTCGGGAGGCGGTTATTTCGAGACCATTCCACTTCAAGAAAAGTCGATAGACAACGAAAGCAGTGCGTTTGTTACCATCGAGAAAAGGGTGGTTTTTGGCGAGTCCGTGAGCGTAGCAAGCCGCGAGTTCGCAGAGATCAGGCGTGGGGTCGTCGTAAATCAATTTCATCGATGGCCGGGCAAGCGCGGATTCCAGGAGGGATTCGTTTCGAATTCCGTCCTGACCGCCGTGCTCGGCCATTTGGCGGCTGTGAATGGCAAGAGCCATTTCTTTGGTGATCCAGCGAAAGTCCTTCATGAATTATTGGGCGAGTTTTTTAAGAACGTCACGGTCTTCGCGCATGATTTCTTCGGCCAATGACATCGCTTCCTCGAACTCGGAATCGTAGGCCGAGAGAACGACTCCGGTCGGAGTTTCAGACACAGTGAGAGTGTCGCCTTTTGAAACGCGGAGCTTTTCGAGGAGTTCCTTGGGAAGGATGACCCCGGCGGAGTTTCCGATGGCGGTGATTTTGAGTTTGGTCATGCGATGATTATAACGGATGTTATAACGAAACTCAAGGCGTGATCTGGAGCCGAATCTATCGCTAACATACAAAGATGGCGCGGATGGCAGTTTTAGGGTCCGGAACCGGGTCGAATTTTCAGGCTCTTTATGAGGAATTTGGGGCTGGGATTGTCTTGGTGATCTCGGACCGACCCGGAGCAGGGATTTTGGAGAAAGCGAAGCGAGCAGGAATTCCAACGATTGTGGAAAAAGGTGGTCCTGATCTTTGTGCCCGGATTTTGGGTCACCTTGAAGGGATCGATTTGGTTTGCTTGGCTGGATTTATGCGCTTGGTGAAAGAGCCGTTATTGAGCGCATTTCCACGGCGTATTTTGAATATTCATCCCTCATTGCTCCCAAAATATCCCGGTCTTGGAGCATGGGTGCAGGCGATTGAAGATGGGGCAGGCGAGTCGGGTTGCACGGTGCATTATGTCGATGCCGGAATGGATACGGGTGAATTGATCCTTCAGGCCAGAGTGCCGGTTTTGCGAGACGATACGCCGGAGACTCTTCATGCGCGGATTCAAGTGGAGGAGCATCGCATTTATCCGCTCGCGGTGAAGGCATGCCTCGCGGCAATCAAAGACGGGGAGTGATTTTCAATCGCAAAAACTTATGCGGCGTCATCGATTCAAGCGAGATTTGGTATTTCGCCAATCCATCGCCAACGAGCTCCAGTGGTTGTGATGGCAATGCCAGGTCCTCCCAAGTGAGGAGGTCGTCCGACTGCTGTGGGGTCACGATGAAGTCTTCGGCGCCAATGCTGATCTCGAATTCGAGGGCAAAAATTCCGTCAGCCTGAACAAGCCGGGCCGGAGATCCACCGAGGACAAACGAGGCCAGTTCCTCTTCCGGGCCGGTGAATTCAAGAGTGTCATTGGATCCTGGTGAGCCGCCCGGAGGAGCACTGCATCGCCAGTTGTTTCCGAGAGAGAGATCGGGAATGGTCTCCGGTTGAATCAGAGTGAGAGTGCATCCGATGCCATCGGCAAACTCCGGCCAGGGATCCTTGTCATTAAACTCGAAGTCAAAAATGAGGCCTCCGTCTGCTCCGGTGAGGATGATTTGTTCCCCGGAGTTGGCCAGCTTGGTGAGGTTTTTAAATTCGCCGGCGACGTTGAGCATATTGCCATATTTTGAGGCGAAGGCGGCTTCGTTTTCGACAACCACGATTCGTTCCCCCGGTGCGAGAGTGGTGTTTGGCGGGAAGGTGAAGGCTATCCCCGCGGTGAAGGCGACGTTGGTGAGGTCGATTGTTTCGATCGGAGAAATGTTGAGTAACTCGATGAATTCGGTCGCCGGGCTGTCGTCGGAAGGATGGTAGTTGAGTTCACTGACGGTCAGGTTTGATGGATTTGCAGGAGCACCGAGGACAAAAGTCGCGCGACGAATGGCCGACCAGTTTCCGCCAGTGGTGAGAACACGTGCCGCGATTTCAGCAGATTCGGTTGGAATCACCGGTCCGGAGTAAGCGGTGAGGGAGTCAATGGGATCACTCCCATCGAGTGAGTAGTAGATGATCCCCCTTTGACCCGTGGTGTTGGTGATCGTGAGTTGGAAACCATTGGAGACGATCTCTCCCGGTGAGCTGAAGGAGGGTGGGGCGAGGAAATTTGAATCGATCCAATTGGCCCGGGATTGAAGCCATGATTTCATGGAGTTGGTCCGACTCGTCCAGGTGCTCGCGCTCAGTCCGGATTGCGCCTCAGCAAGACCGGTGGTGATTTCTGTGACCTGGGCGTTGATGATCACGGCCATATTGGCGTTTGAAAGTGGTCCCTCCCTGAGTTTAAACCAACGATCTTCATACTCACGTTGGAAGTCGGGGTCGTCAAAAAGGCGATCATACCAAAGGCGGTCGGAACGAAAGTAGAGGGTTCCGGATGTTGATCCACCGTAAGCCCCATTGTTGAAGTCCCACATCGGGCCCATGTGAAGTTTTCGTTCCCCTGATGACACCCAGGGAAACATGCTGAGGAGGAGGCCGTCGCCCTGTTTTGCGAGGGTGAGCATTTGGAGGTAGTCGATGAAGTCGGTCGTGTTGAGATACTTTCGATATCCTATCTCAGGATCCCGCCAGATATTATCGTCGTAGAGAACGTCTTCGAATTCGCGAAACCAGTCCTCAATCGAAGTTCGTTGAACCGGGGTAATGCGGTAACCGTTGGGGTCTTCAAAATTAATGAAGGCGTTGTATTGACGCGGGATGTCATCGCCCGAACCCGAGACATCCGGTGGTGTGGATTGGACGCGATTAGGACCGGCGGTGTGGAAGAATTGGGGTGTCGTTGCTCCGTTCTCAGCGGGGTATCCTCCGACGGGAATGGCATCCATCCGGTTGATGCTTTTGAGCCAGCCTCCGGTGGTTCCGTCTTCCGACAGCTGGTCATATTCGATTCTCTTGCTGCTTCTTTTGGGCTTTTCTAGAAAGACATAGACTCCTTTGCGATCTGCCATCGTGAGGTCGCCGCCGTTCTCGTTGACGAAGACATCGACGAAGCGGAACTCGGGCGCCCAGCGCCCGGTTTGGCGGCTCAACTCCCAGATGAAGGTGTTGTAGAGCATGGATCGATCATAGCCCGGGTGTGGGTAGTAAAGGATCCAGTCGGAGTCCGATGCCATACCGAGGATTTTAATGGAACGATCTTCATCAAGATCGGTTTTCCATGTTTCCAGGGAGTAAGGTTTGGGATTCCAGGTGGATGAAAATGCTCCCCTGACGCGAATGCCAATGCGTGAGGTTTGCGCGGGATCGCTCAGAAAATCCGCGGAGTCACTCTCCGGATTACGATCAAAGACGCTGAGAAAGGCTGATTGTCGGGCGACTTGTTGCAAGCCACCACCGGTTTGGGTGCTGGTGCTCCATCCTTTGTTGGGAATGGTCCCGCGGTTGAAGTTTTCCACCACCATGATGGGAAGCTCTGAAGAGTATGCGGCGACATCGGCGGCGAGCTTGAGGTATGAGCGGGTTCGCACTGCCGGGGGATGGCCGGGAAGGTAAGAGGCGGATCGTACTTGGACCGAGGAATCAATGGTGATCGGCCCATTATAGACCAGTCCGCTTTCTTCGCCGGGGAGAGCGCCATCAAGAGTGTAGAGGATGGTCGCACCGTCATCATTGGAAAGAGTCAGAGTGAAGGGATCAGTGAAGACTCCTTCTTCGACGGAGAAATCCGCTTTCTCGGGTGCCGGGAAGGTGCAATTCACGCCAGCCAGCAAGGTGATCTCAATCGTCGGCATTTCCGGATCATTGGTGGCCAGAGTCAGGGTGTCGCTGAAACAGCCATCGTTCGATGGCCTAAAAGAAATGGAAAGCTCGATCGAGTCTCCCGCCGAAATATTCAGAACCGGAGGGCCGATGGAAAAAGCACTTCCGCCATCCAATGACGGACTAACGGCGAGATCTTCGACAACTCCTTTGTTGATGACACTCAACGGAAGGGTAGTGATCGTAGAATTCGAGCCGAAATCGACGAGCCGGGAAACCCCGATGATGGGGGCGGGATTGATCGGGGTTTCTCCGAGGAAGCGGAATTCTCCAATGCCGACCCGGTCCCCACCTCCGAAATCTTCAAACCAATTGTCGGTAATGGTGAGGCGGATCGCGTTGCCGGAATAGCTGGCTCCCAGCGCCAACGTCGTGGCGGCAGATCTCGAAATCGCAGGGGAAACGAGATCGACGGCCGGACCAAAGGAAACGCCATGGTCTTCTGAGAATTCCAGTCGAAAAGAGCGGCCTTCGTTGCCATTGGGATTTCCAAAGTGATAGCCCCAGTAGATCAAGTCGCTGAATTCGTGGATTTCGTCGAAGCCGAAAAGGAACACGGGAGCGGGTCCGTGATTGTAGTAATCGGCAGACCCTCCACCGGGGGCATTGGTGGTCCAGGCGCTCGAGCCACTGGCCGGGGAATGTGAAAGGCTTTGGTAGTTTTCCAGAGTTGTTGCTGCCGGGAGCCCGGATCCATTCGTGACATTGGCGGCCGGATAAAACTCGGTCCCGGTCACGAGCAAAGTCGTGGTCGGGGTGATCATTTCGACTGCGCCCAATGCGCAGGGAAGAAGGCAAAGAAGAAATCTCATAAGGAGGGAAGGATCGGACGCATCCACCCGGAGCAAAGAATCCGGGAAGATTCAGGCAATAGAGTTCACAATTGGACGCGGTATCGCAAGCCGGAGCTTTGCGCGCCTGTTATTCATTAAAGCGAACTCACTTTTTTCCACGCTCTCGTGAAGTCGCGGTCACAAAAAAACCTGCAGATACATTCTGCAGGCTCTGAATGAAAAAATGTTCGAAAGCGGATTTACTCGCCCTTTGGTTGTTCGCCCTCTTCGGGATCGGGCTCGAAGTATTTCTCCATGGTTGGTCCAAGGGTCTGCATCTTCATGCCGAATTCCTGGAGCATCTCGCTCGTCTTCATGGCGGTGGCTTGATCCAGCTGGCTCATGGTGGTCATGATGCCCTGCATCTTTTTCTCCATCGCTTTTTGTTTGCCCTCGAGCTTGGCCTTCAATTTCTTGCGGGCTTCGTTTGCGGGAACTTCCAGTTTCTTGAGCTTTTCCGCTTCCGCTTCCAGGCTCTTGCCGATGGCATCGAGCTTGACTTTTGCGGCTGCGATCGAGGCTTCGTCCTTAATGGAATTTACGACGTCGGGAAAAGAAGAGACAAGGTCAAAGATTTTGAAGGCTTGTTTCTCAAGGGGGGTTTCGGCTTTGACTTCTTTCTCAGCCTTTTCAGCAGCTGGCTTCGCAGGTGCGGCGGTTTGGGCGGGCAGGATGGCAATCGAGCAAGCGCAGAGGGCCAGGATGGTGGATTTGGTTTTCATAATATCTGGGAGAGGTAGTGTCGCCCTTTCCTTAAGTCACGACTGAAAAGGGTCAAAGTTACAGGAAATAATTCAGGGGATTCTGTCGAAATCACTTCGAGCTCTTGAAAATAAAGACGCCTTTTTTATTTCCGACACCGATGTCGGTCCGACCGTCGCCATTGACGTCGGCTGCGGCCAGTTGAGTGCCCGCACCTGATTCCGAGTCGAGCAAGTGGGGGATAAAGCGCGCTCCCTTGTCGTCGCGCACAAGCTGGAACCAATAGAGAACAGCGGGTTTATCAGCGTCCGGGTCGTTGCCGTTGTGGGCCCAGTAGCGTTTGCCGGTGGCGAAGTCGGTGAGGCCGTCTCCATTGAAGTCGCCCTCGATGAGCGAGTGGGCCTGGGTAAAGGTCACTCCGTTGAGGCCGGGCGATTTGTCTTCGGGGATCAGGACATGCTTCTTGAAGTAGACCCGACCTTCGCGCTTGTGATTTTCAAACCAGGCAAGCCCCCAGGCGTGGGCGGCGGTGCTTGAAACGACGTCGTTGTCGCCGTCGCCATCGACATCAAAGACGAGCATCTGGGCTCCGCCTTTTTGAGAGAATTGATAGCGGTGGAAGTTCCAGTCGCCTGGCTTAAGCGGGTCGGCGGGGGATTCATACCAGCCTTCCTTTTCAAGGATATCCTTGTGGCCGTCACCGTTGAGATCGCCAAAACCGAGGCCGTGGTAGTAAGGCGATTTGGTCCGCTCGGGGGAAATGGGATGGAAGGTCCACGGCTTGGTGGGGTCTTTTTGATCAGGAGTGAAAAAACCAAATCGTCCGCCCTGCATCGCGACGAGTTCCATCTTGCCATCGCCGGTGAGGTCGGTGATTTCGGGAGATTCGTTGCCGATCTTGGCGGCGACGCGGTGCTTGGGCCAGTTCTCGGACGGGTCAGCGGGCTGAAGATAGAGGTCGAGGTGGAAGACGCCATCGTGTGCGACCTGGAAGATGTCGGAGCGTCCGTCGCCGTTGATGTCCAGGATCCAGCTCTGGAAGGAATTGTGGGCGTAGCCTTTGGCGGGAACCGCCTTGCCGGGGCGGTAGCGGTGCTTGGTCTTGAAATCCGGGCCTTCCCACCAAAGTGGTCCTGCCAGAAGGTCAATTTTGCCATCGCCATTCACGTCGCCAAAGGAAGCTCCTTCGGTGTAAACATCGGGATCGAGGACCTCGCGGGTGTGGGACGGTTTGTTTGACTCGCGGGCGGCGATGACCAGGGCGATCAGGCCAAGGGGGAAGGTAAGATGGATGAGTTTCATTCGGTGACGATTTCGAGGAGAACAGGAGCAGGGCGATAGGCCGAGTTGACGGCGAGAGTGAAGTGTTGGGGATCTTTGCTGCCGGAGACTTCCACAACAGCGGGGCCCTTTTCAGGGAGTTTGATTTCTTTTTCACCGCTGAAGAGATGCATGAGGTGGGTATCATTGATCTTAAGTTTCACGGTGCCTTGTGGAGATGGTGCGATGCCAAAGCGGGCCACGCCCCAGCGGTTTCGTCCCCGGCCTTTGACTTTGGGAAGTTCGGCCGGGACGAGTTGACCATTCACCTTGCTCCCGTATGCCTGCCATTGGTAGCCATCGAATTGCTCGGCAAAAATGGCGGTGCCGTAGTGCCCCATCCCGTCCTGCGTCCGGTCGTGCGGTTGCAGGACCGCCCAATCGCGGATGAACTGTTTGGCGCTGACTTTGAACGCTCCTTCTTTTCCGAGTTCGGAAAGAAAGCGGACGAGGTCGATAAACTCATCTTCCCGAAGCCCGGCGGTGAGGCCGGGAGGCATCATGGAAACCGGACTGATGGTGATATTCTTAACGTCGGCGCGGGCGATTTTATTCATCTGCCCGGCGTAGTCGCGGAGCACGATCTCAGTGTCGCCTTCGCTCACAAGTCCACCGGTGTGGGTGTTGCCGTTTTTCTCGGTGACGAGGGTGGTGTGATAACCTTCCTTGATCTTGTCGTTGGGATTGAGAAGGGAGGTGATGAGATAATCGACGGGGGCGCTGGCGCCAATGCTCACGAGGTCGGGGCCGATGGGGCTGCCCACTCCGCCGATGGCGTGGCAGGCGAGGCACTGAATGTTGGGGCTTCGATAGATTGTTTCACCACGGTGGGGATCGCCCTCTTTTTGCACGCGGTCGACGAGTTTGGCCATGTCCTGGGGCGAGAGCTGCTGGGACATTGGTTTCAGTTGTCCGGCGGCCTGCAAGGCGTCCATGAGATCCTTCGGTGGTTTGCCGGAGGTGCCCGCACGTTGCATGCCGAGGCTGGCGATTTTGGTGGGCAGGGTTTTTCCCTTCAGGGCTTTGGCCAGGGCTGAGGAGGCTTTGGGGTTTTGCAGGAAGCTGGTGAACAAGCCGTGCGGGTCCCGGCCTTCAGTGTCCTTTTTCAGGAGCAAAACCGCGGAGGTGGCGGCTTGGTCCGGGGCGAGTTTGGCAAGTTCCTTGACCGCCAGAATTCGGGTGGCTTCAAGGGGTGCTTCGCGCGAGAGTTTTACGAAAAGGTTGAGGGCTTCCCGATCACCGAAGAGACGGAGGCCTTCGGCTGCCGCCTGACGTTTTTTAGGAGATCCGGTGAAGGCCGCGATGAGCTTTTCACGGGCGGGCGCGAGCTTCCAGAGTCCGGCAAGTTTGGCGGCGCTGGCGAAGGTCGCAGGTTGGTCGCTGTCCAGGAATGGAAGGAGTTTTTCTTTTCCGGTCTTGGGCTGGAGTTTGCGGATTTGAGCGGCCGTGATGAGTTGGTCGATGATCGCTGGTTCCTTGCCCGCAAGATCCATGAGGCGGGCAAGGTCAATTGCGGATCCCACTTGCGAGACCACGGAAATGGCGTCCTTGCGTTCGTCGGGAGTGAGGGTGCCCTGATCGAGGCTGGTGAAGATGGCGTCGAGCGAAAGGGTTTTCCCAAGAGCTTTCATCGCGAAGAGAAGGTGGGGCAGCTTGTCTCCGAAGACGGGTTTGCCGGCTTCGAATTGCGGGACCCAATGCGCCGCGTGTTCGCGGACGAGGGACCAGAGGGCGAAGTCGAGGGTTTCGTCCATGGCCTGGTCAAGCGCTTGCAGCGCGGTGGGCACGGAGTTGGGTCCGGGCATTTGGGCGAGGCAGCTGATGGCCCAAAGACGGACTTGGGCGTTTTCGTCTTTGATCGCTTGGGCGATCATTCCTGCCGCTTCCGTAATTTCCCCGTGACGATGATAAATCACGCGGAGGGCGGCGGTGCGGGATCGTGGGTCTTTGGAGGCGAGCAGTGATTTGACAAGCCCCACGTTGGTGGTGTTGAGGGCCTGGTGGGCCCAGACCGCCTGCAGGCGGGAGAAATCATCGCTCAGAGTGCCGCTCCAGGAGTTGAGTTTGGAAAGGACTTTGGAACGATCCCTCTTTCGGAGCTCGCCCCGGGCGTATTCGCGATGGACCCGCTCTTTTGAAATCAGGTGCTTGAGGAGGTCGTCGATGTTGGCCTTTGAGAAATCCTTCTTCCCGATGAGCGGACGATCCTTGAAAGTGACCTTCCAAATACGACCGTGCGTATGGTCGCGTCGGTTGTCGCGGAAGTCGACTTCGCCGTGCTGGATGATGGGGTTATACCAGTCGGCGATGTAAATGGCGCCATCGGGCCCCATTTTGACATCGATGGGGCGGAAGGCACGGTGGGATGAGCTGAGGAAGTCATCGATGCGGGTGGAGGTGTAGGAACTGCCGTTCGGGGAAAGCCGGTAGGCATTGATGCGATGTCCCCGGAAGTCGGGTGCAATGAGGACGCCGCGCATGTCCTCGGGAACGTGTGAGCCGGAGAGGACTTCAAGTCCACAGAGTTTGGGCTGACCGGGATTGAGTCCCTTCATGATGCGCTGGGCACCCGGGGAGGTGACGAAGACGGAGCGGGGGAAGATGTAGTTGATCCCGTGGCCGCCGGCACCGTCGGTCGCGAAGGTTTGGCCGTAATCGTCGAAGATAAATCCCCAGGGGTTGACGAGCCCTTTTGAGAGAACTTCGGCCTGCTGTGTTTCCGGGCGGAAATGCCAAATGCCGCCTCCCATGAGGCGACGCACTCCGTGAGGCGTTTCGAGATGACTGTGAATGTAAATGGACTGGAGGAAGTAGAGCATGCCGTCCGGTCCCTGTTCGAAAGTGTGAACGATGTGGTGGGTGTCCTCGGTGCCAAAGCCCGAGAGCACAACGCGGCGCTCGTCGGCGACACCGTCACCATCGGTGTCCTTTAGAAAGAGAATCTCGGTGGAGTTGGCAACATAAGCGCCCCCATCGGCGGGGAGGACGGCGGTGGGGATGTGAAGGTCGTCCGCGAAAACAGTCCTTTTGTCGGCCTTGCCATCGTTGTTGGTGTCTTCGAGGACAAGCACACGGTCATTTTCTTCGGCTCCCGGGACGATGTGGGGATACATCCCGCTGGAGACGAGCCAGAGGCGGCCCTGCGTGTCGAAGTTCATCTGCACGGGCTTCGCGATCATGGGATCGGAGGCAAAGAGCTCGATCTCCATCCCTTCGGGGAGATTGAAGGCCGCTTTTTGTTTGACCGGATCGGGGTCCGGAATGTCCTTGAGTCCCCGTTGCGCGGTGGCGACGATTGTGGTGAGAGAGAGGGAGAAGAGAAGTTTGGAGATCATCACTTTACGGCGAGAGTAGTTTGTTTGAGGGCTTCGATTTCTTTTTCCCGATCAGCGATGATGGGATCGAACATGGGGAGTTCCTTGACATTATTTCCCTGTTCATGTTTCCGGAAAAGGCGGAGGTAGGTTTCGTTGGCGGGTCGCCAGCGGAAGAAGAAGAGCTTGTTTTTGGAAATGATGGTCTCGCGGAGCTTTCGAGCGGGTTCACTTTGAAGTTGGTTGCCAGTCGGCAGCGTGAGTCCGAGGGCCTGAACAAATTTTGGTGCGACGGCTTGGTAGCCATTTCCGGTGAAGTGAAGCCCGTTGTCGGTGAGACCGGTGCTGTTGCCTGCCGTGGTGAAAAAATCGGCGAAAGTGTGGCCGTGCTTCTTGGCCAAATCGGCAAGCGCCTTTGAGTAGAGGGCGAGCCTTTGATTGTGCTCCTTCATGTCGGGCATGGGAGCGCCGAGGCTTTCGGCGGGAGGCGGGGAAACGATGACGATTTCGCGGGGCTTGGCGGTTTCGGAAATCATCTTGAGAAGGCGTTCGTAGCCGGTGACGAATTCAGGGAGTCCCTCCTTGCCCTCAAAGGCGGCGATCGCTCCGTAGCAAACGATGATCACGTTTGGTTTTAGTTCATTGAGGTCGGCCTTGAGGCGGTCAAAGCCTTCCTGTGGTGGGCCAAAGTAGCTGCGGGCGTGTCCGTAGACGGTGTCGCCACTCCAGCCGAGGTTTCTGAATTTGAGGCCCTTTTTCGCTGAAGCCAGCGTGAGAGTCGTTTCAAAATGGCCGTATTTTTGGGCGCGTTCGATGACCGTGTTTCCGAGGAAGACAACCATGTCATCGTCTTCGAAGGTGACCGCCGTGACGGGGATGATGGTGAGGAGCAGAAAGAGGAGCCAGTGCTTCATGATAAATTGTAAGGACTACTTACGACGGTCCGGAGCTCTCCTTGTCAGGGATTTTACACCGGTCCAATCCCGCTCAGGGGCGGTTTGTTTGAAGCCGAAAGAAGCGACGGGGTTCTGATCGATCGGATTGGAAGCGAATTGTCCACTGGCCGCTTGCGGTGAAGAGCGGGGAAAGGGCCGGTCTTTCAAGGAGGTTGTCCCGATTTTGCAGAGTGTTCGTCGTTTCCAGAATGAGAAGCGCGTCGGCGGACGGCAGGAATTATCTCTTTGGGTGGTGCGCTTGGGGAGGGTTTTGAGAGGATCGGAGATGTTACCAGGGGGACCCGTAAGCTACTGATCGAATTTAACCTGGATGCGTTCGGGCGGATCCTCAGCCGGGTAGTCATGGATGTTGAGGAGGATGGGCCCCGGTTGGCCATGGAGTTCGGCGATCGGAGTGAGGTCAAACGTGATGTCTTTGGTGATGAGCGCCCGGCAAATGTCGCCGTTGGCGTTATGACGGAGGTAAAGGTTGGCCTGGACCGGAAACGACTCGAGGAACGTTCCCGGGCTCATGAAGAGTTCATATTCATGTTCCGCGCAACCGCCGCCGTGGCTCAGGTTAATTGTGAGGGTGTTGCCGCTGATGGTGGCATTGCCGAGAGAAAAAGGATCGAGCTTAAGTTCGGCGGGCGGGGTGTTGGTGATCTGCACCGGGTTGGCTCCGGCGATGCGCAGGTCCTCTACGACGAATCCGCGTTCTTCGTCAGCGATCCCGGCGTTGTAATCGACCCAGGCCTTCCCCGGGGTGCCGAAGCGAGCATCGAACCTGGCGGAGATGCTGTGTGGTTTCTGGTCCAGAGCTTCCTGCAGGAAATCGAAGAGTCCGTCGATGGTGCGGAAGTACTCCAACTGGGAAGGATCCAAGGCGGTGCCGTCTTCGAGACGGATGATGGAATCGATCTTGTTATCCCGCACGGAAATAGTGACCGGGGTGACAAAGTCCGGAATGCAGTAGCAGAGCCATTGGAACGTGAAATCGTAGTTTTTGTGCCCGCTGTCGTCCCAGCGGGCACGGTTGCGGGTCAGGGCGGCCTGAATGTCGCGGCCTTTGTCAATGGCGCGGTAATAACGTTCTTTGTGGAGAGGCGCCCCGGAAACTGGAAAATCGCCGGAGCCATTGATTTCGAAAATCTCTCCAAGGCTCTTCCATTGCCTGAGGTCGGACGAGGCCTCGATGCACCAGCTGTTGGTCTGGCGGGCCCAGGGGAGTTTGATCGACAGTGAGTTGAGAGAATGCTCCAGGGAGATCCGGGGGGCGGGCTCTTGTGCTGCGAGTGGGTTTGTTAGAAAAGTAAGCAGGAGCAAAAGGTTCACGTGGAATTTCCTTTTGGCGGAATGCCGCTTAAGCAGCGGTTGGGTCGGACCTGAGCGGGGAGCAGGAGGGCTGAAATCTTTCCCGGTTTTCTTCTTCGCCAACTCCATTTTGGCGCTGGAGGCTTTATCCTGGGGGTTTTGGGGAATCATGTAGGCACCCTACCAAGGCCTCTCCGGTCGATCGATTTATTTTTGTATGCCGGTATACGAATTACGGTGGACCTACCGGGGAGAGGCTATAGCGCTCAATGTTTGTTGTGTAGAGAGATTGTAAATCCAGTTGGGAAGAGAATACTCGATTCATGAAAACAACGTTTCGGTTTTCCTTGGTCGTCGCTTTTCTTGTAGTTGGATTATTGACAGCGGTGGCTCAGGAGAAACTTCCTTCTCCTGTTGTTCTTCCGGATCCACCGTCGTTGATTGAGGGTGGTCAGAGCGGGAGCATCACGTTGGCTCATGTCAGTTCCAAGCCGAACAAGATCATCGATGAAGAGAATTGGTGGAAAACCAATGGGCTGAAGAAGCCGGTTGTTTATCAACGGTTTCCAGCGGTGGCCCGGGGAGAGATTCCCACGTCCGCTCTGAAGACCTATCAGGGATTGCCGTTGGTGGCAGTGTGGTCGACCTCGACACGTCGTTTTTTTGCCTACGGTGAGCAGATCTATGAGGCGCGGTATCTTCTTGTGGAGGGTTCCAATGACGGAATTGAGTTCGTGTTCGATGCGACGGCGTACGGAACTGTGGCTTGGGCCGACGTAGCTGATGGGATCCTGTATCTTACCAATAACCCGGGGAATTATTCCGCGGCCGATGGCGGTGGGGCTCGAATTTTTGCAATCGATCTGAAGTCGAATCTATTAAAGTGGGCCAGTCCTGAGAAAATTTGCAAAGGCCAGTTTGCGGTGATCGCGGGGTCGGTGGTGTGTGGCTATGGATTCACGGGAGAACCCGATGCCATAACGGTGTGGGATCGATTCAGCGGCGACTTAATTCAGACCATTAAATTAAAAACCGCAGCGAGTTGGATCATTGAAAGGAAGGACCAACTTTTCGTCCGTTGCTACAACACCGACGAAGTCTTCCTGATTGAAATCCGGGATTAGCCTCGCGGGGATGAGTGGAAACGAGAGGCTCCCGGATTGGCAACGGAACTGGATTCCATTGGTTCGCAATTGGTGTATCCGAACCGAGGGAAACCATCTGCAACTCCTGAGAAAAAACCAGGGACACAGCCGCGGCCATCCACAGAACCGATTAATAAAAAACGGTTTTCTTCAAAATGGTAAGGCCGCCTCCCTCAAGTGGGAGGCGGCCCTGATTTAGGGGGTTAGTTGTGCCGAGAGTAAACGCTCAACAGAACCCCTCTATCCAGATCGAGCATAGATGCCATAGGATGTAGAGCTATGGCATCTACGTCTGACACCTCTACTACCTCCATCATCAAGAGCGACCGCATCGGTCGCTCCCGATATAGCTCGAAATACAAAGCTGAAGTCCTTGCCGCTTATTCTCAGAGTGAATGATGGGCGTCCAAAGATTGCGGGTGATTTAGGACCTCCTTGTGGGTTTGCTGGCT